>ENA-OQCK01000506-OQCK01000506.1-human-gut-metagenome-genome-assembly--contig:-NODE-506-length-20728-cov-3.447017_pt1 | contig 20728 bp, 30 predicted proteins | sample MGYA00242498_ERZ504578 | MGnify/ENA primary metagenome ERZ504578 (study PRJEB26092, sample SAMD00036229) | human gut metagenome | host: Homo sapiens | study: EMG produced TPA metagenomics assembly of...
TTTCCTGACTTTTATGTCACCCTCCTGATTCTTGTCGATTGCTTGTCAATTCCTTTATCTGTGACTCAGTTTATGTTTTTTACCGTTTTTATCCATAATAATATTTGTTATTTATACTATAATATTTAGATTGTTTTTGTTTAAAGCGTATATTATACTAATATATACAAATATTCTACTAATTGGTGTTTTGCAGCAAACAGGAGGCTTTTATGGAGCAGAATGAATTATTGGACTTTGCCAGAAATTTTTTTGAAAGAAATGCGTATCCATACGCGGCTGATAGACGCCCCTATCCCTGGACGATGCCTTTGACTTAAATCTTCGCCACACACTTCTCAAATACGATGAAGATGTGGCATCCACATTTTTTCAGCCTGAAGAACACTTTCATGAAAAGCATCTTGTTTATTTTATCAAGGACCTGTTCTGGTGTCATTATCTGTGCATACCAGTTCCAAATGCCGGACAGAAGCGGGTGCTTTTCATTGGCCCTTTCGCCACAGAAGATGCCACCCTCGGCCTTGTGCGGTCCCTGACGGAACAGCTGCAGATCCCTGACACTCATTTTTCTTTTTGTCCCAATACCATACCTCGCTTCCGGTACTTCGGGACAAAAGCTGTATGCGAAGCATGCTTATCTGTCTTTGCAACCGCCTTTATGACGGACCTTACCGTATTCTAACCCAGGAATGGAAAGGAACGCCGCCTCTGTCATATGATACCATTGATTCTCTGGGGCAAAATCATGAAGTGTCCAAAAGCATCGAACAGCGGTATCAAGGCGAGCAGAATCTGATGGAAGCCATTTCCCGGGGAGATTATGCTGCCGCAAAAGAATGCTTGAATCAGATGGATTCTTATGGTCTGGAGCAGCGGCTTGCCGACACCATCCGTGACAAAAAGAATTATCTCATTATTTTCAATACATTATGCCGGAAAGCAGCCCAGTATGGCGGGGTTCATCCGGTCTACTTGGACGAGCTTTCCTCCGTTTTGCCATCCAGTTGGAAACCATGCACAACATGTCCCGCCTGAATGCCATTCAGGGAGAAATGGTTTACAAATACAGTCTTCTGGTTCAAAATCGCTCCACACGGTCCTACTCTCCGCTGATTCAGAAAGCGGTTGATTTCATCTGTCTAAACCTCAAAGACGACCTAAGCCTGAGCACACTGTCAGACCAGCTTTCTGTACATAAGAGTTACCTTTCCACTCTTTTTAAGCGGGAAACCGGCACAACACTCACTGATTTTGTGACAGAACGCCGAATCAGCCATGCCATTTACCTGCTGAATACCACCAGCGAACCGGTTCAGGAAATCGCTTCTGCCTGCGGCATCCCTGATTTGAGTTACTTCACCAAGATCTTCCGCCGTAAAAAAGGCATGACACCAACCCAGTATCGGGAAATGATCAAACAGCCATTTTAATTGGGGATTTCCGCGATCCTGTTCTGCGAATGAATATGAAAAGCGAGGATGAAGCAGCAAAAGGAGCATTTTAACATCCCGCAACCAGGAGAGCGCGGAGGGCTTAGCTATTTCAGAGTCCATGCGCAGCCGCATCAACGGTTTGAATCAGGCTATGAGCAACATTGACGACGGGATCAGTCTTACTAATGTAGGTGAGGGCGCTCTGGCGGAAGTTCATGACATGCTCCACCGCATGCAAACATTGGCGGTAGAGGCGGCCAACGAAACCTACCACACAGCGGCCAGGAGGAATCTGGAAATGGGGCGGCGGGAACTGCTGGCGGAGATCGACCGCATCGGTTCCGCCACGGATTTCGGTGGAGTTCCCCTCTTTTCTCAGGCTGCCAATATCCTGGCTGGACACCCCCGGAGCAGGATAAAAAATAATGAGATTACCCTGCAGATTGGCGCCGCAGAGACAGAGACCCTAGATGTGGACCAGTTTTACATAGGAAGCAAGGAGCTTCTTATTGATAAGACAGATTTTACCAGTGTGAAAAAGCCAACGCGTCCATGGGTTATCTGGATGCAGCAGTGGGGCCACCAATGATGTGCGGGGAGCCTTCGGTGCAGCCTACAGCCATTTGGAACACACTCATAATAACCTCAGCGTGACGGCAGAGAACATGACCGGGCGGAGAGCCAGAGCCGGGATACCAACATGGCTCAGGAATTACGGATTACACGGCGGCCAACATCACCCGGCAGGTGTCAAATACCATGCTGTCCCAGCAAACGCCATTCCCGACATGATAATAAAAATTCATTGTTTATGTGAGCTTAAGGATGATGGTTTAATTTAGAACGGGAGGAGAACTAAAATGTTGAAGTGTTATCTAATAAGTCGTGACTGCATGATCTCCATAACATTGATATGGTTAGCTGATGTCTATTCCTGTTAATACCATGTTGTATGGTGCCCATAGTATAGACGAAAAGTATTAATCAATGGTGTAGATGACCGATTATAGGAACTACTTACCCAGTATGCTGCAAATCTTTCTGTAGACATTCTGGAAATGGAAATCATGCCAGACCATGTACACATACTGTTGGAATTTGGCATTCACAAAACTGTAAAGCACTTAAAGAGCTATACTATAGTGGATCAAATCATTCCTTGCTGCACTTGCATTGGAAAAACAGAAAATCCCTATGAAAAGCTTCTCCCTGACCGGAGAAGCTTTTTGTTTGCCGGAATATCAGACATCCGCTCCCATAATTATTTGGAAACAAACATTAGAAAACATGAGTAAAATCTACGGTGCACGAAAGGCGGAAGATGCTGCACAGCTGACAAAGGCGATCGACACAGAAATGAACCGGTATGGGATCTCGTATGATGACATCATTACCAAGATGAAACAGGATCCGCTGGCCAAATGGTTATAAATTGCGGCGAGGTTCGAATTGGAAGCGGACATTTTTTCCTGAGAGGTTCGCACTTAAAAAACAAAAGATAATCGTTATCCGCAGGTTTTGTTGTGATAACAAGGCTTGTAGATAAGATATGAAGCAGCAAATAACACGCTAATATGGAGATATTTGCTGTCGTATCCTATATGGGTGCGCAAATTAAAAAAGGTAAGTAGGTAATAATCAGTATCTGCAAATTTCCATGAGAGTATGAAAAAAAGTCTGTAAATTGAGATCTTCTATGATAAGTTAATGAGAAAGGTAGGTGCTGTCGTGACCACCTACCTTTACTATACGGATGCTTTTGGATTCTGTCAAGATGTATTGGAAAATCCCATCAAATTATGGTACACTTCTTACAGGAAAACATCAGGAGTGTGCCATGAAGCTAAAAACAGACGATCCCTTTGTACCTGAAGATATCAGGCAAAGATCAATGGACTGCAGTCCCTGCTGGATCATGCAGCCGACTTATACAGTGATATCTATAGCTGGTATGACAGTGAACTGAAATCCTATGACCCGAAAGCCACCGCAGACGATGAACTGTTTGACCCTGGCACAGGGACTATTGTGGAGGGGATCGATTACCTGTCTATCATGGAATCCCTGTCAGAGCTGCAGACAGCCAACGAATGTAAAATGCAGAGGGATTAACCTTGTGTCCCATCGGCCTGGCCTCTGGCGATGTCTTCCCGTATCAGGCCTTGATGGCCCCTTGGACGGAAGTGTCCCTGCCATATTTGTGCTGTCTGACCCAGGCCAGGATATCTGCATCTGTCTTCATATTCAGTTTTAACTTCACCTGTACAGTATTATAGCTGTCGTACCTGTCCTGAGCATCGTATTTTGAAAATCCATACATGGAAAGCTCCTTTCCGGATAGGTGTATACCTATGCCTGTGCGCTCTTATTCCGGCAGTCTGCTTCGTACATAATGGACAGTTCCCCATAGACCTGCCCCCAGTTACGGATGGGCATGGTCCACTTCTTCGTCGCCTCGAACGTGGCCAGGTACAGAGCCTTTAAGAGCGCCGTGCTGCCCGGGAACACGCTCCGCTGGCGGTTGAGCTTCCGGTAGGTAGAGTTGAGGCTCTCGATCGCGTGGTAGTACTATACCGATTAGTGATAGTACTACTTATACCGCCAAAAACTATACCGACATTTTGGGGAAAGCCAGCAGTTCCAGGCATTTCCTGAAAAAATGTCGGTATAGTTTTTACAGACGATATAAGGCTTCCGATATTTTTTTATCCTTCCAGTTCTTTTCCGCATTTCCTCCTTCTGGATTTGTCCGCTCCAGAGCTTTCGCTAACGTATCCAGAGTTACAAAAGCGTAAAACCCAGAGGTGGTCGAGATATTTTCATGCCCAAGCATCTGTTGGATATAGGATAAAGGACACCCCTCCTGGTATAAACTCATTGCCCTAGTCTTTCTCAGCATGTGGAAATGGATATCTTCCGGCATTGGAACTCCTTCTTTTCGGCATTTCTCCGCATACTTTTTCAGGACTTTCTGGATGCAGTCATCGGATAACCCATGCCTCATGCCATGGGTAACTGCATAAAAAAGAGGGGATACCGGATCAGGGATATTCCCATGAAACTCTCTGAGATATCCTCTCAGGTGTCCTACCGTCCTTTTCATTATCGGGACACTCCGATACTTCCCGCCTTTCCCAAGTATCCGGATATAAGGTATCTCTGCATCAAGATGCAGGTCACAGACTTTCAGCCCCGTCAGTTCCCCAACCCGCATGGCAGCATCATACCCAAGGATAAGCATCATCTTGTTGCGGCGCTCGGACCGTTTCTCCTTACCGGGGGCATTAAGAAGCGCTTTCATCTGGCAGTCTTCAAAATACCTGATTTCACTGCCGGGGATATCCAGGCCATGTACCGTCCGGCTCGAAACAAAGACAGGGGTGATGTCCATACATTCTTCCGATGCATAGGACAACAGGGCCTTTACTGCGGTCAGACGCAGGTTACAGGTCTTCGGGCTCCATGCTTTTACATCCGCCATCCACACAAGATAATCTTTCAGGTTTTCCCTGTCCAGGTCATGAAAACAGACAGCCGAATCCTTTCCTTCCTGCCACAGCTGCGGGAGAGCCGCAAGACCATCCAGTATCTGACAGACGAAGAAGCTGGAAAGCGTTTCCCCTCATAACTACGGTAAAACTTGATGAGGTTTTTGAATTCATCCGGGAGGCACTCATATGCATCGCTTTCAAATGCATAGCTTCTACGAAGCCTGTCTGGAAATTCACCTCTGACATCGTAACGTTCGATCATCCGCAGGATATGGCGTCTGCTACGGAGAACATCTTTTGACAGTCCATGATGTTCATACGCATGGTAGATGTTTTTGTAAGTTTCCCACTGATTTGCCTGGGCATTTTCAAGTATGTTTTTTATTTCTCTGGAAACGGGAGTGCTGATAGAACTGCCCCTCAGCCAGCAGTGGCAATGCCATCTTTGATTACATGGATTCCGGTCGTCCCTGCTGTGCTGACGGGCATGTTTCATTTCTGAAGTACAGCCTTACCGCCGCCTTGCCAGCCAATCGGTTGCAAACATCGCCCTCCGTATATACAAGGAAGCCGATGTACGACAAAACCCAGGTGACCGCAGAGGGACGCACATTTTCCGCCACCGGGCGGCATCGCATATGCTGGAATCCGGAATCCCCCGGCCAGTCATCAGCAGAACCCTCGGGCATACTGCGCCGGATTCCCTGGAACCCTATCTGATGGCGGATTTCAGGCATCTGAAAGAATGCTCTCTGGATGTTGGACAGTTTCCTGTCCCGGAGGAGGTGCTTGCGATATGAGGGAATATGAATCCTGTTTCGCGCTGCTTATCCGGGATTTCATTGCATACCGCAAGGCATCTGGCCGCTGGAACGAAGCATCCTATGGGCTAACCTCCGTGTTTTTGACCGATTTTGTGCCATGAATTATCCGGATTCAGTCCACCTGACGCAGGAGATGGTGGACAGATGGTGCAGACAGCGTGACAGTGAAACAAACAATTCCTGCAGGTCACGGATATATGTCGTCTACAGTTTTATAAAATACCTGTCAGAAAGGGGGCTTTCTGAGGTTCTGCCGCCCAGGATACCAAGGAAGGAACGTGTGACTTATATCCTTATGCCTTCTCTGGGGATGAGATACGCAGTTTTTTCAAAGCCTGTGATAATCTGCCGGACATCCCAAAAACAAGAAACGTACTCATCCGGCGCATCACGGTTCCGGTATTCTTCCGGCTTCTTTACAGCAGCGGCATACGTACTACTGAAGCAAGGCTGTTGGAATGTGCGGATGTGGATGTGGGAAACGGGATACTCAACATCCGATATTCCAAAGGCCACGACCAGCATTACATTGCCCTGCATGACAGCATGGCAGACCTGATGCGCCGCTATGACAGCGCAATCCGGGAATGGTTCCCATCGCGGAAATATTTTTTCCCGGCACCAGGGGACACCGCGCATCCACATACATGGGTGGAGAAAAATTTCCGGAGGGTATGGGCGGAAGTGTCCAATGACCGAACAGCCACAGCGTATGCGTTCCGGCATCATTATGCAACAGCAAATATCAACCGCTGGATCGGGGACGGGTTTGCTTTTGACGATAAGCTCACCTGCCTCAGCAAAAGCATGGGGCATACGACACTGGAGAGCACACGGTATTACTATTCTGTCGTTCCCGGCCTTTCCGATATCGTCCTGAAAAAAACAGAAGATGGTTTCAATGAATTGGTGCCGGAGGTGGTTAGCTGATGAAGAACAGGAGTGAAGCTGCCGCCCTGGCAAAACATATATCTGCATTTCTGGGCGATTATGTTCCTTCACAAAAAAGCGGGAGCGCCAACACGCTTAAGGCATACCAGGATTCTATTGGTTTATACCTGCAGTTCCTTGAGCAGGGAGGGGTAAGCAGCAGGGAGTTTGATGCCTCCTGCTTCGGGAGGGATCGCATCGAACAATGGCTGTCATGGCTGCGCACGGAAAGAGGATGCCAGCCGGGGACGTGTAACAACAGGCTTGCATCCATCCGGACATTTTTAAAATACCTGGCCATAAAGAAGTCCGTTTCCTCCACCTTTACCAGGAAAGCATGGAAATTGACCGGCTAAAGGTACAAAAGAAAAAAGTGGAAGGCCTCTCCCGTCCGGCTGTCAAAGCCCTGCTTGCTGCCCCGGACCAGGGCACGGCCATGGGACGGCGCGATTTGGTTCTTATGCTGGTGCTTTACAGTACAGCTGCAAGAATTGATGAGGTCCTTTCAATGAAAGTCGGCCAGCTGCATCTTGACAGCGCAAAGCCGTATGTAAAACATCATTGGGAAGGGAAATAAGGTACGGACGTTATATCTGCTTCCACGCACGGTGGCACACCTTGAAAAATACCTCCTGGATTTCCATGGGAACACCCCATCCCCGGAGGCTTATGTGTTTTATTCGCACAATACCGGCATTTATGGGAAACTGACAGCGGCGGCAGCGGACAAAATGTTCAAAAACATGCGGTAAAAGCACATGGTTCATGCGCAGATGTGCCCTTGAAGCTGCACGCTCATCAATTCCGCCACGCGAAGGCCTCCCACTGGCTGGAAGACGGCATGAACATCGTGCAAATCTCTTTCCTGCTTGGACACGAACAGCTGGATACAACCATGGTATATCTGGATATCACAACAGAGGATGAGGCAAAGGCATTGGCAACACTTGAAGGGGAAGGGGATTCCAAAGTGGAGAAAAAATGGAAAAACAGAGATGGGTCCCTTCGTGAATTCTGTGGCCTGCCTGCAAAAAGATCATAAAATATCCAAACCTTTTCTGTTTTGTATGGCTTGTAAATCCGGAAGATTCAGAAAAAGGTTTGGATATTTTTTGGGTTTGGATATCGGAAATCATATGGGCGGATGCTGATGCCGGATCCCTTTTTCTCCGGGAAGGCGGCATACCAGAAGCGCAGAAAGTTTTCTTCCAGCCAGCTGGCACTGTATGGATGGTCCTCCCTGTTCGGAAAGAAAGTTACACGTTCCGGAAACAGACGGCTGATCCGGCGGTCATAGGTGACCAGATATTCTACAAGCTCTCCTGAGATATGAATCCTCCGGCCTTTTGGTCCCTTGGACTGGAGGATATCAAGAAAGCCTTCGTCCAGATGTGCATTTTCCCTGGCAAGCATACGTGCTTCTTTGCAGCGGAGCCCACAGCAGTAGATGAGCCGGAAGATTGCCGGGAGAACCAGATTTCTTCCTTTCAAACGGGGAGCCTCCACGGTCCTGTCGCATTCCCTGAAGAACGCAAGGATTTCTTGTTCCGTAAAAAAATACGGCTGAACCGGCGTGGGAAGATGAAGCCTTCCAGAAGGGATAAGATACGCCCTGATGCCGCGGGCGGAAAGATACCTGCTAAACTCACGCAGAAATGCAGCTGCGTTATAAAGGCTTCCCGGGGTATCCTGGAACGTTTCAAGAAATCTCTCAACGGTCGCTTTATCCGGTACCGTGGTTTCAGGAGCTGTTTCCATGACAAACCCGGCATATTTCTTTAGATAATAAGCTCCGGTCTGGTATTGATAACCATTCGCTCTTTTATAGGAAACAAACCGGTTGATCAGTTCCGGCAGGGACTCACTGTGCATCTGAAACACCTCCTTCCACAACGGGAGGGAGCGGAAGCGTACACGCTGCCAGATTTATGGCATCCGTTGAAAGATATACGGATACAACGTTTGGGTCCCTGTGACCGAGAGCTGCCGAGATATCCGACATGGGGATACCTGCCCGGAGCATGGAAGACGCGGCATGGTGCCTTGTCATCCGGCTCCCCACTGGTCGGTCTTCTTTTTTAATCCCGGCAAGTTCCTCCAGTTTTTCAGGATTTCATAAATGCTTGCCGTACCCAGATGTCCAAACGGCGCAAAAGTCTTTAAAAAGACATGGTCTGACCCGCTCAAGGGGCGTTCATTCAGGATATAATCTGCGATATCATTTCCGTAAGAAGCCTTAAAGGAGGATAAGCGCCTTCTTTGTCTTATTCTGAATGATGGAGATGCAGTCCCTTTCCCAGTCGATGTTTTTCAGCTTCAAAGAACAGACATCAATTCCCCGGAGCCCCGTTTCCAGAAGAAGCCTGCAGATAGCGGTATCCCTCTTAGTCAGCATTCCTGACGAAAGTGTGGATCTGAGAGCCGCAAGTTCCTTTTCATTATAGATTTCCATGATCTTTACTTCTTGTGGCAGATGGACGGGTATTTCCAGGAGAAACTGTGCCGTGTGGTTATTGGAGGAAAGGAATCTGCGCAGCCCTGCCAGACAGCTTCCGATTGTAGATGGCCGGTACCGTCCGTCTTTGTAAAGAGACAGGATAAATGTACTCACATCATTTGTTCGGATATCGAATAACTCCCCATACCCTTTTTTCTCACAAAACAGCAAAAAATAAGTAACGATCCTTTTATACCCGGACATCGTATTAGGGCTGAACCCCTCTTGTTCCAGATATCTGACAAAGTGTTCCAGTTCCTGCCGGAATGCCTGATTCATAAGTTTCCCGGATATGCGCCAGTGTCCTGGCGTCTCCAGTCGATGGTTCCTGTCTGTGCAAGGGACAGGAGCAGTCTGATGCAGCGTTTCCGATGGGTCAGTTCTTTTTTAACCCATGTTTCACTGCAAATGACAGGCATGTCCAGAAAAGTTTTAATAAGTTTTTCTGAAAGTTCGCCGTCTCCTATATCATGTGATACGGATATAAGAAGCTGGTAACTGGAATGGTAATGTGTAAGTATCTTTTTTCCATACTTTCTTTCATCCATCTGATCCATTACTTTCCGAATCAATTGTTCAAGTTCCTTTTGGTTTTCCTTCATGACTGAAAGCCTCCTTCTTTTTGTACCATCATGAAGGATATTTAAGAAAAGGTCAAAAAGAGTAAAAGAATTTGACAAAACTTTCACAACTTGTTTGTGTCTTAGAAAGGAATGGCGAGAACTATACCGACATTTTTTCAGGAAATGCCTGGAACTGCTGGCTTTCCCCAAAATGTCGGTATAGTTTTTTTGGCGGTATAAGTAGTATAGATCACCTTCCTGACCTCCATGGAAAACTTGAAGATGGGGGATACCACATCCCAGTTGTCATGCCAGCGTTTCATTGAGTTGGGGTACTTTGGCGTCCACTTTTCCGTCACCTTCTCCAGCGCCTCCAGCGCCTTTTCCTCGTTTGCGGCATGGTAGATGGTTTTCAGGTCCGTGGCAAATGCTTTCCGGTCTTGTCGGAGACGTATTTCAGCGTGTTCCGTACCATATGTACGATGCAGCGCTGCTGCTCCGTCTTCGGGAATGCCGCCGTTATGGCTTCCTTAATGCCCGTGAGCCCGTCCGAGCAGAGAATGAGGATATCCTTCACACCGCGTTCTTCAACTCGTTCAGAACACAGAGCCAGTACTTGCAGCTTTCATTCTCCCCGATCTGTATGCTCAGGACTTCCTTTTTACCTTCCAGCGTAAGGCCGAGGATGACATAGGCGGCAAGCTTGCGGATTACCCCGTCCTCCCGCACGGAATAATGGATTGCGTCGATGTAGACCACGGGATAGACTTCCTCCAGCGGGCGGTTCTGCCAGTCTTCAATCTGCGGCAGTATCTTGTCCGTCACGTCCGAGATGAACCCTTCCGAAGCCTCAAAACCATAGATGTCCATCAAGGTATCCGAGATTTGGCGGGTTGTCATGCCTTTTGCATACATGGATATGATCTTCTGGTCAATGCCGGAAATATCCTTCTGGCGCTTTCTTACCACCTGGGGTTCAAACGTGTACTTCCTGTCCTGGGGCACCTGGATGTCCATGCTCCCGAAGCTGCTGTTGATCCGCTTGGGCTTGTAGCCATTGCGGTAATCATCCGAATCCGACCGTTCTGACCTCCCATAGCCGAGATGCTCATCCATCTCCGCTTCCATCATCTCCTTCAGGGTGCTCCCCAGCAGGTCTTTGAGGGCTTCCTGGATATCCTCCGCAGTCTGGATGTCATACTCTTCCAGGAGCTGATGGACGATGTTCCTTTTCCCCTCCGTCATGACTACTTTGTGTACGGGCTGTTTTTCTCTTCTTGCCATAATAATAGGCCTCCTTATGATAATAGATTTTATCATAGAAGACCTAATGCTTAATAGCTATTTACAGAAAAACTTTCATACTCTCGTCTACTCTATTTTTTCACAGCCCCCTTGGCATCTATCTCTCACGCCCTGAAAAACACCCATTTCCAGACCGCAATTTCACTCAATTTTCCCCAAAAATCCACCACATCTTGTGGTTTTCTCCATCATATCCGTTCAAAACCACAAGCTGCATCTAACTACCGCAGCTTAATGCCTATGCATCGAAAACTCATCCATTGGATACTTCTTCAAATTCTCCAGCACATGCCTCTCCTCAGCAGCTCCAATCAGCTGGTCCCTGGCCTTCTTGGCTCTGTCTCCGTTTTATGACGGCTGGGACCGCCCACACAGCCGCCCACACAGGCCATGCCTTCCACGAAATCTTCCGGAAGCTTTCCTACCTTCATGAGCAGCAGTGCCTTCTTGCACTCTGCGGCGCCGTTGCAGCGGGCCACTTTGATATCCGTGTTTTCGTCCATCTCCTTCAGACATTCCAGCACAGCCGCCGTCACTCCGCCGCCGTTGCCAAATCGCTTTCCAAACACAGAGCTTTCCTGATAATCGTTCTCGGCCGGCTGAAGCTCCACACCCTTGGCGCGCATCATGGCTCTTATCTCACCGAAGGTCATTGCATAGTCTGCATTGCCCTTTACATTCAAGTCCAGGCTCTCACTCTTTTTGGCTATGCAGGGGCCGATGAATACTGTGACTGTATCCGGAGCCTGGCTCTTTATCATTCTGGAGACAGCACACATAGGTGACACTGTGGTGGACATATTCTCCAGCAGCATTGGAAAATGCTGCTTAATCATGTTCACAAACGCGGGACAGCAGGAGGTAGTCATCTTCTTTCCCTCCTTATTTGCCTGGGCCCATTCCTCTGCCTCGTAGGCTGCTGTCATGTCTCCGCCCAATCCCACTTCTATCATATCCGCAAATCCCAGCTGCTTTAATGCAATCTTCCAGCTGGCCATGGTAATGTCAGGACCAAACTGTCCCTCCGTAGCAGGTGCCACCATGGCAACCACCCTTTTTCCTGCTTTAATCAGGCGGATCACATCTACCATAAAGGTCTTGGATCCTATGGCCCCGAACGGCAGCTATGGATACAGGCTCCGCACTGGATACACTTCTTCTCATCAATCACGCAGATACCGTACTCATCATAAGTAATGGCATCTACCGGGCAAATTTTCTTACAAGGACGCTCCAGATGAGCAATGGCGTTATAGGGACAGGCCTGTGAGCATTTGCCGCATTCCTTACATTTGCCGGGCTCGATATAGGCCCTTTCACGCCCCATGCTGATGCTCCGAAATTACAGGAGTTCTGGCAGGCCTTGCCCATACATTTACGGCAGTTGTCTGTCACTATGTAGGATGCAATGGGACACTCCTCGCAGGCCGCGTTGATGACCTGGACCACATTGGATGTGTCCTTCCCGGTGGGACATTTTCCTTCTGCCAGGCGGACCCTCTGCCGGATGATTTCCCTTTCCTTATAGATACAGCAGCGGTAAGTCGCCTGAGGTCCCGGTATCATGGAATATGGAATCTGCTCCCGCTTCTCGTCCAGATTTCCCTCCACGCAGCCTTAGCCACCTCGTAAAGTACATCGTGTTTCAAACGCAGGATCGTAGCATCATTGGTTACCATCTTTTTCTCCTCCTCGTTACGGGCACTTGGAGACCGTCCTATGGTCTCCTGCGCGCAATACATATCATTGGCATATGCCATATATGTCTGCTTCTATATCTCAATTCGAGTTTGTTAAAATTATATCAACACTAGAAATCTACTATATTTACTGTGAAAATGCAAGTATTAAATGGCGTACAACATTAGTAATATGTAACCACCACTGTTTTTCCCATCTCCTCAATCAAATGCCTCAGCTGTTCCACCAGATTCTGGCGGATACCCAGGTCAAAGGGAAGTCCCGGATTCTGGTACGCGCTGTTGATTGCCTTTCCCACATACAGGTGAACCTCCGTGCAGTCTTCTATGAGCACCTTGGCCACCATGGAACCTCCGTTGGGCTTATCCAGCTCCTGGAAAAATTCTTCGGATACAGTCTCATTCTTCACATATCTGCGCAGCAGCTGGAGAACCCGGTTAAGGGTAAGGACTCCCTCCGTAACCAAATCCACGCCATCCATGTATGCGATGGGTGGTATCTCCGGATCCACATAATCCAGGGATACATCCAGTTTCTTTCCCAGCACTCTGGACACGATAGTGGCGCTGGTTCCTCCGCAGACAATGGTTTTGGCATTGGCATCATCCATAAAATCCTGGACCATGCGGACGTCGTCTTCCGGATTCCTGGCAGGACCAGTCATGAGATGAACCGGCTTGCTGTCAATAATGCGCATACACGCCACCGTGGTATCATCTCCAGGCCGGAACTGATACAGCTCATCACAGGCCCTGCTGATGCTGGCAGCCAGACGCATGGCCGATACCGTCAGGGGATACTGTCTCACCGCGTAGTCCGCAATGTCCTGCCACAGCCATCCGAAATTCAGCAGCTCCCCCACTCCCGCATGAATGGTGCCGTCACTCATGAGAATCAGGCATCGCCTTTTTTGACCTTGAATCTGTACTCGTTGATTTCCTTGCCCTGCATGACCCGTACATTTTTCGGTATCTCCATAAGCTTTCCGTCCCGGATAAATATGCATCCGGGATTATCATATTCCACCAGATACGCATCACCATTATGGTATACCTGCAGTATGCTGAAGGTGGAATAGGCTACCTGCCTGACCTGGCAGATGGGAAGGGTCTCACTGATGGTATCCACACATTCCTCCAGGGTAGCACCATTGAGGAACATGGTTCCCAGTATCTTAGAGGTCAGCGTGGACAGGATATTGGCCTTGACCCCGCTTCCCATGCCATCTGCCAGAATCATGATGTTGGAATCCTCGGTCTGCAAAAGCTCCACCTTGTCCCCGCACAGGATTTCGGTGTATTTGTTCAGGCTTTTATATGCAACATCCACTGTAATTCCCATTATTTACCTCCGTTGCCGCCTGGTTTCTTTAAATCCACATTGCTCAGATGAACATACCCGGATTTTCCGCCGCGCGGATTGGCGCTGCCGATATGGACATAGCCGTAGGCTTTTTCTGTTCCCCGGCTCCCGGCATATGTCCCGCTCCCGATATCTGCCCGGCTCCCGGCATCTGCCCGCTCCCGCTCCGCCGCGCCCCGGCTGTCATAACCCCCTTTAAGGCACGGCTCCGCTTCCCAGCTGTACGCCCGGAATCTCCCGCTCCAGTTCTCCCCCGCATACCCGGCGTCGCTGCCGTCCTCTAACAGGGAATGGCACAGCTTGGTCAGAGTAGTTTTTGTCTCAGCTGTTGTCTCTCCCAGGAGACCTGCTATTTCCTGAGCCACCATCATCTGCTTGTGGATGACCTTCTGGGCCAGATCTATGGTCTCCAGCTTTCTCTCATACTCTTCCTTGGCCAGCTCCTCCTCACGGGTTATGTCTATGAAGGTGGCCAGGACAGCATTTTCCTTTTCTATGTACACAATATTCTGCAGCGTGGAAAGATTATATTCCGGATAATTGACCCGCTTGCCATGGATGTTCTGATGTGTATCAAATACCCACTGGAAGTTCACTGGTCGATAAGTTCATACAGATACATCTGCAATGCCTGGGAACGGGTCCTGCCGAAATATTTCTCGCCCACATCCGAGTACTCCATGATGCGCATGTCATCGCCCACAATCAGTACAATGTTCGGGGAAGTCTCCATCACCAGATTGGCCATGGACTCCGCCTTTTCATGCATAAAGGGGATGCACATACTCACCTCCGCCTTGTGCTGGAATACGGCAATGGCCTTTTCCCGGCAGGTGGGATAACCGCAGGCGCCGCAGTTCAGCTCGTCCTCCGGCTTCAGCTTGTTGGTCATGCGCAGTATTTCCCGTATCTGTTCCTCCGTAGGCTGGGGGTCCCTGGGTGAGTGGTCCTCGAACCGCTTTCTGAAGTTTACATTTTTCCATACCGGCTCCATCTGCTTTTCCTCAGCCGGCTCCCTGCAGATGCTCTCCTCCATGTCCAGCTTTACCTTGAATCTGGATATGAACTCCTCATCCACCGTGGGGCCCTTGATGCAGCCGCCGGAACACATATTCATCTCGATAAAACAGCCTTTGATTTCACCGCGGGACATACTCTTACACAGATCAATACAATTGTCCTCCCCGTGGACATAGAACTTCCTGTATCCGTCCCCCTTTTCCTCGGTGGCCAGCACGGAGTTCACCACGCCGTTGGTCACGGGATACAGCCGGTTCACCTTGGGGTCAAATGCGGTAAATGGCCGGTCTTCACAGTCCTCGATTACGATGTCTTCTTCCTCCAGCCATTTGTTTATGTCATTGAAATTTAATACAGCGTCAATATATCCCTCATGCCTCAGGTCCAGGGCTTCTTTTTTCTTTGCAATACACGGTCCAAGGAACACGACCTTCACATCCCGTCCCAGTTCTTCCTTCAGAAGCTTTCCGTGGGCAATCATGGGGGACACCACCGGCGCCAGGTAAGGTATGAGCTGCGGATAGTAGATTTCCACCAGGTCATTGGCGCTTGGACAGCATGTGGTTATAATGTTCTCCATCTTGTGCTCTGCCAGGAGCTTCGCATACTCGGCCGTCACAAAAGCGGCTCCCTCGGAAGTCTCCCTCACATCCTCAAACCCCAGGCGCAGCAGAGCCCCCCGCACCTGACCAATTGTCTTGTATTTCAATAACCCCATATAGGACGGTGCAATGGACACCACCACACGCATGCCTTCGCACAAAAATCCGCGGACCATGTTCAGGTCGCTCTTAAGGGTTTTTGCTGACTGGGGGCAGATTTTCAGACAGTGGCCGCACAGGATGCACTTGTCCGGCATGATGACCGCCCGCTCATCCTTGACCTGGATGGCCTTTACCCCACAGTAACGGACGCATTTATAGCAGTGTTTGCACTTTGTGGCTTTGAAATCTATGATTTCCATGCCATAATCAAAGTCTCCCCTTAATCTCATTTTCAAAAAATTCTTCTGTATCTTCCGGCTTCAGGGAGTACAGCTCGCCCTCCACCGTCACGCACACTCCATGGTCACAATTACCGGAACAGAACGCACCGTTTAAGTCCACCTTATCAGACAGGCCGTTCTCATCTACCAGCTTCTGGAGCTTACTGATAATCTCCCTGGATCCCTTTAAATGACAGGCGCTTCCAATACATATCGTTACTTTCATCCCTTATTCCTCCACTATCTGCGTGTATTATGGGCTCACCCCAAACCATGGTTTCATTATCTCACATTGTGATATCTATATCAATAATATTTCTCAAATATTTTATAGAAAAGACAGGCCTGTTGTGCTATAGTTAATAATATTTACGAGAGGAGTTGAAGTATTATGAAAAAACATGTTTCCTTACTTTTAATGGCATTGATGAGCGTCTCCCTGGTGCTGGGCGGATGCGGCAAAGGCGGCTCCGGCACACCTGGCACAGAGTCCCAGGCCAAAATACAGACCGAGGTACAGACGGAAGCGGAGACCGGGGACCAGACCATAGTCCAGTCCGGAGACAAAACCGCCCCGGACCAGGCTTCAGAAAGCCCTTCCGGCGAATCATCCTCCCCGGCCCCTGAATCCGGTGTCGGCGGTGAACTGAACACGGGTTCCGGTGAAAACAAGCTGACTGCCAGGCCGCCATCCGCGTAGGCTCCCTGAAAGGCCCCACCTCCATGGGACTTGTATCCCTGATGGACAAGGCTTCCAAGGGCGAGACGTCCAATGTCTATGAATTCACCATGGCCGGCAAGCTGATGAACTGGTGGGCAAGATAGCAAACGGCGACCTGGATATCGCCTGGTGCCTGCCAATGTTGCCAGCGTGCTCTACGCCAAGACCCAGGGAAATATCACAGTCCTGGATATCAATACTCTGGGCGTCCTCTATGTGGTGGCCTCAGATGATTCCATTACCTCCATGGCCGGCTTAAAGGGACGCACCATTTACATGACAGGAAAGGGGACCACCCCCGAATACGTCATGAATTACCTTTTAAAGGAAAACGGTCTTTCCGCATCTGATGTGGATCTGCAGTTCAAGTCCGAGGCCACTGAAGTGGCATCCCTGTTAAAGCAGGATTCCAGTGCCATCGGCGTTCTGCCGCAGCCCTTTGCCACTGCCGCCTGCATCCAGAATCCCGACTTAAAAACAGTGCTGGATTTAACGGAACAGTGGAACATTTTAAACAAGGACTCCGGAAGCATGCTGGTGACAGGCGTTACCCTGGTGCGCGGCGATTTTCTCAGGGAGAACCGTTCCCCTGTTGCGGACTTTATAAAGGACCATGAGGCCTCCACCCTATTTGCCAAGGAACATACAGAGGACGCCGCCCAGCTGATTGCCAAACAGGGTATTGTGGAAAAGGCTCCCATTGCCCAGAAAGCTCTACCCTACTGCAACATCGTGTGTCTGACCGGACAGGAGATGAAGAATGCCTTAAGCGGTTACCTCTCCACCTTAAATGAGCAGGATCCCAAATCCATCGGCGGACAGATGCCCGGAGATGATTTTTACTACATGCCTTAACCCCTGATTGCGGAGATATCCCTCATGAATCAACCCACAAATCACAACACACGAATAAGAAAATATCTGATTTGGCTGTTCTGGATTGCAGTTTGGCAGGCAGCCAATCTCCTGATACACAACAATATCATATTCGTAGGCCCTCTGGACATGATAAAGGCCCTGGCACAACAGACAGCGGCCCCTTCCTTCTGGGCCACCATCTTGAATTCCTTTGCCAGAATAAGCCTTGGTTTCCTGGGAGCCTTTTTCTTAAGCATCCTCTGGGAAGCCTGGCCTATCTCTTTCCTCTGGTAAAGGAACTGCTGGATCCGGTCATGCTGCTGATTAAGTCCGTACCGTTGCCTCCTTCGTCATCCTGGCGCTGATATGGATTGGTTCCCGCAACCTGGCAGTGTTCACCTCCTTTCTGGTGGTGGTGCCCATGGTCTATGTGAGCACCCTGTCCGGGCTGGAACATACGGATAAGAAACTGCTGGAAATGGCCCGGGTTTTCCGCATGCCCGTGTGGAAACGCATTCACTATATCTATGTGCCGGCCCTCCTTCCATACCTTGTAAACGGGTGCCGGACTGCCCTTGGAATGAGCTGGAAATCCGGCGTGGCCGCGGAAGTCATCGGCATACCGGAAGGTTCCATAGGAGAACAGCTGTACTACTCCAAGCTGTATCTTGACACGGCCGGTCTCTTTTCCTGGACCTTTGTCATCATAGTAATCAGCGCACTGTTTGAACGTTTCTTTCTTTATCTGTTGAGGAAAATAAAACATTGAGGAGCGTATATGGAATGACTCTGGAATTACAAAATATATCTAAATCATTTGACGGGCTGCCAGTATTAAGGAACCTGAACCTGTCCTTTCATCAGGGACAATGCTATTGTCTGATGAGTCCCTCCGGTTCAGGCAAAACCACTCTGCTGCGAATACTCATGGGGCTGGAACAGGCGGACCATGGCCTGATACTCGCAGACGGAAAACCTCAGGACATGAATTCCCTGACTGTTTCCGCTGTTTTTCAGGAGGACAGGCTCTGTGAGTCCTTTTCTCCCATTGAAAATGTATCCATGTGTGCCGGCCGTCAGTCAGAGGGTCCCGCATCAGATGGGAACTAGCCCGCCTGCTTCCGGAGGAATGCCTGAACCGCCCTGTGTCCACCTTAAGCGGCGGCATGAAGCGCCGGGTAGCCGTCATGCGGGCCCTCCTCACCCCTTCCCGTATCCTTCTTATGGACGAACCCTTTACCGGTATGGACGACGAATTAAAACGCAATGTCATTTCATATATCAGGGAAAAGCAGGACGGGCGGCTCTTAATCCTCTCAACCCACCAAGAGGAGGATGTGGAACTCATTGGCGGAGAGCTGGTGAAATTGGAAAGCTGTATGTACGATTCAAAAGAAGGCGCTGCGGCCTCTGGTTTTGCCAGATAGACCGCGGCGCCTTTCACATATAACTTTGAATATGACCTTACATCTGTCTCATCTGATCCTGGCAGGATGGTGCAGGCACATCGAAGGCAGGATTGAACGCATAGAAATTCCTGCTGTCCAGCTTCTCCTGGGTGATGCGCAGCAATTCACCAAATCTCTGATAATGAACGACTTCCCTCTCCCTCAGGAATTTAATGGGTTCACAAACGTCATAATCCTTGACAACACGCAGGATATTGTCATAAGTGCTCCTGGCTTTCTGTTCTGCTGCCATATCCTCATGAAGGTCCGTAATCACGTCTCCCTTGGACTGGAACTCACATGCGTTAAAAGGTACCCCTCCTGCCGCCTGGGGCCAGATACCGGTGGTATGGTCGATATAGTAAGGTCCGAAGCCCTGCTCTACCAGCTGGTCTGCAGTCAGTCCCTTCGTCAGCTGATGGATGATGGCAGCCACGATTTCCAGGTGGGCAAGCTCCTCTGTTCCTATATCTGTCAGGGTTCCCTTGCACTCCTTATATGGCATGGCGTAGCGCTGGGAAAGATAACGCATGGAAGCGCCCATTTCGCCGTCCGGCCCTCCATATTGGCTCATTATAAACTGAGCCATCTGAGCATTGGGCTCTTTGATATTAACCGGAAATTCCAATCTCTTCTCATAAATCCACATTAATAGCACCCTCCTTCCCATGGCCAAGGATCGTTAATCCAGGACAGTATGCGGCATCTCTATTGGCGGAAGCGTCAAAGGGCCGAACTGGGCCTCAAAGGCTGCTGCTGCATTTCTGTACGCGTCTGCCATCTGATTATAGTAATCAATGGCAGCTGCGTCACAAGGATGGGTGTCAAGGTAGAGGTTTGCGTCAACCACCGCGAAGCCGGCCTGGTCTACCTCACGGAGCATAGCCTCACGGGAAGCATTAAAGTCGGGATTCATCATCTGATTCATCATCTTCCGCACCTCCCGTAATTAAATTGTAAATCCAGATCAGGGAAAATAGTTCCTTGGACAAGGCCCCTCTCAGGGGCATAGGTGGTCTGCCACTGCTGCCACGGCACATAAGCCATGGCTACCGGAAACTGCTGCTCCAGCACGCCTCCTTCAGTAGAGGGACATGACATATTGGCTGGCTGAGTGGCCGGGGCTGCAGGGGTAGGATAGGAAAGCTCAGGATAGCTTCCCCATGAGTCCCATGGAAATGCGTTCATATCCGGATAATCCGGACTTGTATAAGAACCGCATCCATTTCCAAACGATGTACCGCATGACATACGGCCGCGGCCGCAGCACTGGGTGCTTACATCTGTATAAGAATCCATAGGTTGGATACTCCTTCCATTTATCTTTTTCTACTATAGTTTATGAGGAGAAAAACAACGGGTGACAATAAAATACATTGAGACAATCACTCACACTTTGTCTGAGCGTCCCATATGATATAGTACAAACCAACAAAAAAGGAGAGTACAATATATGTGTTGCTTTAGAATTTGTAGATGTGGATGGAATCGTTGTAATTGCGGATGCGGATGTGGCAACAACAGTGGTTGCGGCTGCGGCAACAACAGTGGTTGCGGCTGCGGCAATAACAGTGGTTGCGGCTGTGG
>ENA-OQCK01000508-OQCK01000508.1-human-gut-metagenome-genome-assembly--contig:-NODE-508-length-20663-cov-1.696338_pt1 | contig 20663 bp, 23 predicted proteins | sample MGYA00242498_ERZ504578 | MGnify/ENA primary metagenome ERZ504578 (study PRJEB26092, sample SAMD00036229) | human gut metagenome | host: Homo sapiens | study: EMG produced TPA metagenomics assembly of...
CGGAGTTATTTGTTATGTGGTTCTTTTTTTTTCTGCTCCACTCATAGCTGATTTTTTTGGACATATTGAATTAATTGATTTATCACGTGTTCTTTTTCTTTGGTTTTTAATAGGCTCTACTTCTGTTGCACCAAGTGCAATGTTAATGAAGAAAATGATGTTTAAAGAGCGTGCAAAAGTCGATATCTGTGCGATGATATTTTCTGGTGTCGTGGGAGTGTATTGGCTATTAAAGGTTTTGCCTATTGGGGAATTGTAATACAAACTGTGGCGAATAGTTTGGTTGGTACTGTTTTACGTTGGTATTATGTGTCATGGCATCCGACTTTAACTTTTAAAATTGCTCCCTTAAAGGAAATGTATGTGTTTGGAATAAAAGTTTTTTTGACAAATGTATTCAGCCAAATTAATGCAAATATATTTTCTATTTTGTTAGGTCGCTTTTATAAACCTGAACAAGTGGGATATTACACGCAAGGAAATAAATGGATGAATATGGGATACTCTTTTGTCTGGAATATGATAGGAGGTGTTTCTTTGCCTGTTTTGACAGAAGTTGTTGCTGATGTTAAAAGACAACAGAATGTGTTTCGTAAGATGTTACGTTTTGTGTCTTTTATATCCTTCCCTTCAATGTTAGGATTGGCTTTAGTCGCACAAGAATTGATCGTAATAGGAGTTTCTGATAAATGGTTGCCTTGTGTTCCTATTATGCAATTATTATGTGTATGGGGAGCTGTGGCGCCTATTGGCAATTTGTATAGCCATGTATTATTGAGCCATGGTAAATCCGAGTTGTATTTATATTGTACGATTTTTTTAGGTGTTTTTCAATTGATCGTTGTTATCTGTATGTTACCTTTTGGTGTCTATTATATGGTTTTAGCATTTGTTGTAGTAAATATATTGTGGCTATTTGTTTGGCATTATTTTGTAAATAAATGTATTGAAGTTCATGTTTTAGATGTATTAAAAGATGTTCTTCCATTTTTTTCTATTACTATTGCTATATTAGGTGTTACCTATTTTATTACAAAATCAATTGAGAATATATATATGCTTTTTATAAGTAAGGTAATTGTTGCGGTATTTTTGTATTGTATGTCTTATGTATTTGATGTAATTCTGTGATTTTTAAGAATCTATATCTTTTCTCTTAAAAAAAAATAATTAGTTATAAAATTAATATTCTAGATAGTATATATAATCATGGATGGAAATATGAAATATGCATTATTAGTTAATACTTGTGATAAATTTGAAGATTGTTGGATCCCATTTTTTTCTCTTTTGAAAAAATATTGGCCAGATTGTTCTGGTAAAATATATTTAAATACAGAGTATAAATCTTATGTCGATGGAGAAATAAGTATTGAATCTATATGCGGATGTATAACAAAACAAATACCTGTGAAAAAACGAGCTACATGGAGCCAATGTTTACGCTGGGCTTTAGAAAAAATAGATTATGATATTATTTTGTATATGCAGGAAGATTACTTTATAAAAAGTAGAGTAGATAATAATTGTGTTAATTACTTTGTGGATTTGATGAAAAATAATTCTGGCATAGACTGTATACAGTTGACTCCAGGGGCTGTAAAACATAAAGGTAAATCAAAATATGAAAAATTAGATGTTGTAGATAATACTTATTGGAGTACTATTTCTTGTCAGGCTTCATTATGGAGACGTGATGTTTTATTGAAATATATTCGAGATTATGAATCAGCATGGCAGTTTGAATGGTGGGGTAGTAAGCGGGCTAAGATTTTAAATGATAATTTTTTTTGTTGTGAGTGATAGTTGGGTAGTGTCAGGAAAATACGAAATTATTCCTTATATTATTACTGGAGTTATAGGAGGTGCTTGGTATAAACCTGTTGTTGAATTGTTCAACAACAATAATCTACATGTAGATTATTCGCAAAGAGGATTTTTTGAAGAAAATAAATCTATAACTTGGTTTGAAAAACAGAAGCGAAGAATTTTTTCAATTACCGGTGGAGGTAAGGAACTTGTGGAACTTGTTTTGGCTAAAAAGAAAGATTTGATGAGAAAGATAACATTAGTTCCAATAGGAGGACTTGGTAATAGGATAGAAGCAATTAGTTCTGTAATAGCATATTGTCATGCACGAGAAATATATCTAGAAGTCATTTGGTTTAAAGATCATGGGTTAAATTGTGATTTTGACAATTTGTTTATGATTAATAAATCATTGAAGAATATAGAAATACGGAATGCAAATATAGGGGATCTATTTTTGAGAGATAATCCTCGGAGGAGAAATTTTTGGATACCTTTTTTATTTGAATATATTTTGTATGACAAGTGTATTTATTGTTCTAAAGGAGATTTTAAAGTTCAAGATATAATCCTGAGTTGGATACTAGTTTCGGATTTATATAAGAGTATATTTATGGTAAGTTGGGGGAGATTATTGGGACAGGTTATCCTGTTTTTCAATGGTTGAATTTAAATTTAGGATGTAGAGACTAGAATAAAAGAAATAATGAAATGCTTTTCTGAAAATACAATTGGATTACATATTAGAAGAACTGATAGCTTGATTGATACAGAATATAGTCCTACAGAATTGTACATTAATATCATTAATAAAGAGATTGAAAAAAATAATAATGTTAACTTTTATTTGGCTTCAGATTCAGTAGAAGAAAAGGAACAACTCGTAAGTATGTTTGGAGATCGCATTATAACTTCTTGGAATATAGTTGAGAGGAATACTAAAGAGGGTATTATTGATGCATTTGTAGAGATGAATGTTTTATCAAGAACATCAAGGCTTTATTCAGGAAATAGCTCTTTTGCTCGAATGGCGTCAAGAATGACAAATATTCATCATATAATATTGGATTCGAGAACTATTTAAATGAAACGTTTAGTTTGTCTATTTTCATCGATATCTTCTGATATTTATTTTCGGGACATGTTTTTAGTTCCTTATTATATCGGTTTGAAACATAACTATTCTGTTTCTTTGGTATATCATGGAAAAAAAGGGGAGAAGGATTCTTTATATAAAGGAGTACAAATGATACCTTTACATTATAAGGGAGGTTATGATTGTTTCTCTTTTCTGAGTGAATGGTATTTTTGTTGGTATATATTGAAAAATGCAAAGAATATAGATTGTTTAGTTCGTTTTCATTTCTCATATCAAACAGCAATCATTGGTTGGATTTATAAAAAAGTGAATCCGAAAGGCTTTTTTTACATAAAGGGAGATGGTTATGGGGCGTGGTTGGCTTTGTTTCGGGAGAAATCTTGGTTTAAAGGAACTTCCAAACGTGATCAGAAATGTTGGCCTGTGAAGTGGAAAAATAGGATTATCCGTTTTATTTTGAATAAGATGTGTCAATTGGCCGATAAGGTCTCAGTTGAACTTCCTGAAATATTTGAATGTCTATCCCGTGAAAAAGCATTCAAAGAGCGTCCTGAAAAGTTGAAGTTAATGTTTAATGGAATAGATGAACGTTCTCTATACGCTTATGGAATTAGAGAGTTTGATATTGTAGAAAAAGAAAATGTTATTTTGTCCGTTGGTCGTCATGGATCATGGCAAAAGAATACGATGATGTTTCTAAATGCGTTATCACAAGTTAATTTGAAAATTGGAAAGTGTTTTTATTGGAACTGTAGAAACACATGATTGCCTAATTTCAGCGTGAATAGATGGATTTTTTGAGAAAAATCATCTATGAGAGAACAAGTTTGTTTTATTGGTCCAATCTATAATCAAAAAAAAAAACTGTATGAATATTATAACAAAGCTAAGTATTTGTTCATACAGCATTATATGAATCGTATGGAATTGTGTTAGGTGAGGCATTCCGATTTAAAAATTATATTATATCGACTCCAGTTGGTATAGCGCCTCAGTTAATAAAGCATGGATATGGATGCTTATGTGAATGTAACAATGTAAATCAACTTGTAAAAATCTTGCAGGATGTAATAGATGGAAATGTGAGTTTAGAACAATTGTTCCAGCAGGTAAAAATTTTAAATAAAGCATTTTCGTATGATAATGAAATTGATAAATTAGGAAATTTTAGAATAGAATGAATATACAATCAAGTATAACAGTTACCTCTCCTCTTCTTCCTCCCTTAGAAGAGTTTACTCCTTGCTTGGAAGATATTTGGAAACGTAAGTGGCTTACCAATAACGGGCATTATCATCAGGAGTTGGAGAAGGCACTTTGCGAGTATTTGAAAGTTCCTTATATTAGTCTGTTCACAAATGGTACTTTGCCATTGATATGCGCTTTGCAAGCAATGCGAATTACTGGAGAAGTAATCACAACTCCGTATAGTTTTGTTGCAACAACGCATGCTCTTTGGTGGAATGGCATTAAGCCTGTTTTTGTGGATGTGGATCCATTAACCGGGAACATGGATCCAGATAAAATAGAAGCAGCCATAACTCCTAAAACAACTGCTATCATGCCTGTTCATGTTTATGGGCAGCCTTGTGATATAGAACGTATTCAAGAAATAGCTGATACCTATGGGTTGAAGGTTATTTATGATGCAGCCATGCTTTTGGAGTGGAAAAAGATGGTGTCTCTATTATTAATGCAGGAGATATGGCAACATTAAGTTCCATGCTACTAAAGTGTATAATACGATAGAAGGTGGAGCTTTGATTTGTCATGATGCACAGACTAAACAACGTATCGATTATATTAAGAATTTTGGTTTTGCCAATGAAACAGCGGTAATAGCTCCCGGTATTAATGGTAAAATGGATGAACTCCGTTCTGCGTATGGATTGTTGAGTTTGAAATATGTGGACGAGGCTATAGAGAAGCGTCATCAAGTTGCTATATGTTACCGGGAAGCATTGAAAGATGTTCGGGGTATACGTTATTTGGATGATAGTTTCGGAGTAAAACATAATTATTCATATTTTCCGATTTTTGTTTCTGAACGTGAATATGGGATGAGTAGAGATGCTTTATATGAGAAAATGAAATCAGTAGGAATATATGGTAGACGATATTTTTATCCATTGATTAGTACATTCTCGACATATAAAGGCCTGGAGTCTTCTCGAAAAGAGAATTTGCCTAATGCATATAAAATGGCCGATGAGGTGATTTGCTTACCCATGCATCATGATTTGAATCAAGCGGACATAGAGAAAGTTTTGAATAGTATATGTATAGATTATAATAAAGTGTGAAAATATGTATTTATCAGATATAGCGCAATCAATAAAGCCTTCTTTGACAAGACATTTATTTAATTTGGCAAAAACCTATGATGATGTTATAGATTTTACCTTAGGTGATCCGGATATTCCTCCTCATCAAGCTATAAAAGATGCAGGATGTAGAGCTATTCAAGAAGGGAAAACTCGTTATTCTCAGAATGCGGGATTATTAGAACTTCGTGAGGTGATTAGTCAATGTTACAAAAGGAAAGAGCGTATAGATTATCATCCTTTGGATGAGATAATAGTGACAGTGGGAGCAATGGAAGGCCTTTTATCTTTCTTTGCTTTCTCTTTTAAATCCAGGAGATGAAGTAATAATACCAGCCCCTTATTATGTGAATTATGAGCAAATGGTGCAGATGTGCCATGCAAAACCGATTATAGTGGATAATCCTGACGGAGAAAAATTAGGGTTTAAGGTTGAAGATGTCGAGAATGCAATAACTGAGAAAACTAAAGTGATTATTATCAACACTCCATCCAATCCATCGGGAAAGATAATTCCTGTTGAGAAAATTGAGCATTGGCTACTTTAGCTAAACAATATGATTTAGTCATCATTTCGGATGAGGTTTATAAGTGCTTGATTTATGCTGATTCTAAATTTAAAAATATTGTAGAGATAGAAGGTATGCGTGAAAGAACTATATTGGTAAATAGTCTTTCTAAAGAATTCTGTATGACAGGATGGCGTATAGGTTATGTTCTTGCTCCTGCAGAAGTAATTGCAGCTATGACAAAATTCCAAGAGAATGTAGCTGCTTGTGCACCCTTACCTTCCCAATATGCGGCTATTGAAGCATTAAGTGGAGAGAATGATTACTCTGCGAATATGGTAAATATTTTTACTAAACGTAGAAATATTCTTGTTGATGGTATAAATAGAATTCCAAAACTTTCTTGTGAGGCTCCTGAGGCTACTTTCTATTTAATGGTTGACATATCTGAGACAGGAATGAAGTCAGAAGAATTTGCGATTGCCTTATTAAAAGCAGTTCATGTAGCTGTTGTCCCTGGAATAACATATGGTAGAAGTTGTGACAATTATGTCCGGATGGCTTTTACTTTGGGGGAAGATAAAATTCAAGAAGGGATAAAAAGAATACAAACTTTTTATAAACCAATTGCCTTTATGAAAAAATATTAATGCTTGGTGGTTCCCTCTATCAAGTATATGCAATAAAAGAGGCAGTCCGTTTAGGATATTATGTCATATCATGTGATTATCTGCCGAATAATCCGGGGCATAAATATGCACATGAATACTATAATGTTAGTACAACTGATAAAAATGCAGTTTTAGAATTAGCTAAAAGACTACAAGTGGATGGTATCGTTGCGTATGCCTCTGATCCGGCTGCGCCAACGGCTGCTTTTGTTTGTGAAAAGTTGGGATTACCGACAAGCCCATATAGATCTGTTGAAATCTTATCTAAAAAGATCTGTTCTAGACAGTTTTTAGCAGATAATGGCTTTAATGTTCCTAAAGCCCAAGGTTTTTCTTCTTACGAAGAGGCTTTGTCTGCAGTGGATAAATTTGAGTTGCCGGTTATGGTCAAACCTGTTGATTCTTCAGGGAGCAAAGGTATTAATAAAATGACAGATATATCCCAGTTGAAAACATTTGTGGATGATGCTTTAAGTTATTCTCGTGATAAACGTTTTTTAATTGAGGAGTTTATAGAGAAGAAAGGATATCAAATATCTGGGGATGCTTTTAGTGTTGATGGAAAATTAGTTTTTCATTGTTTTGGGAATGAATATTATAGTAGTAAAGTGAGTAAGAACTTGCTCCTTTGGGAGAATGTTGGCCTTTTTTGATGGATGATTCAATCGTTTCTCGTTTGCATTCTGATTTGCAAAGATTGATATCTCTTTTAGGGATGAAATCTACAGCATATAATGTAGAAGCTAATTGTTAGATAAGAATGATAATATAGTACATATTGGAATTGGGGGCTCGAAGTGGAGGAAGTTTAATTCCTCAAATTACAGAATGCACGACGGGTGTAAATTTGGTAACTTATGTTATAAAGGCTGCTATGGGTGAAGATTGTAGCGATCTTCATATGGAGTTGCCAAAGGGGTGTTGGTCCAATTACATGGTTCATGCAAATGAGACAGGTAAATATGTAGATACTGTTTTGAAGATAGTTTTAAGGAGAATAATTTGGTAGAATTTGTCACAGATATAAAAAGGGAGATCAAGTTCATAAATTTCGGGACGCACAAGATGCATTAGGAACTCTTATTATAAAGTATGAAAATGTGGATCAGATGTTTGGAATGATTCAAAATATGGATCGGTTTGTAAAAGTAATAGTAAGAAAATGATTTTATTAAATAAGAAGTATAATCAAAAGGAAGTTGCAAAGATGATTATGGATTTTAGTCAAGAATTTTCCATTTGTGTCGCAATATATTGATATTCAATAGCATATAGAGAGGGCGCCTCTGTGTGCTTATTTTACAAAATGGATAGACAATGATAAGGTTCGCGCTTTTGTCGCTTATTATTTAAATGATGTACTTCAATAATTATATATTTCATTAATTGTAGTAGACTGTTTTTATCAAAGGAAAGAGATAGGTTATAAGTTAGTACAAGAACTTGCAGCAATTGCTAATTTACGGTCTTATAGTAGTATCGCTTTAGAAGTAAATAAAGAAAATGATTCTGCATATCAGTTTTATGTTAAACTAGGATTTCACAAAGAAGAGGATAGAGGGAGGAAACTCTTAATGGTTAAAGTGTTAGTTGCTTCTTCTCTTAATCTGAACATAGAGAAAAGCATGAATATGGAGAAGCAATTTATAGGAGGTTATCTGGATTGGGAGTTTTCAATTAAAACCAATCCTTTTCCACATGAAGAAGGTGTATTAGTGAATAGTGGTCATGGAGCTCTTCAGCTAATACTACAACATATTGGGACGATTACGAAAGTCTGGATTCCATATTTTACTTGTAATGTTGTTCTTGATACGTTGAAAAGACTTCGAGTCAAGCATGAATTTTATCATATTAATTATGATTTAGAAGTTGCAGAGTTGCCACAATTAAAAAATAATGAGTATTTTATTTATACCAACTATTTTGGTATTATGGATAGGTATGTGGATTTTTTGGTAAAAATATATGGTACGCAATTAATAATTGACAATGCACAGGCATTTTTTGCTTATCCACATAGAAAGTGTCATCAAATATACAGTCCGAGAAAATTTGTAGGTGTTCCTGATGGTGGCATAGCTTTGTCTCCAATGGGTTTAGATATATCATATTTGCAACATAGTAAATCTTATGATACTTGCCAGCATCTCTTGATGAGAAGTGAAGGATTTGTTCTTGAAGGATATGATTATTTTAAAAAAAATGATGAGAATCTTGGTTTTGGGGCTTTGGCGCAGATGAGTACTATAACTCAAAAAATTCTTCATTCATTAGATTATGAAACTATAATTTCAACTCGAAGATATAATTATAAGTATTTGAACTCTCATCTTCAAGCATCTAATGGCTTAAAAGAATTATTATGCCGAAGGGATATAGAAGAGAGTGTATGTCCAATGATTTATCCTTTCTATACGGATGATATATATTTACGAGCAAGATTGATTAAACAACATATTTTTGTAGCTCAATATTGGCCTAATGTTCTTGAATGGTGTACTCCTAATGAAATTGAATATTCTTTGTGTCAACATATTATACCGCTTCCGATAGACCAAAGGTATGATGAGGAAGACATGAATAGAATTGTAAATACAATATTCTCAAAAAATGAAAAAAATGTATTTAAATTTTAATGGAGGGGAGGTAATGGTTATTTGCTCTCTAAATGCATAAGTATGAGTGTATTGTATCATGCTGTTTCTGCTTCGAGTTATCCAGAGCATTCCCGCTTTACGTTTCGGGATTATAAAAATAATTTACCTTTTGTGCAAGATGAGCAATTTGTGGATGAATTGAACGCCTATATTAGTGAGAAAGAAATATCTTTTATTATTCCAACTCATGATACAATTGCTTTAGTATTGATGGAAAAAGCGAAACAAATAAAGGCCGTTATAGTCTGTTCATCATTAACAACAACAAAAATATGTCGTTATAAGAAAGAGACTTATAAGGCATTACAAGGTGTAACTTTTTTGCCTAAATGGTTTGAAAAGATAGAAGATGTCGCAGATACAGATTACCCTTTATTTTTAAAGCCTGATGACGGACAAGGGGCAAAAGGAGTTTGTTTGGTTAGTAATCGAACAGAGTTGTTAAATGTATTAAATTCTAATAAAAATCTTGTTATTTGTGAAAATTTACCGGGAGATGAGTTTACTGTTGATTGTTTTACGAATAGTTCTGGAGAATTATTATACGTGAATCCCCGTAAACGTGCGCAAATTGCTATCGGACAATCATTTTTATCTATTTCAGTGGATGATTCTAAGCCTTTCGAACAGATTGCTTTGACTATTAATGAGAAAATTAATTTCCGTGGATATTGGTTTATCCAATTAAAAAGAGATAAGAATGGTGAACTTAAACTTTTAGAACTTTGTACAAGGTTTGCTGGAGGAGTGGCCCATGCTTTAGCTTCTGGTGTTAATTTGCCGCTGCTTGCATTAGCTGATTTCTCAGGAAAATCAGTTAACGTATTTAAGAATGATTACAAAATAACCGTTGGTAAAGATTTAATTTCTCGTTTTGAATTGGATCTTCAATATGATTGTGTTTATGTGGATTATGATGATACAATAACTACCAATAATGGGGAGGCTGTAAATTGTTATATGATGGCGTATCTTTATCAATGTAGAAATTTCGGGAGAAGAATAGTTATGCTTACTCACCATACTGCTACAAAATTGAATTCTTTATATGCAGATATGAGTCGATTAGCTATACCGATTTCATTGTTTGATGAAATATTTGATTTGCCAGAGAGTGAATCAAAAAGGGATTATATAAAAAAGGATGTGAAATCTATTTTTATAGATAATTCATATATGGAGAGATTACAAGTTGTACAGAAATGCAAGATACCTGCATTTGATGTATGCCATGTTGAGTGCTTGTTTGATTTTAGGATGTAATAAATTGAAAGAATGAAGTACGCTCCGATTATAATCAGTGTATATGATCGTATAGATCACCTGAAGAGATGTGTTGAATCTTTGCAGAAAAACAGTTATGCTCCTTATAGTGAATTGTATGTGATTTCAGATGCAGCGTATAAGGAGGAACATATTCCTCTAATAGATGCAGTTCGAGCCTATATTAATGGTATTACAGGATTTAAAAAAGTTTATCCTGTATTTCGAGAGAGAAATATGGGAGGAAATCAATCAATCCGCTTAGCATATCAAAATATACTTCAGATTTATGACTCTTTTATTTCACTTGAAGATGATATTGTTGTATCATCTGATTTTCTCCAATACATGAATACTGCGTTGGAGTTTTATAAAAATGATGAACGGATCTTTTCAATCTGTGGATTTAAAGCTCCCTTCCTTTTACCTAAAGATTATAAAGGAGACGTCTATTTTTATCCATGTAATTCTCCATGGGGAATTGCTACTTGGAAAGACCGTTGGGAATCGGTCAATCATGACTATTTTGATCGTTATTCTGAATTGAAAAAAGATCCTGAAAAATATAAAGCTTTCACTTCTATCGGTTTTTATATCAAAGGTATTTTGCAAGCTGATTCTCGGAAAAAAATTGTAGCTGGGGATTTACGTGTTTATTATCACATGTTCCAGCACAATATGTGTTCAGTCTTCCCAGTTGTCTCTAAAACTCAAAATTGGGGATTTGATGGAACAGGTGAACATTGTGGTAATAAGGAAGTTTGGTGGGCAAAACCTGAGTTGGATACGAGAAATCAGCCAACGAAGTTTATTCCATTTAATGGATATAATGAAGAACTACTTCTAAATCATCGGAAATTTCAAGATAAGATTAATGGTGGTCTAATTGCAAAATGGTTGAAATATACATGGGTACATAGACTTTGGAAAAAAATCAAGAAGGTATTGGCATAGTATTGTTTGGGGTATTGTAATAGCTTATGGATAGTAAAGCAAATAAGTGTAGAATCTGTGGTAATGATATTGATAATCGTGAGTATACTGTAAGGGAAAATATGTTTCATCTTTATGATGAGTTTTTATATTTTTAAATGTGCAAATTGTGGATGTTTACAAATAAAGGAATATCCAACGAATATATCGAAATATTATCCTTCAGACTATTATTCCTTTTCGAGGAAAAAGAAAACACTTCATCAGATAATTGTAGACTTTTTGATGAAGTGTTCATTATCTTACCGGATTAATAGACTAAACTTGATTGGTTTGTTTGCGATTAGATATAATGATTATTATAAATACCAACTACCTTGTTTTGATAAAGGAAAATGTGATTACTCCTCCAAAATATTGGATATAGGTTGCGGAGCGGGTACTTTGTTGATGCAGTTAAGGGGATTTGGATTTTCTGATTTAACAGGGATAGATCCATTCATTTCTACAGATATCATTTATTCTAATGGTGTAAGAATTTGGAAAAAAGATATATATGGCTGTATTGGCCAACAATATGATTGTATTATGTTGCATCATTCGTTTGAGCACATGACAGAGCCGAGAGATGTGTTTGCTAAATTGAAAAACATGCTATCCGATAAGGGAAGGATACTGATCCGGATTCCTTTATGCGATTCATATGCTTGGCGTAAATATAATACGGATTGGTGGCAGTTGGATGCTCCCCGGCATTTTTATTTACATACTGTAAAAAGTATATCATTGTTGTCTGCTGAATTTGGTTTGCAAATAGAAAATATTTATTATGATTCTCATGAATATCAATTTATAGGGTCTCAGATATATCGAGGCGAAAATAAGGTGATTTCTTGTAAGGATATGAAATACTATAAGAAAATGGCTGCATTATTGAATGTGATTTCGGATGGTGATCAGGCTTGTTTTGTCTTAAAAAATAAGTAAATAATAATGAATGTTATAGAGAAAAATTTCGGTTGTCATGTGTACTTATAACGGCGAGAAGTATATTCGACAGCAATTAGATTCTATTTTGCAACAAACATACCCGATTCATGAAATCATCATTAATGATGATTTATCAACAGACGGAACTGTTGATAAATCATCATTAATGATGATTTATCAACAGACGGAACTGTTGATATAATAAAAGAGTATATGATTCGATATGATAATATTCATTTGTTTGTAAATTCTAAACGTTTAGGAGCACACCCTAACTTCATGGTTGCTCTTGAAAAAGCTTCAGGGAACTATATTGCAATATCTGATCAGGATGATATTTGGGAACTGACGAAGATTGAAAAACAAATAGCTTGCATAAAAGGCTATACTTTGTGTTTTCCTTGAGTAGGGCTTTTGGTGACGGGGTGGAGGCTTATACTGAATGTCGTGTGCCTAATACAAATGTGTTTCGTTTGCTGTTTTATCCAGTTATTCCTGGCCATGCCATGTTGTTTGAAAGGTCTGTTTTGTCTCATATTCCCAAGACGGATTATGTAGTGTATGATCTCTTGCTGGCATTAGCAGCTAATCTCTTTGGGGGTATTGTGGCTTGTCCAGAAGTTTTGAATCTCCATCGGAGGCACAACAGTGCTTTTTCTTATTCGAAGCCTAAAAATTACAATAAATCGATTTTTAATGTTTTCAATTATATATGTAGTGGAATAACAGGATATTTTCAAAAGAGAGATAAGATCAGAAGGCACTTTTCAGCAATGAATTATCTTTTATCTGCTTTTGATCCTAATGGACAGGATGAATTGTTAAAAGATGCGCTTTTATTTTCTCAATGTATGTTTAAAGGATCGTTTTCTTCGATACTGGAAGCTAGTCGTATATGCTTCAAAAGGCGGAATGAAATATTTTATGCGAAGACTAAAGATAATACGACATTGAAAATAAGAGCTTTACTATGGCCATTACTTTGTAGTGAGTATTATTGACTATGTTTTTTTCTTTTTTAGGGAAGATCGTAAACGTAATGAGAAATATAAAAGAAATCTAAACTCACTGGTTCGAAGTATTTTAACATGGTGAGTATGTCTGTTGCACTTTATAATACGAGTAGGGCAATGTTATTTGTTGGCATTGTAGGAATAGAAGAAGTTGAAAAATTAGTAGAAGAAATGCAAAGTTTCACTCGAAAGAAAGATGGGAATTATGCTCGTTATCCAATTTATATTCTTAAGTGAGCGGATAGAGTTGGAAGTGTATGACTGATTTATTAGGATTCTCATGTCTGTAAGATAATAAAGCAGCTAAATACAAAGGGGACATAGAAAGAGCGGGAACACGCAAGAATGGATATTGGAATGTAAAGGTTGGGAAATGAAAATTGTCATCTTAAACACATCTGAACGTACTGGAGGGGCAGCCGTAGCTGCCGGGCGTTAGGTAAGGCATTAGGACAAGCCGGGATACAGGTTGATAAACTTATCCGTGAAAATACTTGGTTGAACCGTTTCCGATTCTATTGGGAGCGGTTGATTATTTTTTTATGTAACCATTTAAATCGTAAGAATCTGTTTGCGGTTTCTATCGCCAATACCGGAATGGATTTATCCGGACATCCTTTGGTAAAAGACGCTGATATTATCCATCTTCATTGGATTAATCAGGGTTTTCTTTCATTAAAGGATATAGAAGAATTGGTGAAATTGAACAAGCCTATTGTGTGGACTATGCATGATATGTGGCCTTGTACAGGTATTTGTCATCATGCAAGGGATTGTGAAAAGTTCCAGATGATATGTGAGTCTTGTTTCTTTTTAAAGTCGAAAGGTAAGGATCTCTCGACTTCTGTCTTTGATAAAAATTGTCCTTGTATAAGGAGGCCAATATAACTTTTGTCGGTTGTAGCCGATGGTTGTCCGGCAAGGCAAAAAAAGTTATCTGCTACGGGATAAGACGGTTTTGTCTATTCCTAATCCGATCGATACGGAGGTTTATCATCCGATGGATCAGGATATGACGCGTGAATTATTGGGGCTACCTTCAGGAAAGAGGCTTTTATTATTTGGGGCGTTGAACGTTACAGATAAGCGTAAAGGGATTGATTATTTGATTGAGGCTTTAAGGAAAATAGAAAAGCAGGATGTGGAACTTGTCGTTTTTGGACAAGCAAAAGATGATATCCGAGGCCTTTTCCCCGTGTCAATTCATTCGATGGGATATTTGTCGGATGAATCTAAAATCGTAGCATTGTATAATGCTGTCGATATGTTTATCACTTCTTCCTTAGAGGAAAACCTTCCCAACACAATCATGGAGTCGATGGCGTGCGGAACTCCTTGTGTCGGATTTGAAATTGGCGGTATTCCGGAGATGATCGATCACAAGATAAATGGTTATGTAGCCAGTTATAAGGATGCCAGCGACCTCGCTAACGGTATCCGGTGGGTTTTGGAGCATGAAGATCAGCAGGCTCTTTCGGATGCTTGTGTGAAGAAAGTACAGGAGAATTATACGGAGGAAGTGGTTGCAAAACAATATATGGCTTTATACAAACGCTTACTTCATCAAAAAAAATAGAAACAGCTTTATGCTACAACCGACATTTTCAATCATAACGATTACCTATAATGCCGTGCGTCTGGTGGAGCAGACGTTGTTGAATGTGCTGAGCCAGTCCTATCCGAATATCGAATATATCGTGATAGACGGTGGTTCGACGGACGGGACGGTGGATATTATTAAGCGGTATGAATCGGGCCTTGCTTATTGGGTGAGCGAGCCGGACAAGGGGATATACGATGCTATGAACAAGGGGCTTCAAAAGGCGACGGGAGATTATGTCTGGTTTATCAATGCCGGTGATTCTCTTTGTTCGTCCGATACGGTCCAGTCGGTCGTTTCCAGATTACAGAAGAGGAAGACTTTGCCGGATATTATCTATGGAGAGACGAATATCGTCGATGAGGAAAGGCGGTCGTTGGGACTGCGCCGTCTCAGGGCTCCTCGGAAGCTTTCGTGGAAGAGTTTCAGGATGGGAATGCTGGTTTGCCACCAATCGTTCATACCAAAACGTGCGGTTGCTCCGTTATATGATTTGCAGTATCGCTATTCGGCCGATTTCGACTGGTGTATCCGCTGCATGAAGCAGGCTCGTTCGTTTTGCAATACGCATCTCATCCTGTCCGATTTCCTGGACGGCGGGACGAGTACGACGCAAAGAAAAGCATCATTGCGAGAGAGGTATGCGATTATGTGCAATATTATGGTACTTTTGTTACGGTTTTGCTCCATGGGTGGTTCGCCATCCGTTTTTATACGGCTAAATGTCTGAAGGGGCGGGTTTGATAGTATGAATTTTAATGAGACATATATGAAGGATTTGCTAAAGCAATGGGGGAAACACGTTGTTGCCCTGATCTTGTTTTTGGGACTGGTGATGGTCTATTTTTCACCGGCGGTGTTTGATGGGAAAGTAATCATGCAAGGTGATAATATCAAAGCGACCGGAATGGGACATAGCCAGATGGATCAATACGCCAAGACGGCACAGCCGGGTGAGTTCAGCGTCTGGTCGGATGCGATGTTCGGTGGGATGCCGTATGTGACAGGATATGGGCAGGCCGCACCGAGTATGCCTTCTTATTCAATTGTGGATGGTTGGTTGAAAAAGGTGGGATATGGCGATGCAGCTATGGTTTTCGTCGGATTGGTATGTTTTTACCTGCTGATGTGTGTCATGGGAGTAAACTGGTGGCTTGCGATTGCCGGGGCGTTCGCTTTTGCATTCGCATCTTATAATATTATTATTATCGAGGCGGGGCATATCGTGAAAGCCTATGTGATCGGTTATATGCCGGTGACGTTGGCCGGTATGGCTTTGCTTTTCAGGCGATCCTATCTGTGGGGGCCGTCTTGTTCCTGTTGGGGGTAGCCTTGTCGCTGGCAAACGGGCATATCCAGATCACCTATTATCTGGTACTGCTTTGCGTACTGATCTATTTAGGGTATGCGATTAAAAAGAACCGGGAGAAAGCGTATGGAGAATGGTTGAAGACTTCCCTGATTATGGCGGCCTGTGTCGTATTGGCCGTATTGCCTAATGCGCAGGGGATGTATTCCAATTGGACTTGGGGCAACACTCCATCCGTGGGGCTTCGGAGCTGACGCCGAAACCGGATGCTTCGGGAAAAGTGGAGAAGGCTTCCACCGGTTTGGATAAGGATTATGCTTTTCAATGGAGTTACGGCTGGAAAGAGTTGATGACCGTTCTTGTACCGAACGTATATGGTGGTGGTTCGGGAGGCACGTTGGACAGTTCGTCCGAGTTATACAAGGAGTTGAAGAAAAACGGGGCCCAGGTGGGGAAAGAAGTACAAACCTATACCTATTGGGGGGATAAGATATTCACTTCTGGACCGGTCTATTTCGGGGCTTTGGTCTGCTTCTTGTTCGTTTTGGGAATGTTCGTGATCCGGAACCCGATGAAATGGTGGCTGTTGGCAGGATCGGTGTTCCTGACATTCCTTGCGTTGGGACGTAATTTCGATTCTTTCAACGACCTGATGTTCCATTATCTGCCTTTATACAATAAGTTCCGTACGGTCGAGATGGCGTTGGTAATACCGGGATTGGTATTCCCGATTGTCGGCATTTGGGGATTAAAAGAAATTTTGTCACAGAAAGTGGAGGAGGCCCGTTTGAAAAAAGGATTTCTTTGGGCTTTGGGGTTGACCGGAGGCCTTTGTGTGGTCCTTTGGCTGATGCCTTCCTTGCTGTTGGATTTCCGGTCTGCCTATGATGCGCAGTTCCAGAACCAGGTTCCGGAATGGTATTACACTGCCTTATTGATGGACCGTGCTTCGCTGGCTTCGGCCGATGCGTTGCGTTCTTTGATCTTCATCCTGCTAGGGGCCGGGTTGCTTGTCTGGTTCTGGAAAGCGAAGAACAAGAAGACTGCGGCGACTTTCGTGAGCGCAGGTGTGGCAGTTCTTATTTTGATTGATCTTTGGACGGTGGACCGCCGTTATCTGGATGACAGCAATTTCGTTAAGCAACAACCGGCGGAGATGTATAAGGAAACAGTTGCCGATAAAGCAATCCTGCAGGACACGGGTTCGACTTTCCGTGTGTTGAACATCAATAACCCGTGGCAGGAAACGAATACTTCCTATTATCATCATTCTATCGGGGGATATCATGCCGTCAAGTTGCGCCGTTATCAGGAGTTGATCGACCATCGGTTGGACGGTGAGTTGCGTGGGATTATCGGTGCTTTGCAGAAGGCACAGACGGCTGGGGATGTGATGTCCGCGCTGGCTGCTTGTCCTTCCTTGAATATGTTGAATACTCGCTATATCATCTATAACCCGGAACAGCAGCCGTTGAAGAATCCGTATGCATTCGGGAATGCCTGGTTTGTGGATAAGTTGGATATGGTGGAGAATGCGGATGCCGAAATAGAAGCCTTGAATACGATCGATCCGCTGGAAACGGCAGTTGTGGACAAGCGTTTCCAGAAGGATCTGGAAGGATTTGTTCCGCAGAAAGACTCAACCGCAACGATCGTGTTGGAAGAATACCGTCCGAATCGTCTGACTTATAAGAGTAAAACTGATAAAGAACAATTGGCAGTCTTCTCCGAAGTTTATTACCAGCCGGGTTGGAAGGCAACGATCAACGGCAAGGAAGTGCCTCATTTCCGTGCAGACTGGATTTTGCGTGGTATGCGTGTGCCGGCAGGCGAACATACGATTGTATTCGAGTTCCGGCCTTCCGGTTATGTAACGGCTGCATACGTTTCTTCCTACAGCTCGTTCCTGATTCTGTTATTACTGATCGCTGCGATTGCTTGGTCGGGATGGAAATATTGGAAAAAGAGTAAAGAATAATATTGACACACCCTCCGACTGTCTTTGTTATCACACTACCGTCCTCATCTCGATGAAGTCAATGTTCATGTGGGATGAAGACGGTCGTCGTAGAAATGAAGACGGTCGTCGTAGAAATGAAGACGGTCGTCATGATAACGACCTTTGGTGTCTTTTATTTGTAGAACGTCTTTTGGAATGCCGAAAACTCCTCTTTCTTCAGAACCAGCCTGTTCCAGGCGGCATCTAAGAATCCGCATCCATACCCTATTAACTGGATAAAGGAAGCAATAATCGATAAGAAGCCGATTTTGAGGCTTTTATTCTGAATCGAAGAATCCACAAAGATCAGCAAGCTGAAAAGTCCGAGCGGCAATAAACTCCAAGTGCAGAAGAGGCTTCCGACCAGGAAGAAAAATACTCCTAAAGTAAAGACTGCCGGTAATAGATGTACCAGTTTAAGCGAGTCCGGATATTTCTTGTACAAATTGATACGGGCGATTCCGGAATTATAAACCTGGCGGAAAAACTTGCGCCAGTCCGTGCGTCGCTTGTGATATACCAAGCCGAGGGAAACAGGCATACTTGTAGCCGTTCTTGAACAGGCGGATACTGAAATCAATATCTTCGCCGAAGCGCATGGCAGAAAAGCCTCCAATGCCTCGTATGTACTTTTCCGAATCCCCATGTTGAAACTACGAGGTAGAACTTATCCATCTTCTTTTTCCCTCCACGAATGCCACCTGTCGTAAAGAAAGAGGTCATAGAGTAGTTGATGGCTTTCTGTACATCCGTAAAGCTGTCAGAGGCCTTGTCCGGCCCTCCGAAAGCGTCCGCTCCAGTTTCCTCCAGTTCCTTGTTTACCGATTTGATGTAGTCGGGAGGCAGAATGCAATCCGAATCGAGAACGATTAGGTAATCTCCCTTACTCTGCTTCGCCCCATAGTTGCGGGCATTGCCCGGACCACCATTCGGAATATAACAATAGGAAACATCCAACCTATCCTTGAAAGCCTCGGCCACATGCTGGCAAGTTTCCTTCGAACCATCTTCGACGATGACGACTTCGAAGTTTGTTTCACTCTGCCGCGTAAGGCTGTCCAACAACTCTTCTACCTCGTTGGGACGGTTGTAGACAGGGATGATAAGAGATAAATGGGGTGTTGCCATATTTATGAGTTTTTTAAAATGTAATATCCGCAGGTTGTATAGAAATTACGGATATAGGGGATATTCAGGAATCTCCATAGTCTTCGAGGATGGAGATTGAATTTCGTTTCGTAATTCGGGTTGATGAAATAGAGGACTTCTTCGGCTATCCGGTATTTCTCTTTGTGCACGATCGAGAGAAAACGTTCCAGTGAAATGCCGGTATCTTTGATTTCCAGAAGTCCTCCGGGATTGACATTCCCCCATTCCAGCACTTTTTTATATACGGGACGGGGCAATAGGTGGAACCAGGTAAATGGCTTAGGAACTTGTTGTTGCAAATCTGCTGGTGACCTCCGAACGGATTCTGCCAGGGAGGGAAAGCCACGAATATAACGCCGTGGGGATTTAAGAACCTCTTTATAAAAGGCAAGAATAATTCTTGGTTGGGGATGTGTTCTATCACATCCCGGATGATGATAATGTCGAACTTGTTGTGCAGTTCGGTTACTTTGTAGATATCTTCGCAGATCAGTGTCAGGTTTTTGTTGTTGGGATGTGCGCTGTAGATTTCTTTTGCGATTGCAATCTGGCCTCCGTTGATGTCTATACCTGTCACTTGGCAACCGAGGTCCAGAAAAGGTTTTATGTTTCCTCCTTCTCCGCAACCGATTTCAAGAATATGGGAATCAGCCGTTATCGGTTTATGCTTTTCAATGAAAGGTATTACATATTTTTGTGTTGTAATACTTTGTTCGTTGAAATATAGTTGTCTGTCAGCGTGTCTTTTTTGCATATCTACAAAATAAAAATGAGGGTGTGCCGAAAGTCTTCATGCTTTTGGGCACACCCTCAGATATATTAATATCTGTAATGTTCGGCCTTATAAGGTCCTTCGACCGGCACTCCGATATAATCGGCTTGCTTCTGTGTCAACTTGGACAGTTTGACGCCGATGCGCTCCAGGTGGAGGCGGGCAACTTCTTCGTCCAGGCGTTTCGGTAAGCGGTAGACACCTACTTCGTAAGGCATTGTCCACAAATCCATCTGGGCTAATACCTGGTTGGTGAAGGAGTTGCTCATTACGAAAGAAGGATGGCCGGTCGCGCAACCCAAGTTCACCAAGCGGCTTCTGCCAACAGGAAGATGGAATTGCCGGTCGGGAATGTGTACTTGTCGACCTGCGGTTTGATGTTGGTGTGCTTGATGTTCGGATAGTTCACCAGCTTATCGACCTGGATTTCATTGTCGAAATGGCCGATGTTGCAAACGATGGCCTGGTCTTTCATTTGGGCCATGTGTTCGATGGTGATGATGTCGCAGTTACCGGTGGTCGTAACGAAGATGTTACCTTCCTTGACGCTTCTTCCATCGTCG
>ENA-OQCK01000512-OQCK01000512.1-human-gut-metagenome-genome-assembly--contig:-NODE-512-length-20393-cov-3.529063_pt1 | contig 20393 bp, 31 predicted proteins | sample MGYA00242498_ERZ504578 | MGnify/ENA primary metagenome ERZ504578 (study PRJEB26092, sample SAMD00036229) | human gut metagenome | host: Homo sapiens | study: EMG produced TPA metagenomics assembly of...
GTCTTTTCTTGTCCTCCAGATATTCTGTCACACCGCTGCTCTCCCAGCATTCCATTACAGCACCGATCTCCGTCACATTAAAGCCCATATCCCCTGAGCAGGCATATTTTCTGCAGGACAGGTATCTGGTCTGTGGTATACATCCGGTACCCGGTAAATTTGTCAATAACAGCAGGCGTTAAAAGCCCTGCATTATCATAGTAGCGAAGCATCCTTACCGATACCCTGGTTAGCTTTGAAAATGCTCCGATGCGGAACATAAAGCCACCTCCCTTCATCTGTTGTATCCAGTATACCGTCTCTTTCGGCATACTACAATGCACCGCCTGAACCTACCGGTCCATAATCCTGCAGAATATCACCGCAACCACTGTGCTGATAAAGGTAGCCGCCAGGGCAGGCCCTACAATGGCTGTGGGGTTCACGCTTCCGTACTGGCTCCGGTATGCAATCATGTTCATGGGTATAAGCTGTAAGGAGGAGATGTTGATAATGAGAAATGTACACATTTCATTGCTGGCAGTCCCCTCCTGCCTGGCCGCACCGCCTTTCCTGCGCTCCTCCTCCACCTTTTTCAGCTCTTCCATGGCTTTTAAGCGGCCGGCGTTGCGGCCCATCCCAGGCCCAGTATGTTGGCAATCATATTGACGCTTATCTGTTTCCTTGCCTCCCCATCCGTCCAGCCTTGGAAAAAGGAAGGTGAGTACCGGTCCCATTCTTCTTGCCAGCTGGTCCACCAGTCCGGAGCGGTGCCCGATCTCCAGCACCCCTGTCCACAGGGTCATGACACCCAGCATGGTGATGCACAGCGTCACAGCCTCCTTCGATGCCTGGATTGCCCCATCGGTCACCGCCGTCATCTGACCGTGAAGCGCCCCCCAGAGTATTCCTGTCAGTGTCATTCCTGCCCATAAATAATTCAGCATGTTTCTCCGCCTGTTTCATGGCATTCTTATTCCATTCTATTCCCGGTCCAGTGAATATACCCATACAGTACTACAAGACAGGCAGCAAGCAGAATCGTGGATTCCAGCACGGAAAACCAAACTGATAACGGTCTGTGAAGTCCCCACTTGACAGCCACCCCCACCCCGGATGCATGAGATATACTGGTACTGCAACATAACAGACGGCCCGGAATCCCCGGGATTCCCGTACCGCCCCTAACCGGTTTTATAACCCATTTACAGGACGTTTTATTATGAAGCAGCTGAAGAAGCCGGCTTGCCGCGCTGTACAGGAATTATCCTTAACCTTTCCCCCAAGAACTGTGTTATCCATCATCCTCGGTACAGCCATTACCACCTTTGGCAGTCGCCGCCACCCGTAAAACGGGCAATGTTTTTCCAGACGGGGGCCTTGAGCCGGATCGCTTTCCCGCGCCGGTATACTTCGCAGCCCATCTCGGAAAGCAGTTTCAGCAGCTCATCAAAGTCTGCGGGCTTTTGCTCCAGCGCCCGGTCAATCATCACCCGCAGCCGCTCCCGGCGGGAGGCTTAGCCTGATCGCCCAGCCACTTGTAGTAGCTTTTTCCGTGGGGCTTGGGATTCTCCACAATGGATAAGCCGTTCTCGATGCATATGGTGTCGCTGACAGCTTGGCTCTCGGTGCGGCCCTTGCCGATGTGCAGCGGCATGATGCGTTTGGTTGCCATAGTGGGTTCCTCCTTTTCTTTTTGGGAAATCTGGATTTTCAATATGCTGCTGTGCTTTTAGAACTGCAACCCGTTTGGTGTCCACAAAATAAGTTGCATACCCTTTTTCAATTTCAGGGTTCCCGCTTTTGCTGAACCGCAGCGGAACCACCGGCTTATGGCCCTGACCATTTTTCTTTTTTACACCCCACTGTTTATAATAGCAGAAAGAGGACTTCAATCCACTTTTCTGAGCGCACACCCGCATCTGGCGCATGATGAACGAGAGCTTGCGCAGATTGACGGTACAGACCCGTTCCAGATAATCTACCCGCCCGAACCGCCAGTCCTCATATTTCTGCTTTTGAAGAACGCCAACCTCCATCAGCACATCCACGGGAGCCGCATAGCCGCGCCGCTGGCATTGGTGATAAACTGTCGAATGTACTTTCCCAATCAGTTCTTTTTCATTCATGGCCGTTGTCTTTCTTTTCATGCCAGTTTTCAAGACAGCCTCCACTTGAGCAATCAACTGTTCCTTGTCTGGCATATAGAGAACATAGCGGGATGCAAAAATATTGTTGGACAGACCGCCCAGGGCATATTCTGCCGCGATACTGTCTTTGTCGGTACAGAGGATAATGCCGATAGGAGGGTTATCGTCCGGATCGTTGACTTCCGCCGCGTAATAATTCAGGTACATATTGAGCTGACCGGCGGCTTCTGGCGTAAGTTTTTTCGTTTTCAGTTCAATCAGCACATAAGCGCGGAGAATTTTATTGTAAAACACCATGTCCACATAGTAGTGGGTATTGTTCAGGGTCACACGCTGCTGGGTTCCGACAAACATAAAACCGCGCCAAGCTCCAAAAGAAACTTTTCAATTTGAGCGACAAGGACTTTTTCCAAATCGCCTTCCAACATGGGCTTATTTTCCGGCACACCAAAAAACTCAAACACATAGGGGTCACGGATGATGTCAGCTGGCTGGCTGATCTCAATCCCTTTCTGTGCCAGAGAGAGGACCTTTTCCTTGTTGACGTCCCCGTTTGATAAAAGCAGCCGTTCATACAGTGAGCTGTCGATCCGCCGTTTCAGTTCCCGAACAGACCAGCCGGAATTGATGGACTCTTTCTCATAAAAGCTGCGCTTGTTATCGTCGGAAATGCTTAAAAGCTCACAGTAATGGGACCAGGACAATTTGCCAGACACCGTCTGACATTTTTCATAAGCAAGATAAAATGCCCGCATATTTTGCAAGTTGGACCGCGAAAAACCTTTGCCAAATTCCTGTGTCAGTTCTTTGGAAAGTCCCTTTAATCTTTCTGGCGTTTTCCAGCAGTTCCCAGATTTCCAGAATCATGGAACTGTTTTGGGGTTAATTGATTTTCCATACACGCCCTCCTTATCTAAAAACTGTCCGCACTCAGGTCCTGCACCTTGCCCGGTAGCCAAAACGCTGCCATCGGCAGACCATAAGGGCTGGTTTCTTGTACTTTCTGCGCATCCACTTTACCAAACACCCGTTGATGTACCTTAGCACATCATATATCTCTGATTTGTAAAAATGAGTGTAATAGTTAATCCATCCCTGTATCTTTCGGTTGAACATATTTGCTATATCATAGAGGTCTTTATCCGGCCTTAGCTGCGGTTTCCACCCCCGTACTTCTTTTCGGATGGATTTCTTTGCCTTTTCACTGATTGCCGGCAGAAGTTCGTAAAGAACTTCCCATATCTGTTCTTCGCATGTCTGGGGCGGAATGTATATCCGAGAAAATCAAAAGATGTATTCTCATGACTTCCTCTGCGGTCATCATCTTCGCAGTATACAATCCTTGTCTTTTCCAGATTCAGTTCCAGTCCATAGTCCCGGAATCTTTGTTCCGGTCTCCGCCTCCGTTTCCATGACTACTCCGTTCTCCATGACGTCGCTCTTTAAGTATCTCTTAATCTACTGGATGACCCTTTCATCCTTCACGTCTCTGCGCAGGATATTTAAGAGCTTCTCATGATTCAGGCTACCAAAGTATTTCGACAAGTCCAATGCTGCCGCATGGGTGTATCCTTGTTCCGCATACTCTTTTACCTTTAAGATGGCGTCCTTCGCGCTTCTCCCCGGACGGTAACCGCAGCTGTTATCCGAGAACAACGGCTCGTAGATTGGCATAAGCTGCTGTGCTATGGCTTGTTGGAACATGTGGTCTTTCACGGTTGGGAATGACCGAGCTTCCGCATTCCACCATCTGGCTAGGGAATCTCAGCTCGTCTTGCCGGGTCTGGTGTGTATTTCCTCCTTTTTTTATTCTCCTGATAAGTTCCTTCCAACCGGTTGTACTTAAGACTCCTGTTGATTCGGTCCTTCGCTTCTTGGCTGCTATGACTCTGCTGACTTCTGTACGTTCAGCACTACCTTATGATAATGGTTATCCCTTTCAGGACATTCCGTACAGACCTCCCCGGGTACCACACGTTTCTTTCTCTCCATCCATCTGCCACATTTACCATACATGATTCCGTATAGTTATTGGGCTTTGGCTTGTGCCGCAGTCTTATCCTCATGTATGGCCTTATGTGATTTCTGTCCGTCAGACCAGCGATTTGCCCATGGGTTAGTATGTTCCCACATCCGGCTTCCTTCAGATTCCACCTCGCGATGGACACCCTTGCCTTTGGCTATATCCTTCCCGCTACCGGACGGCTTCCGGACTTCCACCGGTTAGAAACGTGCGCCGCCGGGCAAAGCTCGGTAGGGCACTTATATCAACAGAAATGTATCTTGCTACACGGTATAGTCCATACGGCTAGCCATAGGCCTCCGATGGAGGGTCCGCGCTTTTCTAATTGGTGAATCCTTATGGTTCTTCCATAGCTGAATATAAACTAACGGCATCCTCCCATTGCCGCCGCACCGCTTGTGTGCTATGGCTCACAGCGTATAAAAAAATGATTCAGGCTCCGGAATGCGTATCCCTTTCGGACATACATTCCGGAGCCTGTTTCCTGTTTAATAGTCCGCCAGCCGTACACGGCACGACATCCAATATGATAGACTGCCCGCCGTTACATGGCCCGGCGTACCTATTCATCACAAAGCCGTTCTTTTCATCATCAGCTGACGGAAAGCACCCCTAACAGCAGTCCTGCCACCATGCACACAAGGCTGACGCCCCATATCCAGAAGAAGGAGGTCCTGATGTGGTCCTTGATTTCCACGCCGGCCAGTCCCACACCCAGGAAGGTAGCAGGAACCACCGGCTGATGAAGGTGGCGCAGTTGCGGCACACCACCATTGCAATGCCGATATGTACAGGGTCCACGCCGAACTTGTTCCCCACTCCAATCAGCACAGGCAGCAGCCCGTAGAAATAAGAGTCCGTACAGAACATCAGTGTAAGCGGCACGGACAGCACTCCGATGATAAGCGGCAGGAACCTGCCCATGGACTGAGGTATGAAGGACGCCAGCACATTTGCCATATGGTTCATGATTTCACTGTCCTCCAGCACTCCCAGGAACACGCCTGCTGCCAGAATGGTAGAGGCCATCATCAGGGCAGGCCCTGCATGGGACTTGATGATTTTATTCTGAAGCCTGGCTCCGGGATAATTGACCAGGAGCGCAATCACGCATCCCAGCATAAAGGTGTAATAGGATGGCACGGAAAGCCATATAAGGCACACAATGATGAACAGGGTCAGACATACATTGAACCAGAACATTCCCGGCCTGACCAAATCGCTGTGGTCCCCTGCCTCCTCTGCAATCCCGGAAATCCCGCAGTCATCCGCCGCCAGGCCGCTGTCAATGCCCGCGCCCTTTTTCTTCTCCACAAATCCCCAGAACACAGCAGTAAACAACGCAATGCCGATACCTACAATCTGCATGGGCATAAGCCTCATCCAGAGTACATTGGACTCTATCTCCAGCACAGAGGCAGTACGCATGGTAGGGCCGCCCCAAGGCAGAAGATTCATGACGCCCATGGCGGTCACGCAAATCAGCAGAAGGGTGGTCGGGCGCATCTTCAGGCGCTTGTACACAGGCAGCATGGCCGGAATGGTAATCAGAAAGGTGGATGCCCCGCCTCCGTCCAGATGTCCAATCATGGCAATGATACAGGTCATAAGGGCTACCCCCACCACATTATGCCCCACTCTCTTCATCAGGGCATTGATGATGCGGTCAAACATTCCCACATCTGTCATGATTCCGAAAAACAGCACCGAGAAAATGAACAGGGCCGCGGTGGAATGCACCCCCTGTACGCCTGCCTTGATAAATCCCCCCATTTCTTTTACCGTAAATGTACCGGTCAGCACCAGAATCAGCTGTCACCGTGGACACGCCGATGAATGCAATGGCCGGCACCGTAACGTTTTTCAGCAACAAAACAATAATCATGATAATGGTTGCAAAGCCCAGCAATGCAAGCATAGTCTCACTCATGTCTGTTCCTCCTCTTCTCATTTATTTTATGATTCAAGTATAAACGCCCAACCTTACACCCTTATGGCCGGTCCCTTAAATCGGATTAAGAGGAATATGAATGATTGTTAAGCTTCCATTTCCCGCCCGCAGTTCCTGAGGGCTTTCAGTATCGAGGTGTCTGAGACAGGCTTATCAATGTACCCGTCTATGATTCCCCTCTGTCTGGCCTCCGCCAGCTCCTTGTCCACCTTGTCCGCCATGACAATTTTTATCAGGCCGGGATACTGCCCCTGGATGGACATACAGAAATCCACTGCGCTCCCTCCTTCCATGTACTGGTCCGCCACCACAGCATCAAAGGTACGGGGCTTCAGAAGCTTCCCGGCCTCCTCAAATCCCATGGCCGTCACCACCGGTATCTTAAGGCGGTGAAAGTTCTTTTCCAGAAGCCCCAGCACCTTGGGGTTGTCATCTGCAATGAGAAGCCGCAGCCCAGGCTCTCTGGCCTCCGTCCCCGTTTCCTCACCATCCGGTTCTGTCTGTTCATTGACAGGCAGGTAAAGATGGAATACGCTGCCGTTTCCCGGCTGGCTCTGCGCATATATGTATCCCCTGTGGGAGGTGACGATTTGTTCCACCAGGGCCAGCCCCAGTCCGGTTCCCTTTCCACCCTTTTTTGTGGTAAAAAACGGGTCAAATATCTGCTTCAGCACATCCTGGCTCATGCCGCAGCCATTGTCTTCAATGTCGATTCTCACATACTCATCCCAGGTCCCTGAAACCGGTACAGGACATCCGCACTCCAGCTCCCCTTTTTTGGCTGTCCTGCCCCTTACAAGAATCCGGCCGTCCTCACGGCCTATGGCGTGAATGGAATTGACGCATATATTCAGGATGACCTGGTTCAGCTGGGTTTCGTTTCCGAGAATGCACTTTCCCCTGAAATCCAGGTCTGTTTCCAGGTGCACATTGGACGGGCATACGGACCGGACCATTTTCAGGGCGCGCTTCATCATCCGCTCCGCCCCCATGTTCTTATAGGCTGTCTCCATGTTTTTCCTGCTGAGGGAGGATATCTGCTGTATGATTTCTTTTGCCTTTACCGAGCTTCGTAGATTTCTGACGCACTGTCATATCCCTCGCATTCCTCATCCAGGTCCGCCATAAGCAGCTCCGCATACCCCATAATAGGCGTAAGCAAGTTGTTGAATTCATGGGCGATGCCTCCTGTCATGGTCCCCATAATCTGGAGCCTCTGCTGATGGGCAATGGCCTCCTCACTCTGGTGCATTTCCTCCAGCAGGCGGTTAAGCTCCGTCAGATAGGCAATCTGCTCCGTATCCTTTTTCCGCTGGAGCACCAGACGGAACATGTAAGCCACCATAAGAAGAACGGCCCCCATAATGCCTGAAAACACCATAACCAGCTTTAAAAATCCCTCTGCAATGGGGATATAGATATCGTCATAATCAATAACAGCGCTGACCACCAGGAAGTCCTGACCATGGGGGCCGGGGAGTAGGCGCTTATCTTCTTTACCCTTGGCGCCCCGGGCTCGGTCCACCAGTAGGAATAATACTCCGATACACCTTCCTGTCTCTGGTTCTGCTTGTCTATCATATTCTCCAGACTGGCCAGGTCCTTATCCGGATACAGCGCCGCCGTCCATATATGACATCAATTCCCCATTGTTCCCGGTCCGGATGCATCAGGATGGTTCCCCTGGAATCCTTCACCACCACATAGCCGTTGGTCCCCAGGCGGATACCGGAAATCATGCTCTGGTAATAGGCCTGGCCGTCAATAACAAGAGACATTGAATTGTTGTGTCCGGTCTTTTTCTTTAATATCAGATAAATTTCCCCGTTGTCCAGACTGGCCTGATACAGTTTCATGGTGCTGTCAACCGCACTGACGGAATAGATGGTGGTAATCTTGTGCCCCTTCATGCTCCGCACCACCTCTCCGTCCCCATTTTCCAGCATGATGTCATAGACAAATGCATGATGGGCGCGGGCATACTCCTGGAACACGGTCCAGTCCGGCTCCCCATCCCCCTCAGTCCTCCTGAGAGCCATGCCGTCCAGAGCCTCCAGGTCCGCCTTATATTCCTCAATCAGCACCTGCAGATTGTCCGCCAGGCTCTGGGCGGTCAGAAGCATCTGCTGCTTCTGGTTGTCTATGATGGACTGTTTATATTCATTCCACACACTGACCCCGGCAAAGGTCAGGGCCAGCAGCACTGCGCACAGCAGACCGGCGGCGGCAGCCAGGTATCCGTTCCTCTGCCTGTCTTTTTTCTTCTCTTTCATAAACTACCCCTTATGATGTAAAATGACTCCCTTATTGACTTGTCCCCACCTTAATATTATAATAATTTTACATCAAAAAACAAACAAGGAAACAAAAGATTCTGGGGGGAACTATGGCTGACAAAGTATTGATTGTGGACGATGACCCGTCCATCTGCAAACTACTGGAAAAGGTAATGCACAGCAATGACCTGGAAACACTGTGGCGGACAGCGGGCAGGCCGCCCTGCATCTCCTTAAAGACCATGCCTATGACATAATTCTCATGGATGTGATGCTGGGGACATGGAAGGCTTTGAGGTCATCAGGCCCTGCGGAGCCAGGGTATCAAGACCCTGTAATGATTGTCAGCGGACGCAACGAAGACTACGACTCCCTCTACGGCCTTTCCATCGGAGCGGACGACTACATCACCAAACCCTTCCGCCCCCTGGTGCTGGGCGCCAAGGTCAAGGCGCTAATCCGACGCAGCAGGAACCTGTCCTCTGACAGCCCGGACCAGCTGGAGTGCGGACCCTTTTCATACAATACATCCACCATGCGTTTTTATAAGGACGGCGGGGAAATCTTCCTCTCATCCAAGGAGAGCAGCCTTATGCTTCTGTTCATGAAGCACCCGGGGCAGGTATTCACCAAAGAGATGATATATGAGCATGTGTGGGGCAATACCATTGCCGTGGACGACAACGCCATCATGGTCTATATCAACCGTCTCCGCTCAAAGATTGAGGAGGACCGCCAGAAACCGGCCCATATCATGACGGTACGGGGCCTGGGGTACCGGTTTGTTCCGTAACCTTATAAATAGACAGACAGATAAACAGACAGACGCCTGAACCAGATTCCGCCCAGCGGTCCCCGGTTCAGGCCATTTTCATCTGCTGTTTCTGTAATTACGTTTCTGCAAACTCATTCTTCCGCAAACCCATTCTTCCGCAGACTCATTCTTCCGCAGACTCATTCTTCCGCAGACTCATTCTTCCGCAAATTCAAACTTCTTCACCTGCCGCACCACATCCATGATGGTTCCGTCCCGGCTTTCGATGATTCCCACCACCTTATCTGTAAACCGGACCTTTTCCGGTTCGCCCACTATGGAGTAGGCAATGTCCCTCAGCTCTCCGATGGTCTTAAAAGGCAGGTCCACATCCTTCATGCACTCAATCAAATCCTGTCTGAGGGGATTGATGGCAATGCCGTAATCCGTAATAACCACGTCAATGCTCTCTCCCGGCGTTGTGACCGTGGTCACCTGGGTGCACACTGCCGGTATCCTGCCCTGGAGCAGGGGTGTGATAACAATGGTGCACTTTGCACCGGCCGCCGTGTCAGGATGCCGCCCTGGGCTCCTGTGATGACTCCGTCAGAGCCAACCACCACGTTGCAGTTAAAATTCACGTCCACCTCCAGGGCTGCCAGAATCACAAAATCCAGCTTATTGACCACGGCCCCTTTGTTGAAGGGGTCGGCATAGGCTCCTGCCGATATGCGGAAATGCTTTAAATCCTTTAAATTTTCCACTGCATCCAGGTCAAAGTCCTGGGTATCCAACAGACAATCCGCCTGGCCGTTAATCAGCAGGTCACACATGGCTTTGTCAGTCCGCCCACCCCGAACCTCATTCGGATATTCCTCTCCTTCATGACCTTGGCAAGGGAGATGGTAGAGGCGATGGAAGCTCCCCCCACCCCTGTCTGGTAAGAAAACCCGTCCTTAAAATAGGGGTATTGACCACAAACCTGGTGCAGTAATCCGCCATCATCAGCTTCCTCATGTCCGTGGTCGGCTTGGCTGCCCCGGTGGCTATCTTCTCAGGGTCGCCGATGGCATCCACCACAACCACATAATCCACCTTTGTCATGCTGATATGGGCCGGAAAATTAGGGAAGGGCACAAGGCAGTCCGTGATGGCCACCACTTTATCCGCATGGAATGCATCCACCATGGCATAGGACAGCACGCCGCAGTCGCTTTTGCCGCCAATCCCCCGGCAGTTGCCGTAATCATCACAGGTAGGCGCTCCGATAAAGGCAATATCTATGACGGTTTCCCCTGTCTCAATGGCCCTCACCCTGCCGCCGTGGGACCGCATGACGCAAGCCCCTTAAGCTTTCCCTCCGATATGGCTTCCCCCACCTTTCCCCGGACGCCCGATGACTGGATATTGGTAATGGTGCCGTCCTCAATATAGGGCACAATGGGGTCATGGGCCTTGCCCAGGGAGCTGGCGCAGATAGTGATATCCCTGATTCCCATTTTATGGACCTCCTCCATGACCATGTTGACCACAAAGTCACCTTCCCGGAAATGGTGATGGAATCCAAGCGTCATGCCGTCCCGAATGCCGCATTTTACCAGTACCTCATGGATGCTTTCCACCAGCTTGCTGCCGCCGGAGTTAATGACGCACTGTGTCATGGGGCCGTGTTTCTTATAGGTGTACCCGTCAAATGGTGGACTCCCTGAAACACCTCCTTGCCTGTCTGCCTTAATATTTCCTCGGGTATATCCCGTCCAACCGCATTCATCATCTTACAAATCCCCCTTATACACGCCGGATGCCTTAGCCAGTGCAATGATTCTCCTGGCGCCGTCATAAAATGCTATGTCAATCATCTTACCGTCAACCGTAAACACGCCGATTCCCCTGGCTTTCTTGTCGTCAATCTCCTTCACCACTTTTTCCGCAAAGATGATATCCTTGGGGGTGGGCGTAAAGATTTCATGGACAATGGTTATCTGCCTGGGATTAATAATGGATTTTCCGTCAAATCCCATGAGATGTATGGTCTCCACATCCCTGCGGAACCCTTCCATATCGTCCAGATTGGTGTAAACCGTGTCAAAACACTGCACCCCCGCTGCCCTGGCAGCTATAATCATGTTCTGGCGGGCGCCCATAAGCTCGATTCCCGTCCCTGTAATATGTGTCTGAAGGTCCTTTGTATAATCCCCGCCCGAAAGGGCAATACCGAAAAGCCGCTCCGATGCCTCGCATATATCGAGGGCCTTCATAACCCCCCTGGCCGACTCGATAGCCGCCATGATTAAGGTACGGCCCTCCGGAATGCCGAATTCCTTTTCCGCTGCCCCAATACGGCCTTCCACTGTCCTCACATCCTCGGGCCGTTCTGTCTTGGGAATGCGGATAGCGTCACAGCCGCCGGCCACCGCGCACCGGATATCCTCCTTCCAGTAGGGAGTGTCCAGTCCGTTTATGCGCACCACCCTCTCGCATCCCCGGTAATCAATGGTTTTAAGGGCATGATACAGTGAAAACCTGGCCGCATCCTTCTGGTTCTCAGCCACGGCATCCTCCAAATCCAGCATGATGGAGTCCGGCCTGTAGATATACGGTCCTTAATCAGTCCCGGCTTCTGGGCATTGAGGAACATCATGGTCCTTCTCAGCCTCTTTTTACCTGTATTTATCATCGGATGGCACCTCCCCACGGCAGATTGTCATATTGTCCGGCCGCACGGAACACCGCGCTTCCACCCTGGCCCTGATGGTGCAGTCCAGAGCGCCCTTGTCCACAATAGCAATCCTCACATCCTTCACGCCCAGATTTTCCAGTGTCTCCATGACCACTCTCTTAATCTGGTTTCCGTACTGGTTGATGACAGCGCTCTCAAGCGCGAACTCAATATTTCCCTCTCCCGGCTCCACGGTGACCTGGCAGTCACTGGACTCCAGTGTCCCTGCCACGGCTGGTTTGCGAATCTCCATACTCCCCAAAACCTCCTTGTATATCATTGATTTATTTTTTGTTCCCGATTTCCTTGTTTCTGACTTCATCATAACCGGGGAATCTTAAATGCAGAAAGGCTTTATCTTAAAAATCATTAAGAATCCTGTTCCGGCCATAAAAATGCCCGCAGCTCTCCGTGTGAAGCGCGGGGGCATTGCCTTTATAGTCCTGTCATAATTCTTTCATACTGTCCACTAAAAACCTGGCTGCCTCCTGCAGCTGAAAGTCCTTGCGGAAGGCCGCGATAAAGTCCCAGCACACCCGTTCTTTCCCAAAAGACAGCACATGGATATGAGGGTAAGCCTCATGCCCTTTGATTCTGAAACTGCTGGCAAAGCAGACCCCATATCCCTGGCCAGCCAGAGCAAGCCCAGTGTCAATGGAGCCAATCTGGCTGAACTGAGAAAGGGGGATGTCAGGAAACTGCGTATTGGCATCACACCTGGCAGGGGCAGGAACGTACTGCCCATCCTGCTGCCGGAATTCCGCAGACGGTATTATCTACTTTTTCAGTGCCATCCCCTCATTCATGAGGGGAATTAGGACTTGTTTTTTGTGTCATTTTGTCTCATAATAATCTCATGAATATAATACAGAAGATGCTTAAAGACTATTACGAGATTATTGAATATGATATTAAACCCGGACCTGTTGTCATGGAAAACATCGAAAAGGTCATCAACTATGGGGAGCCATCTTACGGTGCGCCATATATGGCTGCCCTCATTGCGGAAATCTTACGTTCGTTCCTTTCCGTTGTCGCTCCAAGTTTTGTCCCACTTGCGGGGCAAAGTATTCCGACGACAGGTCTACCGCTATGTCTTTTAAATTAATCCTCTGTACCCATCGGCATCTTGTCTATACCATTGACGAATCCCTCCGCCGGTTTTTCCTCTATTGAATCATCAGGTGTGCGTGGCGCGATCGGCGAAGCTATCTCACAGGGAAAGCTGAAAGGTCTTGCTATCATGCGTTCCATGGTGGTCGTATAAGAGCCATAATTACAGGTGAAGCGCACATTCATGCAGATAAAGCAGCTGCGATTACGGGCTGTCTTGTGCCGTTTCCGAATTATCCGGCACATATACCGATGCAGAGAGTGGATTATATATGTGTTGTTGATGAAATCGGTGATCCTGCAAAAATTGCAACAGGAGCGGCAAAACCGACAACAGATCAGAGAAAGCTTCTGATGGCGGAATACTGTACGCAGGTAGTTGCCAATACTCCTTATTTTAAAGATGGTCTTTCCTATCAGACAGGTGTAGGCGGCCTGACAAAACCTATGGACAATCTGTTCTGATGTTACCACTGTTACAACACCGGGAGAAAGCATTGATATTGTGGTTACAGATTATGGTGTGGCTGTTAATCCGCGCGGACCGGACCTGCCGGAAGCGTTGAAGGCAGCAGATTGTATTCCGTTAAAGACGATCCAGGAATTGCGCGGCATCGCATATTCTATTGTCGGAGAACCGGAAAAGGTTCAGTTCGCAGACCGTGTAGTAGGTATAATTGAAGTACGTGACGGCACAATTATGGATGTGGTTCGCCAGCTCAAACCATTTGAATTTGCAGAATAGTTTAAATCGTATCTGTTACTAAAAGCAGAGTGGTCCGGCTTCCTATCGGACCCTCTGCACAAATAAGAAACCGGAAACAATGTGAAAAAGGAGACGACAAAATGACAGGAAAAGAAGTTTCACTAATGGAAATGCTGGATGCAAGAGAATTGCGTGTGCATCGCCAGCTTTCTTTGCAGCAGAAATATGCTTCTGTTCTGATCTGCTTTACTATGAATATTGCCGGACCGGTCAAAAATAACAGGTTAATATACCGGGCGTTTGAATATGGCTGTGATATTTTAAGACATCAGCTTGTCAGTGCCGGAATAGAATGTCTGCATCAGGAATGTTATTGCGAAAATACGGGAAATGTATGTTATTATTGTGTAAAAGGCAATGCTGTGGAGATAAAAAAAATAACAGTGGAAATAGAAAATAATCTGTCGGTTGGGCGTCTCTTTGATATGGATGTTCTTGATGAAAACGGTACTCATATAGAGCGTATGGAAATCGGCGAAAGTCCCAGAACCTGTCTGCTCTGTGGTAACCCGGCGAAGGAATGTGCCAGAAGCAGAACCATTCTGTTGCAGAGCTTGAGCAGACCACAAAGGAACTCCTGCTGAAGAAATTTCAGGAGCAGGATAGCCGGAGGATTGCGGAACTGGCTTGCAGAAGCCTGTTGTATGAAGTGTGCACAGATGGGAATGGAAACAGCCCAGGAACCTCCAAAAGAAACCTTTCGCAGACTGCGCTGGGCAGGAAAAATTGCCGGTTATGATATGAATCAGGCTACAAATGGTGTAAATACACATAAAGGTGCGTTGTTTTCTATTGGAATACTTTGTGGTGCTCTTGGTCGTCTTCCCCGAGAAAAATGGAAAAATGTAAAAGTTGTATTGGGAGAATGTGCGGCGATGACAAAAGGAATTGTTGAACATGATTTTCGGGAAGTGACAGAAGAGAATGCCGGAACAACAGGAGAAAAACTGTATGTAAAATATGGAATCACGGGAATCCGCGGTCAAGCGGAAAAAGGGGTTCCCGCAGTTATGGAGGCTGGATTACCGGCTCTGGAAAGAGGACTGAAAAAAGGTTTATCTCTGGAACAGGCAGGGTGCGCAGCTTTGTTGGCATTGATGGTATCTACGGTAGATACAAATCTGATTGGGCGAAGCAATCGGGAAACTCAGCTTCAGGTGACAGAAGAAATAAAAGAAATTCTGGAAAAAAATCCTTATCCGGAGGAAGATATGCTGGAGATTCTTGACAGGGCATTTATCAGTAAAAATCTTTCGCCCGGAGGAAGCGCGGACCTGCTGGCCTTTACATATTTTTGTATTTCTTAAAGGAGCAATAGATTATGGGATTTGTGATTTCACAGATTTATCCAAATGACCATCGGGGGATAAAACAGGTAAAAGCGCTACTGGAAAAAGAAGGAATCACTTTGGATAAAAATCTGGATTATACATGCTGTTTATATGATGATGACTATAATCCTGTTGCAACAGGAAGCTGCTTTGGAAATACCTTACGTTGTTTTGCAGTCAGCAAAGATCATCAGGGAGAAGGACTGCTGAACCAGGTGGTGAGTCATCTGATTCAGATTCAGTTCGAACGGGGAAATTATCATCTGTTTCTTTATACGAAATGTGATTCAGCAAAATTTTTCGGGGATCTTGGTTTTTATGAGATTGCAAGGGCAGACAACCGTGTTGTATTTATGGAAAACCGTCGGACGGGATTTCGTGATTATTTAAAAAAGCTGGAAAAACCTGTCTTTGAGAGCAAAAAAGCAGCAGCGATTGTGATGAATGCCAATCCTTTTACGCTGGGACATCAATATCTGGTGGAAAAAGCGGCAGAAGAAAATGATATTGTGCATTTGTTTGTAGTCAGTGAAGATGCAAGTCTGGTACCGTTTGCGGTTCGGAAGAAGCTGGTGCAGGAGGGTGTGGCACATCTTCCAAATGCAGTGGTGCATGAAAGCGGTCCGTATATCATCAGCAATGCTACGTTTCCAAGTTATTTTCTAAAGGATGAGGAAACGGTTATAGAAGGTCATGCCAGACTTGATTTGGCAGTGTTTTTTCAGATAGCCCGGGAACTGCAGATCTGTCGCAGATATGTAGGTGAAGAACCTTTCAGTCAGGTGACGGGGATTTATAACCGGATTATGAAGGAAGAACTGAAGAAAAAAGATATTGACTGCATTGTGGTACCGAGAAAAGAAAAGGAAGGAACAATTATCAGTGCATCAACAGTGCGTCAGTATATAAAAAATATGCAATGGGAAGATTTAAAAAAGATAGTTCCGGATACAACCTGGAATTACTTTACTTCAGCAGAAGCACAGAAAATAATTGCGGCAATTCAGAATTCGGACAACGTTATACATTATTAAATCAGGCTGTGGGATATGTTTTCGCATAGAACCGTTCCCACAGCTCCCTTCATCTGTTGTATCCGGTATAGCGTTTCTTTCGTCATGCTTCAATGCACCGCCCGCACCTACCGGTCCATGACCCTACAGAATATCACCGCAACCACTGTGCTGATAAAGGCAGCCGCCAGGGCCGGACCCGCAATGGCAGTAGGATTCACGCTTCCGTACTGGCTCCGGTACACAATCATGTTCATGGGTATAAGCTGCAGGAGGATATGTTGATAATGAGAAATGTACACATCTCATTGCTGGCAGTCCCCGCCTGTCTGGCCGCAGCTCTCTGCCCGGCCGTATCTTCTTGTCCTGGCGTATCTTTCTGCCCGGCCGCGCCTCCCTTTCTGCGCTCCTCCTCCACCTTTTTCAGCTCCTCCATGGCCTTAAGCTGGCCGGCGTGGCGGCCCACCCCAGTCCCAGTATATTGGCAGTCACATTGACGCTTATCTGCTTCCTTGCCTTTCCGTCCGGGTCCAGCCTTGGAAAAAGGAAGGTGAGTATTGGCCCCATTCTTCCTGCCAGCTGGTCCACCAATCCGGAGCGGTGCCCGATCTCCAGTACCCCGGTCCACAGAGTCATGACGCACAGCATGGTGATGCACAGCGTCACCGCCTCCTTTGATGCCTGGATTGCACCATCGGTCACAGCCGTTTTCCAAATATTCATAATTGCCCCTTCTCCGTAAGAATTATTACACCGGATTGCGTTAAATTTACGGTTCTTTATGTTTACATAACTTCTATTGACCCTGGAGCGGCTCCATAGTATATTCTCACCATGTCAGTGATGACAACGTGCGGCGCCGGCCAGAGCTCCGGCGAAACGGCAGCCGCATCCCCCAAAAAGACAATTAAGGTGAGCATCCTGAAATCAATGAACTGAATGGCAGACTGAAAGGAGACATGATTATGAAAAGACAGACAAAATGGTTTCTGATTCCATGTGCAGCCATGGCCCTGACCATGGGAAGCGCGCTGGTATCATTTGCGGCCACTGGATGGGCTGAGGAAAACGGTGAATGGGTCTATTATAACAACGACGGGAGCAAGGCCACCGATGTATTCAAGAAGTCCGGCAACAACTGGTTCTATCTGGATTCTGACGGAATCATGGCCAAAAACCAGCTGATTGAGGACGATGGCAATTATTTCTATGTCAACTCAGCCGGAGCAATGGTCACGAACCAGTGGCGCTCCATTGAAAATGAAGACTCGGGCTCAGACGAGCCGGATGAATAGTGGTACTATTTCCAGTCCAACGGCAAGGCTGTAAAGAAATCCGGCAGCAGTGACAATGTGAAATTCGTCACCCTCCCCACCTCCACCGGCCAGGCCAAGTTTACCTTTGACGACGAAGGACACATGCTCTACGGATGGATTGACGAGAGCGGGGAAATGCTGACCGATGACGATGCCTGGAAAAGCGGCATGTACTATTGCAGCGATAACGGCGACGGCCGCATGGCCACAGGATGGAAGTACATTCCGGCTGTAAATGACGAGGATGACGACAGGGAAGGAGACGGTTACTGGTTTTATTTTTCCACCAACGGCAAAAAACCGTGGACAACGACTCCAAGAAAATCAACGGACGGAAAATACCGTTTTGACGAAAACGGCGCGGCCCACTTTGAATGGTATAATAATCCCGGCACCGCCTCCTCCTCTACCGTGAACAATACTATAACACTGAGGAAGAGTGCTGGATGTCCACAGGCTGGTTCAAGACCGTTCCCAGCGAGGATGTGGACCCGGAGGCACAGACGATGATGAGGCCCATTGGTTCTACGCAGAGTCAAACGGCAGCCTGGTAACGCCCCAGATCAAAAAAATCAACGGGCAGTACTATGGCTTTGATGTAAACGGGAAAATGCTTCAGGGCCTCTACCGCATTGAATTTGAGGCGAACGGAAAGACCATCCGATCTGCTGAGGAAATTGAGGACGTGGATGAAATTCCGGATGAGGACGAGGACGGCGTATTTGTATATTATTTCGGAGATTCCCCTAAGGAAGGAGCCATGAAAACAGGCACCATGACCATGGAAATTGACGGCGACAAATATTACTACAGCTTTGAGAAATCCGGCAGCAAAAAGGGCGCGGGAACCGACGGCATTGACGGTGATTCCATCTATGTGAAGGGCAGAAGGCTGGAAGCCGAGGAAGGCACCAAGTATCAGCCCGTAACCTATAAGGATGAGACTTACCTCATCAGCACATCCGGCAAGCTGGTAAAGAACAAGAAGAACGTAAAGGATTCCGACGATGTGTACTATAAGACGGACAGCAAGCAGAATCGTGGATTCCGGCACGGAAAAGCTGGACTGATAACAGTCTGAGTCTTTAATTAAATTTATGGTTGAATTTACGGTTGGTTTTACGGTTGAATCTCCGGTTGGATGAAGTCTCCCCTTGACAGCCCCCGGGTACATGAGGTATACTGGTACTACAACATAACAGGGCGGCCCGGAATCCCTTGGATTCCCGGACCGCCCCTAACCGGTTTTATAACCCATTTACAGAAAGGACGTTTTATTATGAAGCAGCTGAAGAAGCTGGCTTGCCGCGCTGTACAGGAATTATCCTTAACCTTTCCCTCAAGGACTGTGTTATCCATCATCCTCGGTACAGCCATTACCACCTTTGGCATCTACAATATCCACCAGCAGGCGGATATAACGGAGGGAGGTATTCTGGGACTGATACTGCTCTTTCATTTCTGGTTTGGCATGTCATCTTCCATACTGTCACCTGTGCTGGACGCCTTAAGCTATGCTCTGGGCTTTCGTTTCCTGGGCAAGGAATTCCTTAAGACCTCCGTCTTTGCAACCTTATGTATGGCCGGATTCTTCCGGCTCTGGGAACTGTTTCCCCCGGTACTTCCAAGTCTGGCTGATTACCCCCTTCTGGCGGCTTTGGCAGGCGGATGCTTCATCGGTACCGGATGCGGCCTGGTGGTCCGCCAGGGAGCTTCCTGGGCCGGGGACGATGCCCTGGCCCTGGTCATCTCCAAGGCTACGGGCTGCCGTATATCCAGGGCATACCTGCTGACGGACGTATCCGTGCTGGTGCTGTCCCTGTCGTATATCCCGGCAGGACGTATCGTATACTCACTTATAACAGTGACCGTATCCTCCTTTATGATTGACTTCATACATAATTTCGGCATTCGCAAGGAGGATAAGGACAGCGGCAAGGAAACACTGGCTGATAACGGCAGGGATAAAGATACGGGTAAGAACCCTGCCCGTATCATACCGGTGACGCAATCCTCTTAAAAGGCATATAGATTTCCAGACAATATGTAGTCCTGTCCTTTGCGAAAAAGGAAGTCATATTATTGGCGTATATGCGCTCCGTGGGATCCAGACCATGCTTATGGGCCCACTGGACCATCTTATGAATCATGTCAAAAGCCGGAAGAGTATACTCTGATTCAATAATGGTATAGATGCATTCCGGCTCCTCAGTCATAGAATACAGACTCCGGTCAAACTCCTGGCCCAGCCCCTTATCCCAGTTCCTCATATAGCAGGAGCTGGGTTCCCTTTTCCTCCAGATCCTGTCCTGTGTAGGTAAGTACATTATAAAAATAAGCCATATCCAGTCCCGGAATAGTGGAGGACAGCTTAAACCACGTTCTTAACCCCTCCTGCAGGTCCGAACAGTTGGCCATCACATATGCTTTGGGGAATTTCCTTATGGAGTACCTGCCATGCACGCCTCTATACGGCTTATATCCTTTTCCACCAGCTTAAGCCTCATGATTGCCTGGTTGTGCCGCCTTAAGGCTTCCTCCTCCTCAGCCATGCGCTGCCTGACATGCTGTCTCATAGCGGATGTGGAGTTCTGTCCGCTCATGAGACCTCCGATTTCTTCCAGGCTGGTATTCATCTTTCTGTGGTAAAGTATATACATCAATCTGTAGATATCAGCTTCTGAATAATATCTGTATCCGTTTTCCTTCTTATCTGCGCGGATGATCCCCTTTTTCTCATAAAAACGCAGGGCATCCCTGCTGAGGCCGACCATCTGGCCACGTCGCCTATGAGATATCCTCCTGTTTTCTCCTCCAGCGCCTTTTCCATCTTCACACCCTCTGTTTCATTCAGTTTTTTTCATAGCTACATTTTAAGACCTTCCTTTTGAGGGTCAATGGGCAGGTGGAAAATGAAAGAGAACCGTAATAAAAATGACAGATAGAATGCCATGGCACAGCTCCGGATATCCGATGGTGGATAATGTGGATAACTTGTGGAT
>ENA-OQCK01000513-OQCK01000513.1-human-gut-metagenome-genome-assembly--contig:-NODE-513-length-20299-cov-3.771862_pt1 | contig 20299 bp, 27 predicted proteins | sample MGYA00242498_ERZ504578 | MGnify/ENA primary metagenome ERZ504578 (study PRJEB26092, sample SAMD00036229) | human gut metagenome | host: Homo sapiens | study: EMG produced TPA metagenomics assembly of...
TTCCAGCTGAAAGGGTCTGAGAATTGGCCGATAACATCCTGCACCTTCTTCAGAAAAGCCAGTACACTGTCCATCGTGCCTAGTTCGTGTTGCAGGTACGGGGGCATGGAGGCTTCACCATAACCGATAATGCATCATATTCTATCTCGACTTGAACGTCGGGAGTGGTAGTACGCGAGTAGGTGGCCACTGTAAAGACATGGCGCAATTTCAGTTCATAGGGGAAGAAACGCAGTTTCATTTTGGGGGTTACACCTGCCCTACTGTTCACGTTGAACAAGGAAGGAGCGTCATTTCCTCCGGCAAATACATGATTGATTGCCATGCCTGAGCCGAGTGCGGCAAAAGCGGCGGTTTTCAGGAAATCTCTTCTGTTTGACATAATTGTGTGTGTATTAAATGTGCCAATATGCTAATGGGCTAATGTGCCAATGGGCTGCGCTATGTATATGCTACGTTATGTTTGCACCGTCACGCCGCAGGTCATTGGCATATTGGCACATTAGCACATTATTACATTGAATAAAATGGATTCGTTTCCGTTGTATTGAGCGACGCCTCCTTATTTATATAAGGTAACACGCGCGTAGCGAACAACAGTCTACCGAGGTTGTATTCATCGAACAGCTCGTCGTCGGGGCTGAAGCTATTGACGCGCACATCGCCTTGCGAATGGATGAAACGCTTGTTGCCGATATACATGCCGACATGTACCACACGTTCCTTGCGTTCCGGCGTCGCCTTGCGCCCGAAGAAAATCAAATCGCCCGGCTGGAGGTTACTGAAATCAGGAGTGATATCGATATGCTCGCCCACGTATGCCTGCTGGGAAGCATCCCGCGGAATGATGATGTCGTGCATGAAAAGAACGGTGCGCATGAAGCCGCTACAATCCACCCCTTTGGAGGAAGTGCCAGCCCAAAGATAAGGGATGCCCATCATGCTATGCGCCGTGGCTATAATGCTGGCGGCATCCTGCTTCAAGGTGGCACGCCATTTCTTCTCAGGCATGGAGATGGATTTGGAGATATATCCCTGACGGCGTCGGGATAAGCCACCTTATAAAAGGCACCTTTTGTCCCCTCCCACTTCAGGCGGTTTCCTGCAGCAACATCAGAGACGGTCTGCGATGCCTGGCTGGGCTGTGAGTAGACAAAGCCATAATGCGAAGTCACCACTATTTTCTCTGCATTGCTCCAAGCGGTCAGCTCTTCCCGCGTGACGGGATGTATGCCTACTCGGTGTACCCATGCAATGTAGTTGTCCGGTGTCTGGATACGGTACCAGCCGTCGCGCTGCAACACCCGCACCGGCATACCCATCAAGCCTTGCGTCATCATTCTGAAGAGAAATCCGGGGCTACCCGAAGATTGCACACAGACACATTGACAATGCCATACGTCTTGCCTTCAAGTCCGGCTCATCCGGAAGCACTTGCAGACAATCCATCACCGCATATCCTTTCTTTGCCAAACCATCCAGCAAAGCCGTCTTTGCCTCTGCCGAAGTGGTGACACCACGCAACATCACATTCTTTCCGGAGAAAGAGTAATCCACATCGAACAAAGCCACGCGCTTGTCCGGTGCAAACTTTTGTTTCAAACTGTCAGCGAGTTGCGCCACTTCTGCAGGTATTGTACGGTCACCCACTTCCGAAGCGACAGCAAAAAGCGGGATTAACAGAAATAAAGAAAAAAGAGAGGATAACTTTTTCATTGGCCAAAAGGATTTGGGGGTTATTACTAATAGCAAAGCTACGAATTTATTCCGAAATAGATACATGTTTTTAAGATAATTAAGGGTAAAGAATGAAGAATGAAGGATTCATCCGTACTGCATCCGCACACTGCACAACAAATTCTTCATCCTTCATTCTTCATTCTTCATTAATATTCCGTATCTTTGTACCCTATAAAGCAGTTGGTCGGTCTGTCGCTTGCGCCTCGTGCGTATGAGGAAAGTCCGGGCAACACAGAGCGTCCCACTTCCTAACAGAAAGCTGTCCGTGAGGGTAGAGTAACGTAGAAGAAAATACCGCCGTCGCCCTTGGGCTACGGTAAGGGTGAGAAGGTGGGGTAAGAGCCTACCAGTCTTGTGGCGACACAAGGGCTGTGCGTCTTGGGAGTTGTAAGGTCATGTAAACCGACGTTATGAGAGTTGCTCGCTCCATGTCGGAGGGTAGACCGCTAAAGCTTGTATGGTGACATGCGGCTCAGATAAATGACAGACACTTCTTTAATGGAGAATGGATAATGAAGAATGGATAATTCCTAATTAGGCTTTTTCAGAAACAGAAGAACAGAACCCGGCTTACAGACTGACTGCTTTTTTATTGACAATGGATAATCGAGATAATAGCATGAACAAGCGTATTGCTGCCCTTTGGAAATTCCTCACCTACGACATCTGGCGTATTACGGAAGATGAAGTCACGCGAACGACCTTTTCCGTATACAATATCATCAAGACGATTTATCTTTGCATCAACCGCTTCACCAAAGACCGGATAGTAAACAAAGCCTCGGCGCTGACTTACAGTACGCTGCTTGCCATCGTGCCTATTCTTGCCATTTTGTTTGCCATAGCCCGCGGTTTCGGATTCGATAATCTGATGGAAAGCCAGATTGTCAACGGTTTCGGCGGTCCTACGGAAACCACGGAAGTCATCCTGCAATTCGTGAATTCGTATTTGTCTCAGACCAAGAGTGGAATATTCATCGGAGTGGGTCTGATTATGTTGCTGTGGACAGTCCTGAATCTAATCAACAATATGGAAATCACCTTCAACCGCATCTGGCAGGTGAAAAAGGCGCGCAGCATGTACCGCAAAATAACGGATTACTTCTCTATGCTTCTGCTGATGCCCATTCTGCTGGTGGTGTCCGGTGGTCTTTCCATCTTCATGAGTACGATGGTGAAGAACCTCGAAGACTTTACCCTGCTGGCTCCCGTCGGCAAGTTTATGGTGCGCCTCATCCCCTTCGTGCTGACCTGGTTCATGTTTACAGCACTGTACGTCTTTATGCCGAATACAAAGGTCAAGCTGAAACACGCACTCATATCCGGTATTCTGGCAGGTACGGCACACCAGGCATTCCAATTCCTTTACATCAGCAGCCAGTTGTGGGTTTCCCGTTACAATGCCATCTATGGTAGTTTTGCCGCCCTTCCGATGTTTCTGCTATGGTTGCAGGTATCCTGGACCATCTGCCTATTCGGTGCCGAACTGACCTACGCCGGACAGAATATCCGGAACTTCAGCTTCGACAAGGATGCGCGCAATATCAGCCGGCGCTACCGCGATTTTATCTCCATCCTGATAATGTCTCTCATAGCCAAGCGCTTTGAACAAGACGTCCAGCCCTATACAGCCGAAGAGATATCCGAAGAGTGCCAGATTCCCATCCGGCTGACACACGAAACCCTTTATGAATTGCAGGAAATCAACCTCCTACATGAAGTGGTGACCGATGAAAAGAGTGAAGACATCGCTTACCAGCCTTCCATGGATATCAACAAAATGAATGTGGCCCTCCTACTGGACAAACTGGACACGCACGGCTCAGAAGATTTCAAAATTGATAAGGAAAATGAATTCAACAACCAATGGGGAGCATTGCTGAAGGCACGGGAGGAATACTACAAGAATGCAAGCAAGGTGCTGCTGAAGGATTTGTAAGCACGCGGAAGTCTTTCCGGAAACTCCGTATCTGCTTTCTTTTTGATTATTTTTTAGACGCGGATGACGCGGATTGGAATATTAAAAAAATCCGCGTCATCTGCGTCATCTGTGTCTAAAAAGTAAATCACCGATATTTCTCAGGCTCCACGGCACGAGTCATATCATAGGCACGGTCACTCTGACGGGATGCCACTAATTGCAGGAAATCGTCCATAGTGCCGTTACCTTATTTATATTGTATCATGCGGCTGATGTACTTACCAATGATATCGAACTCCAGATTCACCACACTGCCCACTTTGAAAGCATGGAAATTGGTATGCTCAAAGGTGTAAGGAATAATGGCCACCTGGAAAGTATCGTCGGTGGGATCGCACACGGTCAGGCTGACACCATTGACCGTTACCGAGCCTTTGTCTACCGTGATGTAGCCGCGCTTTGCCATCTCCTTGTCAAAAGCATACCGGAAAGTAAAGTAATAGCTTCCTTCCGCATCCTTTATATCGATGCAAGTGGCAGTCTGGTCCACATGTCCTTGAACGATATGGCCATCCAGCCGGCCGTTCATCATCATACTACGCTCCACATTCACTTCATCTCCCACCTGCAACAAGCCAAGATTGGAACGGTCCAGCGTTTCCTTCATGGCCGTCACGGTATAGGTATCATCTGTCAGACTGATACTGTAAGGCAAACACCGTTGTGAGACACACTTTGGTCTATTTTTAATTCACTGACGAATGAACACTTGAAAGTAAAATGTACATTCTCCTGGTCTTTGACCATCGCCACCAATGTGGCACATTCTTCTACTATTCCGGAAAACATGGTTCTATATACTTTTAGGTTATACACGATTTATTATTAATATGCGCAAAGATACAAAAAGCCCTTCGTATAGGTACAAAAAAGGAAGCTTTTCACAAAGCCTCCTTTTTCAGTTTTCAATAGGTATTAGTTTTTTTTTTAAGGTAAAAAGATTGTTTTCAGGATAACGATGCAAATATAGGCGCTTTTCGTGATACTAACCAAATTAAAAACATGTCTTATAACATCTTTTGAAAAATCATTTAAGTTTATTATCATTCAAAGCATTTTTCTACACCTGCAATCGTTTTCAATGGACAAATATAAGGCTATTTTCCATGAAACACTGAAATTATCCTAAAATTTTGTTTATTTCTTATCATTTAAGTAGTGTTCGTCTGTCTGCCCGCTATGTTTTAACACTTTTGCGTCGATAAAGAACACTATTTCTTCGGCAATATTCGTGATGTGGTCGCCGGAGCGCTCCAACTTGCGGAACACGCTCACCAGGTTCAGACAAGAGAGTGCACTCTCCGGATGCCGGCTGATGTAGTCGGCAAGAATGGCAGTGGCCTCCGCATTGATTTCGTCCAGCATATTGTCCTTTGCAAACACAGCGGTAGCCAATTCTTGGCTCTCCTCCTGAAGTGCCTGCTTGGCAAGCTCGAGCATGGAGAGCACCTGGGCTATCATCTCTTCGAGACGGAGTTGCTTGACCAGCTCAGTGTCCAATGCCGGTTCGTGGCAGTTGAGGGCAAAGCGGGCGATGCCTTCTGCAAAGTCGCCCAGACGCTCCAGGTTCGTATTGATTTTGAGCATGGCAAGCACAAAGCGCAGGTCGATGGCAACGGGGTTGTAAAGGGCAATGATGTCCTCCACGTCGCTGTCTATTTTCAGTTCGAAAGCATTGACGCGACGTTCGCGCACCAATACCTGCTGGGCCAGTTCCCGGTCCAGCGTAAGCACGGCATCACCTGCACGGTCGAGCTGATTATATACCAGGGTCCACATTTCGTCTATTTCCTTTTTCAGCAAGACGAGTTCAGATTCGATAAACTTCACCATAATGTTTCTATTTTAAGATTACTTTTGTACAACTTATTTTTGCTTGTATGGAACAATCCGCTACCCGAAGCGTCCCGTGATGTAGTTCTGCGTCTCCACCTTATCGGGATTCGTAAATATCTTCCGGGTATCTCCAAACTCCACCATCTGCCCATATAGAAGAAAGCCGTATTATCACTGACACGCGCTGCCTGTTGCATGTTGTGGGTGACGATGACGATAGTGTACTGCTTCTTCAACTCGTGGATAAGCTCTTCCACCTTGCAGTGGAGATGGGGTCGAGGGCGGATGCCGGCTCATCCATCAGCAGGACTGAAGGAGACACCGCCATGGCACGGGCTATGCAGAGACGTTGCTGCTGACCGCCGGAGAGGGCGTAGGCAGAGACTTTCAGCTTGTCCTTCACCTCGTCCCAAAGAGCGGCGCCTTTCAGGGTTTCTTCCACCCGCTGACGGATGAAGGCGTTATCGGTGATGCCATTCACACGGAGTCCGTAGGCAACGTTCTCGAAGATGCTTTTTGGGAAAGGATTGGGGCGCTGGAACACCATGCCCACGTTCTTGCGGAGTTCATCCACTTGCACTCCTTTTCCATAGATGTCTTGTCCGTCAATGCGTATCTCGCCAGTCAGACGGGTGTCGGGAATCAAATCGTTCATGCGGTTCAGCAGGCGCAGGAAGGTAGACTTTCCACAGCCCGAGGGACCGATGAAGGCTATCACAGACTTCTCCTCAATGTCCATGCTGATGCCTTTCAGGGCATGGAAATCGCCATACCAGAAGTTCACGTCAAGGGTTTCTATCTTGTTCTTCATACCTATTGTATATGTTTTCAATTCGTCTTAATCTTCTTCTCAAAGTATTTCCGCAGGGCGTTCGCCAGCAGGTTCACCAGGAGGATAATGAGTATCAGCACCAGTGCCGTGCCGTAGGCAATGGGAAGCTGCGCTTCCATATCGGTGCCGCTGGTAGAGATGACGTAGAGGTGATAAGGAAGCGCCATGCACTGGTCGAAGATACTTGTAGCAGCTGTGGCAGGAAGTAGGCGGCACAGGTGAAAAGGATGGGTGCCGTCTCGCCCGAAACACGCCCCAGCGCCAGAATCAGTCCGGTGATGATATTGGGTATCCCCATCGGCAGGATGACATGCCAGATGGTCTGAAGCTTGGTAGCTCCCAACGCGCGGCTTCCCTCACGCATGCTGTCGGGGATGGCTTTCAGCGCTTCTTCCGTGGTGCGGATAACCAAAGGCAGACTTAGCAGACCCAGCGTCAACGAACCTGCCAGGATGCTGTCTCCAAAATCCATATAGTTGACAAACAGCGCCATGCCAAACAGACCGAACACGATAGAAGGGATGCCGCTCAGATTATTCGTCATCATCCGTATGAAGCGTACCACCCAGCCTTTCGGCACATACTCATTCATATAAATACCGCTCATCACTCCCACCGGAAAGGCAAATAAAGCACTGCCCGCCATCAAGCAGAACGTACCTACAATGGCAGGAAGGATTCCACCGGCAGTCATACCGTTGGTAGGAGCCGTAGTGAGGAACTCCCAATTGATAACTCCTATACCTTTATATATAATGAAACCGAGGATAGCAAAAAGAATCCCCACCACACTCAGGCTCAACAGACGGAACAAGCCGAATGCCATGTTTTGCGAAAGATGCTTTCTATTGACCATATCTACCTTCTTTTATTTTCGTCTTGGCGAAACTGCTTCCACCGTGAAATTTATCAATAAACTGATGAAGAACAGCACGACACCCAGTAGGAACAATGCTTCGTAGTGAGGTCCGCCGGCAGGTGCCTCGCCCAGCTCCGCGGCAATCGTTGCCGGAATGGTGCGCAGCGGTTCCAGGATGGTATGGGGAATGACGGCGGCGTTGCCCGTCACCATCAGCACAGCCATCGTCTCGCCCACCGCACGGCCGATGCCCAACACCACTCCGGAGGTGATGCCCGAAATGGAGTAAGGAATCACCACCTTATATATAGTCTGCCATTGCGACGCTCCCAGCGCCAGACTGGCTTCGCGCATGGCACGAGGGCAATTTCTCATCGCATCTTCCGTCACCGTAATGATGGTGGGCAACGCATAATGGCAAGCACAATGCTGCCCGCCAGCCCGCTCTCGCCTACCGGCAAGTTGAACACCTGCTGCAAAAACGGCACAATGACAATCAAGCCGAAAAAGCCGTAGACCACCGACGGTATGCCACTCAGCAACTCAATGATGGGCTTCAGCAGATTCCTTACCCGGGAATTGGCTACCTCCGACATATAGATTGCCACCGACAGACCAAACGGCAATGCAAAGAGGATGGCAAACAGACTGACCCACAGCGTCCCCGTAATGAGCGGCAAAAAGCCGAACTGCGCAGCAGGTGTTGCCGTGGGAAACCATTCGGCACCGGCAAAGACGTCCTTCACCGAAATGGTGTTGTCTTTCAGCAGATGCACCGAGTCCGGACGGACAATGAACTGCTGCGGTACAAAGGCTATAATGCCAGGCGTACGCTCCACCAGCTCCGTAATACAGGCACCTGCATTTTCGTAGGAAGCGCCCAACTGCTCTTCCGTATAATACAGTGTGATGTCCTCCAAACGGAAAAGGCGGATAGGAAGGTCCTCCCCTCCCACTTCGTTCCAGTTTGTCAGCTCTTCATCAAAAACATTCTTTATCTGTGCCGGAGTCAGTTCGCCCACCCGGTTCTCCTTATTCAAGGCCAATACATACCCTTCTTCTATCACCTTGCTGCTGAACAAGCCCAGCGCTTCGGAAAAGAGGAACACGACGATAAGTACGATGGTAAGACTCGTCACAAAGCCGCTACAAGCCAGTATACCTTCTACAATCTTCTCAAAAATCTTTTTCATGTTGCCTATTGATTTCTGTATGCAAAGGAACGGGCCGGATGTTAAGGCAGTGTGACTAACGTTTGAAAGAAATGTTTCAAAGGTGTTACAAAACTATTACAACGACTCAAAGCACATTCCATGTAACACATTTGTAATATCCATTACCTTAATTTGCATCATGTGTTTACCCAATTTGCATCATGTGTTTTATGAAGACAAGAGAATTACTTCTACTCCTCGCACTGACAGCCACCACCGGCATGCAGGCGCAACGCATCAAAGGCAGCGACACCGTGCTCCCCATAGCGCAGCAGACCGCCGAACGCTTTATGATCTTAAACCCGTCTGCCCGTGTCACCGTGACCGGCGGTGGAACAGGTGTCGGTATTTCAGCCCTGCTGGACCAAACCACGGACATCGCCATGGCTTCACGCGCCATCAAGTTCAGCGAAAAGATGAAAGTCAAAGCTGCCGGAGAAGACTTGGCAGAAGTACCCATCGCCTACGACGCCCTTGCCGTAGTGGTTCACCCCTCCAACCCGGTGAAACAACTGACCCGCCAACAACTGGAAGATATCTTCGGGGCAAAATCACCAACTGGCAGCAAGTGGGCGGAGACGACCGCAAAATCGTAGTCTACTCCCGAGAGACTTCCTCCGGTACCTACGAGTCTTCAAGGAAAGTGTACTGAAAAACAAGAACTACATGAGCAGCAGTCTCTCCATGCCTGCCACGGGAGCCATTATCCAATCCGTCAGCCAGACACGCGGTGCCATCGGATATGTGGGCCTAGCCTATGTATCGCCGCGTATCAAGACACTCGCCGTTTCATACGACGGGCAGCATTATGCCGCTCCCACGCTGGAGAATGCCATCAATAAGACTTATCCGATAGTACGCCCGCTATACTATTATTATAACCGAAAAAACGCCTCGATCGTAGCCCCTCTGCTCGATTTCATCTTGTCTGCCGCAGGACAGAAAATCATCAAAGAGAGCGGATATATCCCGGTACATAAAGAATAAATCTTCATTCTTCATTCTTCATTCTTCATTTTTTTACCCTATCTTTGTCCCCACGATACGAAAATAGTAACATTATGGCAGAAATAAAGAGCGAAGAAACAAGCGAAAAAAAGAGCTTGAACTTCATTGAGCAAATAGTAGAAAACGATTTGAAAGAGGGTAAAAACGGGGGAAAAGTACAGACACGCTTCCCGCCCGAACCAAACGGTTACCTCCACATCGGACACGCCAAGGCCATCTGCCTTGATTTCGGTATTGCCGCCGCACACGGCGGTGTCTGCAACCTGCGTTTCGATGACACCAATCCCACCAAAGAAGATGTGGAATACGTAGAGGCCATTAAGGAAGACATCCAATGGCTAGGCTACAAATGGGGTAACGAATATTACGCTTCCGACTATTTCCAGCAATTGTGGGACTTCGCTATCCGCCTCATCAAAGAGGGCAAGGCATACATCGACGAACAGACTTCCGAGCAGATTGCCGCCCAGAAAGGCACCCCCACCCAGCCCGGTGTGGAAAGCCCTTACCGCAACCGCCCCATTGAAGAGACACTGGATTTATTCCAGAAGATGAACAGCGGCGAGATTGAGGAAGGTGCCATGGTGCTCCGTGCCAAGATAGACATGGCAAGCCCCAATATGCACTTCCGCGACCCCATCATCTACCGTGTAGTGAAGCATCCGCACCATCGCACGGGTACCACTTGGAAGGCTTATCCGATGTACGACTTCGCCCACGGACAAAGCGACTTCTTCGAAGGCGTGACACACTCGCTCTGCACACTGGAGTTTGTGCCCCACCGTCCGCTCTACGACCTCTTCGTGGACTGGGTGAAGGAAGGCAAAGACCTCGACGATAACCGCCCCCATCAGTATGAGTTCAACAAACTGAACCTCAGCTATACGCTGATGAGCAAGCGCAACCTGCTGACTCTAGTCAAGGAAGGCTTGGTAAACGGTTGGGACGATCCCCGTATGCCGACCATCTGCGGTTTTCGCCGTCGCGGTTACTCTCCGGAGTCCATCCATAAGTTCATCGACAAGATTGGCTATACCACATACGACGCCTTAATGAATTCGCCCTGCTGGAAAGCGCCGTGCGCGAGGACCTGAACGACCGTGCCACCCGCGTATCCGCCGTACTGAACCCCGTGAACTCATCATCACTAACTATCCCGAGGACAAGTGGAAGAGATGGAAGCCGTCAACAACCCCGAACATCCCGAAGAAGGCAACCACGTCATCGAATTCAGCCGCGAACTTTGGATGGAGCGCGACGACTTCATGGAAGATGCTCCGAAGAAATATTTCCGCATGACACCGGGACAAGAGGTACGTCTGAAGAACGCGTACATCGTGAAATGCACCGGCTGCAAGAAGAACGACGCCGGTGAAATCACCGAAGTATATTGCGAATACGACCCCGATACCAAGAGCGGTCTGCCCGGAGCCAACCGTAAGGTGAAAGGCACCATCCACTGGGTAAGTTGTGCCCACTGCCTCGAAGCAGAAGTGCGTCTCTACGACCGTCTGTGGAAAGTGGAGAACCCGCGCGATGAGCTTGCCGCCATCCGCGAAGCGAAGAACTGCGACGCACTGACAGCCATGAAAGAGATGATCAACCCCGACTCCCTGAATGTGCTGCCCTGCTGCTACATCGAGAAGTACGCTGCCGGCATGCAGCCCCTCTCCTACCTGCAGTTCCAACGTATCGGTTATTTTAATGTTGACAAAGATTCTACGCCAGAAAAAATGGTATTCAACCGTACTGTAGGTCTGAAAGACGTTTGGGGTAAAATCAATAAATAAGAATATGAGTAAAAAAAACCTGCTGTCCGGAAGAGACAAAGAACTGCAAGAAATGGCAGAACAATATGAAGCAGCCAAAGCAGAGAACAGAACCATCTATCTGGACGCAGACGACTTAGCCGACCTCGCAGACTGGTATGCCGTGCATCATAAATATGCCATGGCTACCGAGGTCGTAGAGTATGGCTTGGGAATACATCCGGATAATACGGCTCTGCTGGTGGAACAGGCATACTTGTTCCTCGACACCCAGCATAAAGAGCAAGCCAAAGATATATTGGAACGGATTGCCGAAGAATCTTCCGAAGTGAAAGTGCTGAAAGCCAACCTACTGTTGGGCGAAGGCAAAGAAGAAGAAGCAGAAGCGATACTCGACAGCATAGACGATAAGGACGACCTGGCCAATATCGTTGATGTATCCTATATGTACATCGACATGGGATTCCCGGAAAAAGCATTGACATGGCTGACGCGCGGACTCGAAAAATATGCCGAAGAAGAAGCCTACCTTGCCGTCACCGGCGATTGTTACTATGCCCAGGGACTGTTTGAAAAAGCCACCTTCTTCTTCAATAAGCTGATTGACAAGAATCCGTATTCGGCTCCTTACTGGTTTGGACTGGCCCGTTGCTACTTTGACCAGCAGATGTTCGACAAAGCAATCGAAGCATGCGACTATGCCACGGTGGCCGATGACGAGTTTGCCGATGCCTACCTGATGAAAGGACATTCCTTCTTCCAATTGGGAAATGAGGAAAGTGCCATGGAGAACTACCTGCAAGCCGAAAAGTTCCATCTCGTCTCCCACGGTTTCATCAACACCTTCATCGGCCTGAACAAAACCTCCAAAGGAGAGTGGAAAGAAGGATACGACTATCTGGAAAAAGCCATAACGGCCGAAGACAGCCATGACTTCGCCTTGCCTTCTCTTTATGCCAATGCAGCCCTATGCCTGCACAAGATGGGAAAGAAACGCAAAGCACACCAGTATTGTAAAAAAGCATACGACCTGGCACCCGAAGAGATAGACCCGTACCTGATTGAGGGACGCATCTACATGGAAGAAGGTGAGTATGAGAAAGGTGTGAAGAGATGGGCCAAAGCCTTAGAGTATGCCCCTATGCGGATACCTGGCACGAAATAGGCATGTGTAGCATGGAAATAGGACAACTGAGCTATGCCAAGCTGGCCTTTGAACATGTCAAAGAGATGGAGCCGGACTTTGAAGGTATCAACGAAAGGCTGACCTCTCTGTATATGCTGCTCAAAGACAAGGAGAACTTCATGAAGTACAACCAGCTGTGCGAACATCCGTTCAGGCTGGAAGAGTTGGACAAATTGCAACAGATACTACAAGAAGATAACCAGGAAGAGCTGGCCCTAGTGATGAAGAATATTTTCAATGCATTACAATAACAGTAATTATATACCACTAATCTAGCAAATGGAATCAGTAGCCTTTATCCAATGGTGTCTCGACCACCTCAATTACTGGACCATCACTTTATTGATGGCCATTGAAGTTCGTTTATCCCCTTCCCTTCGGAAGTTGTAGTCCCTCCTGCCGCTTGGAAAGCCGCCAACAATGACAACATGAATATATATCTGGTGGTATTGTTTGCAACCATAGGGGCAAATATCGGAGCCTTGATAAACTACTATCTGGCAAAATGGCTGGGACGCCCCATCATTTACAAGTTTGCCAACAGCCGTTTCGGGCACATGTGCCTCATCGACGAAGCCAAAGTGCAGCATGCGGAAGAATATTTTGACAAGCATGGAGCCGTATCAACCTTTGTCGGCCGCCTGATACCTGCCGTACGCCAGTTGATATCCATCCCTGCCGGTCTGGCACGCATGAAACTGGGAACTTTCTTGCTGTACACTACCCTGGGTGCGGGCCTTTGGAATTCCATCCTGGCTTTCATCGGATATTACTTGTCCACAGTACCCGGCATCGAGAACGAGGAACAGCTGCTTGCCAAAGTAACGGAATACAGCCATGAGATAGGTTATGTATTTATCGGCATCGGTGTACTCATCGTGGCATTCTTCATCTATAAAGGAATGAAGAAGAAATAAAAAAGAAAACGGCATGATAATAAAAAAGCGGTGGACAGCATGATAAATTCTGTCCACCGCTTTTTATTGTTTATCCCAAATCCAAACTTTCTACTTTACAGCTGCAATAGCTTTATCATAATCTGGTTCTTGCGTAATTTCAGGTACCAATTCCGTATAGGCAATCTTACCATCCTTACCGATAACCACTACCGAACGCGCCAATAGACCTGCAAGCGGTCCGTCGGCCATGCGTACCCCGTAGTTTTCATCAAAATCGGAGAAACGGAAATCAGACAAAGGAATCACATTCTCAATACCCTCCGTTGTACAGAAACGTGCATGTGCAAAAGGTAAATCCTTGGAGATTGCCAACACTACCGTATCGGGCAGGCCGGCAGCCAGTTTGTTGAACTTACGTACAGAAGTAGCGCACACACCAGTGTCAAGGCTGGGGAAAATATTCAAAATAACATTCTTCCCGTTCAGTTCCTTCAAAGAGAATGAAGACAAATCTGTTTTTACCAATTCGAAATCGGGGGCAACAGAGCCCACCTTTATAAATTCACCGATAACCTTTACCGGTTGTCCTTTAAATTTTGTTGTAGCCATAGTTTTATCAAATTATATGTATACATAACAAATTACATACAGAAAAAGTTCACCCGAAACTTTTTTCCAGATAAACTGTTATTCTACGGACGAATTAATGATAATCACTTAAAAAATTAAATTCACATGAAAACTATTTTTGACGAACTTCAGCAGGAAGTAAAGAATTGGTGGATTTCACTCATTCTTGGTATTCTTTATGTAATAGTGGCTATAAGCCTGATGTTCTCCCCTCTCAGCGGGTATGCAGTATTGAGCATTCTGTTCAGCGTCTCCATGTTGTTCAGCGGTCTGCTGGAAATATCCTTTGCAGTAAGTAACCGTAGAAGGGTATCCAGTTGGGGATGGTATCTGGCTGGAGGTATCATCGACATGATTCTGGGATTCTACCTGATAACCTACCAATGCTCAGCATGGAAGTCATTCCATTCATCATTGCCTTCTGGCTGATGTTCCGCGGCTTCTCATCCGTAGCTATGCCATGGACCTCAAAAGATACGGGACAAGAGACTGGGGATGGTATGTTGCTTTCGGTATTCTTGCCGTCATCTGCTCGCTCATCATCTTGTGGCAACCGGCAGTAGGCGCCCTTTACGCCGTGTACATGATTTCGTTTGCATTCCTGATTATAGGTTTCTTCCGTATCATGCTGTCATTCGAGCTGAAAAACCTGCACAAGCGCGGGAAGAGTGGAAGGAAAAGAAAGAGAAGAAGTATCGGCCGAATAAGTAGCCCACACGAAGCGTGTCAAAGGAATCCCACCTTTGACACCTTCGTTTAGCCGAATTGCTCAATAACGTCTCAGAAAACGGAACATCGTAGTCCGTGACACTCCCATCTGCCGGGCAAGTTCGGCACACGACTCTCCTCTTTGGTGCTCCCTTACAAGTTTCCTCTTGTTCGCATAGAGTATCTTCATCTTGGGTGTGTCCCCTTTCTTCCTGCCCAGATGTTTTCCTTCTTTCCTCCGTCGTTCCAAGGCTTCTTTGGTGCGCATGGAAATCAGATTACGCTCTATCTCGGCCATCAGTCCAAAAGCAAAACCCAGCACTTTACTATTGATGTCATTCTGGAACACATACCCCTCTTTGGTACTGTACAGCACCACTCCCCTTTTGATGCAGGAGTTAAGAATGGTCATTATCTCCAGCAGTGTCCGGCTAAGCCGCGAAATTTCCGTTATAATCAAGGAGTCTCCCGGTTTCATCCGGTCCAACAAGCCCGCCAGTTTACGCTCTTTGCTACTCACTTTTCCGCTGACCGTCTCCATGTACCATCTGTCGATGCTCAACCCATTCTTTTCCGCGAAGCGTATAATTTCCTCGCGCTGATTCTCTAAAAACTGTTTTTCTGTACTTACTCTTAAATAAGCTACTACTGCCATAATTGATAAACGTTTATTGGTTATTATTCACCACCAAAGAACGGTTATTCAAGTAAGAGTGGCAACACACAACTATGACTCTCTATCACAGAGGATCACATTATGGACATCCCCCGAAGTCAGGGAAGACTTCTCGGTAACTATCTCAAATATGCCTATAAACAAAGAAAACAGCCCCACTGAAGCTGTTTTCTGAAATTAGTTCATAAAAAATTGATACTATGTAGTTTCATAGTATACTCTCCTTCATTTCATTCACTATGTATCTCACATCCTCATCCGTCACATAAGGACCACTCGGCAAGCAAAGACCACGTTTGAACAAGCCCTCACTGACACCATTCACATAGGCAGGATTAGCCGAATAAACCGGCTGGAGGTGCATGGGCTTCCATAAGGGACGGCTCTCGATACCGGCTCTGTCCAAGCAAACACGCATGGCCTCTACATTACGGTTAGGCTCACAAGAAGTATGGGCACTCACTGACTCATGCGTAACACCGGCGGCACCACCTACGGCGCCTTTTACTGTCTCACGGTAGGCATCCTCCTCACCTCTCACATGCAGATTCCCGTCAAGCAGTACCGTGTTCAGCCAATAATTGCTGTCATAACGTCCGGAAGGATTCTCATGAAGCGTAATTCCCTCCACATCGGCCAACAACTTACGATACAGACCGCACAGATGCTTATGGTGCGCTATATGCTCATCCACCACCGTCATCTGACCGCGGCCGATTCCCGCACAAATGTTACTCATCCTATAATTATAGCCTATACGCTCATGCTGGTAGTAGGGATAGGACTCACGGGCCTGGGTAGCATAGAACATTATCTCACGCTTATACTCTTCATCAGGCAAATCAAAGCACCGCCACCGCTGGTGGTTATCATCTTGTTGCCATTGAAAGAAAGCACACCATATTTGCCAAAAGTTCCGAGGACTTGCCCGTCAAACTTGCTTCCAAAGCCTTCGGCGGCATCCTCTATGACCGGAATACCATATTTATCTGCCACTGACATGATTTGGTCTATCCTGTAGGGCATTCCATACAAAGCTACCGGAACAATTGCTTTAGGTTTCCGCCCGGTCTTGTTGATACGCTCCCTGATAGTCTGCTCCAGAAGAACCGGGTCCATGTTCCATGTATCAGCCTCAGAATCCACGAATACCGGAGTAGCACCGAGGTAGGTCACCGGATGGGAAGAGGCACAAAAGGTAAAGCTCTGCACTATCACTTCATCGCCCTGACCAACTCCGCAAGCAAGCAGGGCCAGATGCACAGCGGCAGTACCAGCACTTAAAGCCACCACCTTTTTATCCTGCCCTACAAAACATTCCAAATCCTGCTCGAAGGCATTCACATTCGGTCCGAGAGGAACAACCCAGTTGGTATCAAAGGCTTCTTGTATGAAACCTATCTCCTTGCCGCTCATGTGGGCGAGGCAAAGATATATTCTCTTATCCATAAAATTACGTGATTTACAAAACTATATTCTTGATAATCTTACACCTATTCCCTACAGCCAACACACCATCCGGAATATCCTTTGTAACAACGGAACCAGCACCTATAATACTCCACTTCCCTATCTTAACACCCGGAATAACAACACTGCCGGCACCAATCCATGTCCCCTCGCCAACTTGCACATTGCCACAAAGCGTACAATGGGGAGAAATATGCACATAATCAGCAATCAGACATTCATGATCCACCGAAGCACCGGTATTGATAATACAATGGCTGCCAATACAAGCATCCGACTGCACAATTGCCCCCTGCATAACTACCGAGCCTTCTCTTATCTCAGTTTCTTCAGATATAATTGCAGAAGGATGAAAAGCTTTGCCATATTCAACCTTTAACTCCTTGGCAATCTTCCTGCGAATACCATTATTCCCAATACTGATTATCAATGGTCCGCAGACCTTCGACGGACGTAATACGGGATAGTCAAAAAGACAATGAATTTCCTCATTATCATCAAACAACGCTTCAATCGGTTCATGATTTGCACGCAATATATCAATGATCACTTTGGCATGACCACTGGCACCATATAAATACATGTTTTGATATTAGTTATTTCCAGTAAAGACTTCCATCGTAGCCGAAGTATCAGAGCTGATACCTTCCCTTATAAATACCTTTCTTATTGTCATAAAAACAATTTTCAAATCAAGTAGAAAAGAACAATGATCTACATACCACACATCCAGTTTAAATTTCTTTGACCAACTGATAGCATTGCGCCCGTTAACTTGCGCCCAACCCGTAATCCCCGGACGGACTTCATGACGACGAGCTTGTTCTTTACTATAAAGCGGTAAGTATTGAGGCAATAAAGGACGGGGACCTATCAAAGCCATATCCCCTTTCAATACATTAATCAGTTGTGGAAGCTCATCAATCGAAGTAGAACGTACAAAACTTCCAACTTTTGTCAAACGTACAGCATCAGGCAATAAATTCCCCTCTGCATCCCGTTCATCGGTCATGGTCTTAAACTTGATAACTTTAAAAATCTTTCCATCCTTCCCTGGACGCTCCTGAGTGAAAAAGACCCCGGAGCCCTTATTGGCAAAATGCAACCAAAAAGCGACAAGAAACAGTATCGGCCAAATCAAAGCCAATATGCAAAACACGAGAAGGAAGTCAATCACTCTCTTAAGAAAATGAGAATACATGCTCTAATAATTATGTACCAATATGAAGTCGTATCTAATATCCTTAAAAAACTATTCTTCGATAACAAGACGATAAAAATCTTCATTTTAAAGAAATTACTTCCTCCAAGAATGAAACGAACTTATCCGCTAATGATTTTCTTGAGAAATTAGCTTCTGCAAATGCCCTAGCCTTCTGCCCGCATTCTGTTCTGTATGTATCATCGTCCAATAAAGAAATCAAGCCTTCGGCAAAAGCATTTGCATCCTTAGGAGGAACAACAATCCCTAACTTATTTTCTTGAATCATATCAGCAAGCCAACCTGGATAATTGTTTAAGACAGCCAATCCTGAAGATATATAATCAAAAAACTTATTAGGTGAAGTTCCATAGTAGAAAGCCGGAACATCAGCTAATACCATCAAACCCAAATCTGCTGATGCAACAACTTTATTTAGTTCCTTCTTAGGCATCGGATTATAAAAACGACAATTATCCAATTGCTCTTTTCGAGCTCGTTCCATCAAATGCGGTTTCATTTTACCGTCTCCTATAAATGCCAACACAATATCCGTCCGTTGCTTTGCCTTCAGCACTGCAGCAGCATCCAACACTGCGTCCAAACCATTGGCAATTCCATGTGCACCAGTAAAAACCGCCACTTTATCTGTTTCGGAAATGCCCTCCAACGAAAGATTATCACGTGAAGATGGCTTGAATATCTCCAAATCACACCCGTTCGGAATCATCGAAATACGCTTGCCTGGCTGGCTCCTTCTTTTAATTCCTTCACAAATTCCAGGAGAAAGACCAACACAAGCATCCGCGCAATGATAACTCAACCACTCCAAAATATTCATCCCCCACAATAAAAAAGGATTCTTCATACCTAAGGCCTTAGGTAATTCAGGCCACAAATCACGAACTTCAAATATAAATTTTTTCTTCCGGAACAACTTCATTACTATGCCTGGAATACCGGCTGTCAAAGGAGTAGAAGTTGCAAACAACAAATCATAATCTTCTTTCAATGCTATTTGAATACCTTTCCATCCAAACTTCACGAAGTCCATGCTCTTTTGGCGATACCATCCTTATTTGAGTAAGGTAAAGCTATCTGAATCACATCTATACCATCGACCATTCCTCTATGAACATTTTTCATCGTTGTGTTCGGCAAATCTAGCTTGACCGTTTCACCACAAACCACGCAAACAGAATGACCTCTGGCAATCAGATGTTTTGCCAATTCATAAGAACGTGTCCCCCCCGCTTGGGTGGGAATGGTAAAATGTTGATGGAAATAAAGCACTTTCATTTTATATAAATTGAAGGATTGTTTTTATCGAGCTATTTTTAGTCTGAAATTCGATTTGCCTACATTTAGTCGTTTGACCATAATAATTAGAACATAATTGTTCTGTATCAATAGTTTCACCGTTTGATTCCAAACTAAGATTATCCTTATTTGTATGCCATAATTGACGCATATTCATATTTTTGGGGTTACCATCTATACAATCTTCTATCTCCCACTTACATGTGTTTTTCCATTTTACAATCTTTCTATAATGTTTTATTTTCTTATTCAGATAAGTAAAACAAGAAACTTTTCCTTCAAATATGTAAGTATCCTCTGTTTCTTTCAACGAACTCCACTCTGCTTGCGACCAATTATACCAAATAAATCGATCTCCTTTCAACATTTGGTCATGTCCTTCAAGCATTATTGTATTATGAGATTCCGTACCCATAAAATATCGAAGTAACTTCTCTGTTGTATTGTATTTATAACTACCCCCATCAAACAAACAATTCTCTCCTTGATACCAAATATCCAAATGCAGATTATCCGCATGCGCAGGTCGGTCCTTATGTCTTCCACATCTGATAAAAGAAAAAGTATCCTTTTCACGAATACAATAATATCCTCCCTTATCAAAAGAAATGCAACCAAACTGTTTTTTTATTGGTGGATACATCTGTCGGTTTGCTTTCCACTCGCACAAATACCATTCTCTATCCTCATATTGCCGATCATACAAATGTTCGGAAGTAAGCAAATAATATAATGCATCGAGTTGAGGACGATAATCACGATAATCGCAATCATTAAGTTTAAAAAACAAAGCTCCATCATTCGAACCATAATTGGATAACCAACCGGTCGAATCATCCTGGCATTGATACAAAAAATTCACAGACTGATAAGCACGTTTATATACTTCATCACAAACCGCTCCCCATTTCTGTCTGCCAGAGTAATGGCCCATGTCAAAAGCTGAACCACTACCCGATGATAATTCATG
>ENA-OQCK01000515-OQCK01000515.1-human-gut-metagenome-genome-assembly--contig:-NODE-515-length-20275-cov-3.626613_pt1 | contig 20275 bp, 26 predicted proteins | sample MGYA00242498_ERZ504578 | MGnify/ENA primary metagenome ERZ504578 (study PRJEB26092, sample SAMD00036229) | human gut metagenome | host: Homo sapiens | study: EMG produced TPA metagenomics assembly of...
AAAAGAACCACCCTCTTAAAAAGGGCGGCTCCGGTTACGTCGTTTATCCGGATCAGGAAACGGACGATGGGGAAACCGAACAATTGATCCGCTATATCCGGCTCTTAAACAGCAGAGACAGAAAGGTGTTGCTGGCCAGTGCCAGACAAATGTTAAATTTTCTTTCAGGTAATATCTTTCCTGCACGCAATTTGCTTCGAATAAAAAATCTTTTAGGATTTGAGTAATTAACCATATATTCTTTCACCTTACCATTCATAAAAATTCTATATTCTTTTACTTTTGTCACAACTATATTGTTCGTATTTTTCAGGAACTTTCAGCACGTTCCTCTTTCATCCCGAACTGTACAATGGTGTTGGAGGTGAACTGCCAGTGAAAAAACTTGATTTATCTTACATGGGGCCAGTATTCAAACAGGCCCGCCTTGATGCAAATATGACACAGGACGAGCTTGCTGAACGGGTCGGAATCACATCCCGCTTCCTGCAGGCGATTGAAAGCAATGAAAGAGGCGTCAGCTTAGATACCTGATCCGGATCATCCGGGCATTGGCATTTCAGCAGACACTTGTAGAAAGAAAAAAACGAAAAGGAATTGTATATTTTCTTGACAGATATTCAAACGCAGATTATATTAAATATCAAATATCCGAATTTGGATGTTTGGCGTGGAGGATGCCTTTATGGAAGATAAAATCAAAAATCAGATTGATATAATCAATAATAAAATCAAAGAGTTGAATTCTCTTTATCATATTGCGGCCAATAGATCAGGGATATCGGATGGGGAGATTGGTATATGGTCCGTTCTTCTCCGTCCAAAGGAGGAATATTCACAACAGGATTTAAGTGAGCTATTGTCATTGCCGAAACAAACGGTTAATTCGATTATCTCAGGTTTGACTAAAAAGGGATTTGTTTATTTAAAACATGTTTCAGGAACACGTAATAGAAAAGTTATTTGTTTAACAGAAGAGGGATTGAAATATGGAACAAATCATGTTAAATGGATTTTTGATGCAGAAGAGAGTGTGTTAGAGCAGACAGATCTTAAGTAGGTACAGATATGTATCGATATGATGGAACGATACATCTTTCTCTTGAAAAAGGAATTTAATGTAGAATAAGAGGTAGGATGAGTTTTATTAGTGAGAATGTTATGAAAAAGCTTTTTGAAGGATTTGATTCGATTAAAGAGAGAAGTTTCTCTATTTGAATGATGGTATGGAGGGGATAGTATTTTGGGCTATCCCCCATTTGCTAATGTGCGATAAAGAAGTAATAGAAGTGTAAAAATTTTGCGTTCCTATCTGGCGTTTCGCGATTACGTCGGATAGGAACGGCGTTTAGGCTTCGGGCAGGTCAATTCTGCCGACAAAGCTATAATAACTCAATGTCCTGTTATTAAAACCTATTTTGTGGTGAGCCACTTTCTAATAGATTTGATTTGAAATAATCATAACAATACTTACCGCCAGTGGTTGTTGTTATTGTAATCTTTTATCCAACCCTAAACGCATTTACCGCTAATCCAGCCATCAGTGATAGGGACCGTATTTGCAGATTGCCCGCCAAAACGGCCACCTGTGCCATATTCGGCGGCCAGTGTGAGCCATATTATCCGGCTAGCCACTAATCATTATTCCACGGTGTTCTTGACATGAGCCTCCATCGCACATGATGTTCTGGCAAAGCCGACAAACCAGTGCCAGCGGCGGATTTGCCAAGCAGAGAGCCTATCATGTGCTACTCATGTAAAGAACCTTTCGTGGCATAACGGTCAGTGGCCGAGGGAGATACCTTGCTGGCCGCCAAATATGGCCTTGCTGGCCGCAGAAAATGACTGTTTGCAGTATTCAGTATTCTTGAAATATCATCCGTTTTAGAACTTACTCCTGTAAAGTACTCAGTGTATCATCAACAGACACTGCAATTACTTTATCATTTTTAACAAATGCCAAGAGTCGATAAATGAGATTTGAATACGTTGCATCATAAGACAAAGCTTCCGTAGCAATATATACCTCATCACAGTCAAACTTTTCTTTTAAAAATGTTAGAAATGAATAATTTGGTATGTTTTCTAATGAACTTTCATTAAAGATTAAATCCATTTCCATTAGGTCTTGAACATTTATCCCAACCTTTAGTCCACAACAGAATTCATATTGAGGCGTTGTAAGAACCACACCTCTAATCCGTTTTGAGGAAAAATCCGTTTCTTTTTCTGGCTCTCCTGTGGCATAAATAATCCCTGCTTCTTCAAAAAAATCCCAATATCCGTCTTCCGTCTCCGCCGAAGAATATTCTTCATAGGATGAGGTTAATACATCGCCAAGGCTAGCTGCAAAAAAGGTGTTTTGTTTAAAATGGGGTGATTAGAAATCAATATTTTCTCGTCAGGCTGACTCACCTCTCCCTTGTATCCTCCGTAATACTGATCATACATCTGTTGAAGCAGACTCTCCAGCTCCCGCATTTTTTCTATAACAGTATCGTCTATTAACGTTCTTTTTCCTAGATATATATCTTGCGCTACTTCAGAAACAATTTTTCCCATTTCGAAATAACGTCCTCGTCCATTATCTATACCTTCAGAATCTTGATAAACAGATACCAGATAATGCCCATATTCTATGCTTTCTTTAATCAGCGCATCGTTGGAAAAATAATCAGGGTAACTATCTTTTATGTACAGAACCGCTTTATCACAACGGTTATCTGCCTCTACATTGCCAAGCGCCTCTAAAATGGCGTTCCGATCCTTTTCTGCATTTTCTTCCGCATATTGTTTGATTTTTTCTATTTCTATCTGTTTTTGTGTGCCAGTATCGTTTTTTTCTGAAATTTCTATATCTTCAGTAGAGGGAATCGGCAGGCTGACAACGGTTTCCTCTTGCTCAGTCTTTGTTATATTCTGTTCTTGCTCTTGCCTGTCAATATGTGAACAGCCTACATTAACAGTACATAAAACAAAGACTACGATAATAAACTCTGTCCTTTTAAAGTTTTTCAATCTCATCATATCCAATATTCCCCTTCCTTAAATGTCAACCAGCCTTCTATAAACTTCTGATCCATACACTTCCTACGGTTCGTGACGATTTTCTTTCCCTCCAGCTAGCGGGTTCTTTCTGTATGGTGGTTAATCTCCGCCCGGTTATGACTACCAGTTCCCTCACGAGAGGCGGTATGATCTAGTTCAGCACCGTAAGCCCGCCATTCTGTTTGTTCTTGCCTGCTGTGAGCTTTACCAGCTGCTTTCTTGTCTTTATTTTAGTATAGCATTTCTTCCTTCAAAACAAAGTGTCAAAAGAGTGTCATTTTTCTTAAAAAAAAATAACTTTTGTTGCAGAAGAACAACTATTAGTATTATAAAGCTTAAAAATATAATTCTATTTGTTTACAATTAACCAGTTCTCCCTTATTAACATGCATAACCGGTTATAACAAAAAAATCAGTATTGAAAGGAGAACAAAACATGTCAATAATTGATACAATCATTAACAAAGCATTAGAGTTTGAGGGCATCACCGAAAAACCGGCCGGAAGCAATAATGTCCAATTTAATACCCATTATTATGGCCATGAAGTGGAGGACGGAAAGCCAAATGAAGATGATGCATACCCTTGGTGTGTGACATATTTATGGGATGTATTTAGACTATGCGGTGCTTCCAATATTTTCTGTGACGGCTTAAAAACAGCTTCTACGGAAACAGTTTATGATACCTACAATAACGGAAGACTATTTTCAACCGGACAAGCCGGTGATTTTATTCTAATCAAACTTCTACCGCCAGCAGCGGCAGGCGTGTAAATCATGTGGGATTAGTAATCAGCAGGAATAGTGATGGAAGCTATGCGACAATCGAAGGAAATACAGGCGGTAATATTGCCGATGGAGGTGGTGTGCTCAGAAGAACTCGTCGTAGCAATGATACTGGATATACAATCGTGACATTTGCAAGACCCTCTTATTCCGGGTTTGAACCTATTGATGAAATCCCTGTCAGTGCACAGCTGACTGTTCAGGGCGTTAATGTCAATGTTCGGACAAGTCCTATAACCGGCGCTGTAGTAAAAACATTGAATACCGGTGCTCGTATTCAGGCAAGCGGACGTGTTCTGATTGATGGGGACCCGTGGTTCCATATCACTGATGGTTGGATTAGCGGTAAATACATTCAGGGCTGGGTAAAAGATTATAACGACAACAATCGCTGGTGGTATGTGGAGAAAGGCTATTCTTATTCGGTAAGTGCTTGGAAGACTATTGCAGGGAAAGACTACTGTTTCGGAGCGGATGGCTACCTTTTCGTGGAATGCTATATCAAATCCGAAGTCAACAGCACCTATTACTGGGTAGATGATGACGGCGTATACCTGAACCAGTATGATACTACCGTTCCTGATCCTGGATATCGGATAGTAGAAAATTTCAAGACAGAAAACGCTTATAGAGGATAAACAATTCTGGACGGACAGCAAGCTGCTTTCATGCGGCATGCTGTCCGCTTCAGCTAAGTTTGTTTCAAGTCACTTTTCCAGTATACAAACAGGAACTAATTGGCAATTTCAAGAGTTTTCTTGTCTGACACAGGATGTGGTATGATAACCATTAGTATTATATATATGTAAACGGTAGATAGTCCGTACCTATACAAAACTGGAGCAAACCTGTATGCTAGAAATAGATTTGCTCCAGTCTTATTTCACTTCTTCTTTACCAGGCTTCTGGAAAATATCAGAAAACCGAAACAATAATTTTTAACACAGCCGCTTCGTGGCTTGTGTTATTGCAGGTACGCACTATGGTGCGTTTACGGATAACCGAAGCCAGAAGTCTTTCATCGTAGAAAAAAGCGTTTTGTCCATAGCTACATACATAAAATTACCGCCAGCTCTTTTGAACTGACGGGCAATTCTTTATAAATCATTCAGGTTCCTATTCCTGCTATCCTATATACCTTTAACCCTGATAAGCATTTTCCGTTTTGTAATTCTCTACAACCCGATAGCTGCGGTCAGGTGTGGCGGTATCATACTGATTCAGGTATACACCGTCATCATCTACCCAATAGTAGGTGTTGTTAACTGCAGATTTAATGTAGCATTCAACAAACAGATAACCATCCATGCCAAAGCAATAGTCTTTTTCAGCAATTGTTTTCCAAACGCTAATGGGGAAAGCATATCCCTTTTCCACATACCACCATCTGTTGTTATCATTGTAGTCCTTTACCCAGCCCTGTACATAATCGCCGCTGATCCAGCCATCGGCGATATGGAACCAGGGATCGCCATTAATCAAAATGCGGCCAGTGGCCTGAACGCTTGCACCTGTGTTGAGTTTTCTCACGATAGTAGCACTGGTATTCGGACTGGTTCTTACATTTACATTCGTACCCTGGACGGTCAACTGGGCGCTGACAGGGATTTCATTAGACGGGGCGGGAGTGCCATTCAAAAACATTGCTTTTTCCGCAGCGCGCCTTCTTACCAAACCCGGCTGGATTACATGATTATCATAAATCCATACATCAAACTGATCGGCGGCACCATTAATATCTCCCTGATTCAACAATCTCAGCAATGTGCTGTTGCTAAATGCCGTAGGTCCGATATTAAAAGTGAGTGAAACAAGCGCATCAAACATATTTTGCGTAATGCTGTAGGTTACCTTGCTGTTTACAGTGTTTTCTGCACCTTTGACATCCTGTCTGAGAAATTCTACCGCCTGTGCCTGAGTAATGACCATACCCGGATAAACTCCGGCGGTATGTCCATAACCAATTGTCCATACGCCTCCTGTGTCCTGGTACGCAGTTAATTCGCACCCCTCAAAAGAGGTAATTAAATCAATTCCTGCCTGTGAAGTTGTAAATGCCATATCTGTTCCTCCATTCAAATTTTATTTTGTACATGTACATCTGGTAATAAGGATTAAATGAAGGATTTGTAAACTGATTTCATGAAATCAGCAAAGTTTATTGTACTGTATACACATACCAAATAGACCAGTGTAAGAAATATAAGATTCAGAGATTGATAAAGCAATTGTTATGTGATATTATTACTGTTGGTAATATATATATAACATATAAATGTCTCTGTTTTGTCACTAGAGAAAAGGAGTGATACAGAGTATAATAATTTTTAATGACACAAATTCAGGCAAAGACGAGGAGGACGCTATGATAAAAAAAAGTAAATAAACTTTTGGTAATTGTAATAATTGCAGTGGCAAGCATCATTGAAGTTGGTTGTACCCAAAGTAAAAACGATAATTTCAAAACAGGCGGCAGTGAACAATCTATGGAAAGCACAGTAGACGAAGGTGAAATATCTATCACAAATGAAAGTGACACAATTTCTACCGGAGGGGAGGAAGGAATCGAGCAAGAAGCAGTTGTTGAATCAGAAACGGAGGGGCAGAGCAAAAGAGAGAAAGCATCGCAATAGAAACAGCACCAGTGACTAGGGATGATACTATTTTATATGGAAGTATCAAAACCATAGACGGTTTTCAGATGGTTGACGGTACTGATGTCCCGGTACAGGTATCATTTAATGTTACGAATGTTCAGGAAGGAGAATCGGCATATAAAACACTTATCTCAGGTAATGCAGAAATTCCGAAGGCGGAGAATGGCATGGAGTATGTTGTAGTAACTCTGAATGTTACCTATGATAGCGGAACGCCAGACAATCTTTATATCATGGAAGATTATGCTTCTTTAGATTCGGCAAAGATGTACTTCGCACTTTCTAATGGGGATAGCAATGCAGAACAGTTCACAAAGCATCTCAGCGATAGTATTTATAATTTAACTGTCGAAAAGGGAAAAAGTGCTCAGGGGTCAGTTGCGTTTCTGCGTAAGATTGGCAGCAATGAGCCATTATATTTTGTAGGATATGGAAAAACCATTAAGTTTGATATTGCAACGTCTGATAGGAGTAAATCATCAATGGATACTTCATTCGCAAGCTGCCGAGAACGCGATCCGTCCGTTTGCAGTCGGTAGGAAAAACTGGCTGTTCAGTGATTCTGTAGAAGGAGCCAATGCCAGTGCTGTAGTCTATACAATGGTTGAGATGGCAAAGGCGCACGGCTTGAACATTTACGGATATCTGAAATTTCTGCTGGAGCATCGGCCAACGAAAGACATGACCGATGCTCAGCTCGTAGAGCTTGCACCCTGGAGTGAAAAACTCCAATCTATCAAAAATCGCATGTGAATTATAGTGAATTACTCCAACCGCAAAGGGCTGGGGTAATTTTATATCTGACCGCATCATTATTTGGCGGTTACAAAATATGCAACGAAAGACGATATGATAAAAAGTAAGAGGAGCCATGGTGTGATAAGCCATAGGTTCCTTTTACTTTCTAAAGGAGTAACATGCCAAAACTTATTTTTACTTCCCGATATTTAAAAGATGCGCAGCCATCTCAGAAGGAAAATTATGTCCATTATATTGGAACGCGGAAAGGTGTAGAGAAAATTGATACGAGTAAAAAGCATCTCCCGGCAACGGTTAGCCAAAAGAGGTTGGTGCATCAGCTGCTGCAGGATTTTCCTGTGGCAAAAGAAATGCTGGAGTATGAAGATTATAATGGTCCGTAGAATTTAGACAAAATTTTAAATAGTTTATCGTTAGGTCACACATACTAATCATAAAGGAGAGTGACTATATGCGAAAAACTTATTCGCCTGAATTCAAGGCAAAGCTTGTTATGGAAGTTTTGCGTGGTGAACGTTTGTTGAATGAAATTGCTTCTGAAAACAATGTTCATCCCAACATGCTCACACGTTGGAAAACAGATGCTACCAATAATTTCCATATACTCTTTGAAAACGAAAATGCTAAAATACGTAAGCAGGCCAAAGATTATGAGGCTCAAATTGAAGAACTTTATAAACAGATTGGAAAATTGACCGCTCAGTATGAGTGGATGAAAAAAAATCTGGAATCTAATTTTCATCGTAAACAGCGTATCCTTATGGTTGACTGGAATGATCCGGTATTTCCTGTGTCAGTTCAGGCGCAGATGTTATCTTTAAACCGTTCGTCATTATATTATAAACCACTTCCTTCTTCAGAATGGGATTTGCAGTTAAACCGGCTGATTGATATTACTTATACGAAGCACCCTGAATTTGGATATCGCCGAATTACCGCATGGTTAGAAAGCTGCTATGGCTTTCATGCAGATAAAAAGACCGTGCTATCCCGCATGCAGGAGATGGGCATACAGGCTGTTTATCCCAGACAGAATACCAGTAAGCCCAACCCGGCTAATAAAATCTATCCTTATCTCTTAAAGGATGTGCAGGCCAGTTATCCCAACCATGTCTGGAGCATTGATATCACTTATATTCCAATACGGAAAAGCTGGCTTTATCTGACAGCTATTATTGACTGGTATTCAAGATATGTGCTTTCATGGACAATGAATGACACCCTGGAAATTCCATTCGTATTGGAAGCCTGTAAATACGCTCTGAGGGACGCCAGGCCCAGTATCATGAACAGCGATCAGGGGAGCCATTTTACCAGTCCCAAATATATTAATTTATTTTTAGAAGCAGGAGTTCTGATTAGCATGGACCATAGGGGACGGGCATATGACAATATCTTTATCGAACGTTTTTGGCGTAGTCTGAAATATGAAGATATCTATCTGAAAGACTATAGCTATCCCAGGGAAGCACGGTTGGGAATCCGTAAATATATGGATTTTTACAACAACAAGCGCCCACATCAGAGTTTAGGCTACAAAACACCTGCTGGAGTGTATTTTGACAGGGAATAACTTCCTTCCCTGTCAGAATATTACTTGAGTATAATCAATGTATCAAGGATGCAAGCACGCTTCGCGGCAGGTCCTTGACACATTGATTATCCCCAAGTCCATTATCATTAAGGGAAGCAAGGGATAGTATGTTCCAATATTTTACAGGAACGTACGTTTGCCACCTAACGATAAATTTATTAAAAAACTGTCTTGACAAAACGGGTCACCATAGATTATCAAAGAAAACCGACAATAGAAAATGCTTCAGAATTTATCTCTTGTGCATTAGAACAGAATCTTGATCTGGCAGCGAAGCGAAAAAATTATGTGGACTATCTTGCATACCTTCCCCGCGTAGAAAAGATAGGAGAGCATGGCCTGTTTACAGATGAGGGGGAACCGGTGGTTCTCGGACAGGTGCAGAAACAGGTGGCGGAGCACAAGGGAATTGTGTGGACACATGTGATTTCCCTTCGGCGTGAGGATGCTGACCGGTTAGGGTACGACAGTGCTGTTCAGTGGATGGCATTGTTGCGTTCTAAACGGGCAATGCTGTATAAGCATATGAAAATTGACAGCGCTAATCTGAAATGGTATGCTGCATTTCACAATGAGAGCCATCATCCTCATGTTCATCTTCTGGTGTACTCAGCAAAAGATAGAGAAGGATATCTGACAAAGCAGTCAATTGAGGCCATGCGTTCTGAGCTGGCACATGATATTTTCCGCCAGGATTTTGCAAATATTTATGAGAAGCAGACTCAGTCCCGTACAGATTTAAAGGAACGATCTGAAGCGGTGATAAAAATATGGATAGATGAAATACGGGCGGGGACGTTCCAGAGTTCGGAAATTGAAATCAGTATGCTGCAGCTTTCTAAACGACTGCAGAATACAGGCGGAAAAAAAGTTTACGGTTATTTGAAGAGGGATGTAAAGGATCTGGTTGATCACATCGTGGATGAGCTGGAGAAAGATGACCGGGTGTCTGCCCTATACCGGGAATGGGGGCTATGGCAAGACGAGATCGTGAGAACTTACCGGAAGCAGCCGGAAGAATTACCGCCTTTATCAAAACAGCCTAAATTGAAAAACATCAAAAATATGGTGATTGCAGAAGCATTAAAGCTTGGCAGTCATCATTTTTTGTTTGAAGAGAATGAAGATAGATACTCAGAACCAGAGGATGATTTTCTTATACAGGAACCAGAGCCGATGGCAGAGCTGACAGGGGAATTGGATTCGGACTATATGGAGGAGGAACTCAAGAGAGAGCCTTTTTATAATGGCAGAAAAGGAACATCTGGTTCCAGCTGGTGGACAGATGGATATAAGCAGGCAAGGAACTATCTGTATGGCAGTGATTCTGCGCCACAGGATTTTGAAAAGGCATATCAGAGGTTCCTTCAGGAAGCAGGGCAGGGGAACGGGTTTGCCATGCAGGACCTTGACCGGATGTTTGTGGACGGCTTAGGACGGGATGCGGATATGATTCTGGCACAGAAATGGTATGAGAAAGCATTGGATGCATTTCAGGTAAGAGAAAAGTTTGTAAAGGAGAGGCAGAAACCCTATCTGCAATATCGTATTGGGAAAATGTATGCTTCTGGTTTGGGTACAGAACAAAACTATGAAAAGGCGGCACACTGGTTTTCCCAGGCGGCTGCAATGGATCATAAGTATGCCCAGTATTCTCTGGCCGGGCTTTATCGCCGGGGACAGGGGGTGGAGAAAAATGATACGCGGGCGTTTTCTCTGTATATGAGTTCAGCAGATCGAATGGAAGGGTAACCGTTACAGGATCCTGATTTTGAAATTCAATGGCGTCAATGATTTCGCCTATATTTAACTCTCTGAGTTTACGTTTTGTTTCATCGTTAAGCATTAGCTATTACCTCCATCAATCATAGTAGTCACTTCCACGGAGATATCCCATGGAATCATCGTCCGGTCCATCAGACTGCTTGGAATCAAGATACATCTTATCTTGATTCGCAGCCAGTATAGATTTAAGATGGTGGTAACGGGGCTTCTTAATTCCTTTGGTAATAGCAAACTCGCAGGCCGTTTCCAGGCGGGCCTCCGAATACGTTTTGCTCAGGCGCAGCACAGCCAGTGAAGGATTATAGCCCTGTTCTTTTATGGATACACCATCAAAGATACGGTTAATGGTCTTGGCAGTATAAGGACCAATGGCAGCTGCCCAGTTCTTAATACGCTCATCATCAGGTGTACCTTGAACTGTTCCGGCATATCCTCCGGATGGGTAGAATACTGATTTTTCCTTCCGGCAGCAAAGCGGTTGTGCGTCGCAATTCGATTGTCTTTATAATAGATTTCTACTGTCGTATCAGTAACCCTGAGATCAACAGTTTTACGAGCATACTGATAAGGGCAAGAGTATCTGTTCTTTTCGAATACCACATGAAAGTCGAGATTAACAGCTCTGCCATAAACCCAGGTGGCGATTTCATAAGGAATCTCCGGTAACGCATGTAAGTATTCCTTTTCATCAAGGAAAGCGTCATATCGTGAACCTTCACGCTTCTGAAAGTTTTCGTGATTAAATTCATAGAGTTTTTTTGCTACAGCAGCCTTGAGATCCTCAAAGCTGTAAAATACATCGTTCCTAAGTTTAGCAATGATGCTGTAGCCACTTTACCGACAGTACCTCAACAGATGCTTTTTGTTTTGGCTTTTTAACCTGTGCAGGCATTATGGCGGTCATATAATGCTGACCCAGAGCTTCATAATCCGCTGTAAGGATGATTTCGCCTTCTCTCGGATGAGTGACAACACCTGTTTTTAAATTATCACAAACAAGCCTTGTGGTGACCCCTTCAAAGTATTCATACATTCTTACATGACAACGGATGAAGGTATCCATCTTCATGTCGCAAGTAGGCTCAACGTAAGAATACTGGCTGTAAGGCATGGTGGCAACAGATATACTGTAACAACTTCACCGGTTGAGGTATCAACATAGCTCGTTGTTGGGCCAGACCAGTCAACTTCAGTCTTTACACCAGGCTTATTTTCGAGATGATTTGTAAGTTTGTTAACGGTTACATGATTACCATAACCTTCGCAAAATTTTGTGTATCCCATAGGGATTGAATCATCTTCCAGACATTTGTCCTTATACTCCTGCCATAGAAGTTTAAGAGTAACACCTGTCTTTCTGAGTTCCTGATGAATGTATTCATAATCAGGATCCTTATACAGGTCTCTACAGCATGTTTGTCCGGATAAAACATACGATAGACTTCATTTTCGTCAAGGAATCGGACATCCCTATAGGTAATGCCTTTCTCATCTGCGATATGAAAGACATCGCTGACAGAGTGCCTTGACATGTGACGAGTGGACGCAATCCCGTTGCGGGACATATGTGCATCCCGAAGCTCTAAGATGAGCTTCACATTAATTTTTTTGGCCATAGCATTGGCCTCCTTCCGTTAGATTTGAGACATAAAGCCTCTGAAACTATTCTAACGAAAGTGGTGCTATTGCGTGAATTGTTATTATAAATAAAGCAAGGTAGGGCTATACCGCGAATGGGTGGGGCTCAAATGCGTATCGAGTGGGCTCGGAGCCCGAAATAATCAGCAACAAAGAAGTGGACGATGCCAATCCGGAACTGGGGCCAGGTATATGGGGAACTGAGTCTCATGTATGAGGCCGGCTGCCGATCTAAGGAAATCTAGAACCGTTCAGGACAGGCGGGAATCCGCCTGTTCTTGACATACGCAGATCGTTTACCTTCGAGTTCATATCATCTCTCTTCAGATTGTTTTGTTGAAACTTTAATCATTCTAAACCATAAAACTGTATTTTCCAGCCATCATCCTTTTTAATAAATTCCATTGTAAGATTCTGAAACCTGTCGCTTGAACTGTTATCTTTATATTGAGCATAAACCACACAAACATCGTCTATATTCTTTTCTGTTATATCAGAAATCCCCTTAAATACAACAGAAGATAAATCAGGAGCATTTTCAGGGTCAGAATATGCATCTATATCCCATTCATATGGGGAAATTAAATAATCTTTTAAAGTATCAATATCTCCATTAAAATATGCTAAAAGAAAATGAGTTGCCATATTTTCGAGCTCTTGTGCATCTTTTGATAAGGAATTTGATTCTTCTGTTTCATTACTTGCCACATCGGTATCTGCGCTTGATCCTGTTTCATCCAGCTCTATTATAGATATATCTGTATTATCTATAGGCGTAGTCATTTCGTTTTCAGGTGAAGCAGATTGAGTGGGTGTACAAGCGACAAGTGTAGGAATACATAGTATCGCAATTAATATCATTAATATGCTGCGTTTGCCATGATTCAGAAGGTTTGATTTGTTAAGTGATTGAATGTTCATTTTTCGTTCTCCTTTTTCTATAAAATTTTTTCATAATTGAGTTTCTAATTCTCCCCAATATCTCTTATTAATAGGCATAACCGGTTATAAAACACAACAAACATTTATTTTTAGAAAGGAGTAAACACATTATGAGAGTTTACATTTCACCATCCAGTCAGACAGAAAACGTAGGCGTAGGCAGTTATGGAACCGAAGCCGCCAGAATGCAGCAGTTGTCCAATATTGTGGTAGCCGCTCTTAGAAATATGGGGCATACCGTATATGGTGGGGATAACAGCTTGACGTTAAGCCAGCGAATCCAGCATCCAACAACACAGGAGTTGATTGCCATGTTGCACTTCACTCCAATGCAGGAGGCGGTACCGGTCCTGAAGTATGGTACTATTCTACTTCCAATAATGGTAAGCGGCTGGCACAGAACATCTTAGCAGAAATCGAAGATGTTTCTGGCTGCCCGAAATCCAGAGGCGTAAAAGGCTCAACTGATTATGCTGAACTGAAGCAGACCTCGGCTCCGGCTGTTATTGTTGAAGTCGCTTTTCATGACAACGCCAGCGATGTTAACTGGATTATCGGCCATATGAATGAAATCGGTCAGGCCATTGCAAATGGAATCAACGCTTTCTAAAATCTGGTCAATAAAAAGGCGGTAATTAGAGGGGCTGTTGCACCAAAAGATATAAGGATCAGGGTGTAACAGCTCTTCTTGAAGTTAGAGCATAATCATTTATTTATAGCAAATTCAAGTATGTCGCCAAATCCAACAAAGCGTAATGGCTCATCACCATCCACTTTATGTAGGATATCAACTGCTCATGTGTCTGAGTTTCCCTTATCTTAGCTTCATTCGAATTCATAATGATGTTTATTCATCTTCGCAAAAGATTGTGGCTGGTCATTTGCTGGTGCACCATTTGAAGGTACAATCTAAGAGCGTCCGACTGCCAGGAAACATACGGTGAGCATGGTAGCTGTTGCCTGTGCAATATTCTTTTTCATAATTGATTTACATACCTCCATAAAAAAGATTATTTTAAACTATAGGACAGCAACGCTTAATCGTCTAGTGACAAAAAAGTGACAAATGCTACCCAATATGGTTGTATATATAATACTAATGGTTATCATACCACATGTTTAAAGTGATTTCAACGGAATTCTGATACGTATTGTTAGACAGGTCATAGTTGGAATGATTGTGGATATGAAATGGAAGTTGTTTTCATATTCCCAGTCAATCTACAGAAGTGATTGGCTGGGAATGTTTGGAGCGATGGCTTAAAAGCTTAAAGTCTGGTGGAAGAAATACACAAGTGAATCTCAAGGACTGTAATGATCGTTCTGCCGTTCAATTAATAAGAACCGAAGTTTCGGAAAGTGACAGATTCGTTCCCGCTGCTGGTGTATATGGTTCCGACAAACTCGATTTTGTAGTTCCCAGAGCCGCTGGATGCTAAATGTCCCGTGTAATCAACAGTACCTCCTTGAAAACTAAGTTTTTCTGAATCAATCTTTACATAATTTCCGGAGGCGTCTTCTTTGTACAAGGTTGCTGTGCCGGATATGGAATTGACTGCGGATGTCCCTCTTATATCCAAAATATATATGGTTTCCGATTTGTTTGGATGCACACTAATGGTGGCACTTTGGATATAGCGATATCGGGGACTTACATTTTCCATATTCACAGATGGGATAAATGCAGAATCGGAGGGGCTTTCAGCAAATACCGTCATTGTAGGAAATGCTGATAGCAGGGTCATAGCAGTTAATCCTGTAGCTAAAAATGTTTTTGATTTCATAGTGAAATCTCCTTTCTAATTGTTCTCATAATTATGAACACCATAGCTGCATTTTTTTCTACAGGTTATTTTATGTTTTCTGCAATTTTTATCATGATGCCTTTTTCCAATGAAGCTGACAGACGGAAATCTCCTTGTTCTGTATGCCATGCAATACAGTTTTTAAAATTAGTATCCGTAGACTCGAAAAATTTTCCCTGTATGCCATTTATATGAATGTCGCTTACGATGTAGTGCTCATTATCAATATAGGTTGTAGAATTCTGGAAGTAAACTAACAATTCAATGATATCTTCGGAATCATTTTTGTATATTACTTGGAGCCTATATTCATTTTTTGTCGATTCAAGCAGATAATAACCATCTGGAAGATAAGTACATTCTAAGTTTCCAATGGTGTCTGAATCAGTTGAAGCAAAATCGAACTGTATATACTTCTCATATATATGTATAATGACGTTCTGGCAAGCAGCACGCACTTCTTCAGATGACAGTAAAGCAGTAAAACTGATTCCCATGATTAAGAGGACGATAGAGGCGATTTTCTTCCCGTATCGTAAAGGCACCTCTACATTTTTGCGATAACGATAGTGTTTTATGATTTTGCGCATTCTCCAATCATAATGCTCAGGAAGAATGATACTGTTTATTTCTTTTTCAGAAGGATAGTCTTTTGTCTCATTCAGGCTATTTTCAATAACGGCAGCCTTTAAAAAGGACTCCCAAATTTCATCTTCAAATTCATTATACATCTCCCTGCTCCTTTAATCTCTCACGTAGAATTAGATTTGCGCGATAAAGCCGCATTTCTACAGTTTTTTTCTTGATTTTTAAAAATGATGCGATTTCATCATTTGAAAAGCCATTGATATATCTCAGCTCCAATACGGATTTGTAAATATCGTCCAGTTTATGGACTTCTTCAGCTAATTGATGGATCTGCTCTTTGGTGATGAGATAATCCAGTATCCCATTTGAATTTGTCTGTGGTTCTGGAATTTCATCCAGAAAGTCTTCCGGATGCCTGCTTTTGCTGCGAAGATAATTTGAACAGTAATTGCGGGTAATCGTAATAATGTAGTTTCTTGTTTTCTTATGGTCATTTATATCGATACTATCCAGATGTTCAGCAAGGATTATGTAAATATCATGGGATAAATCCTCTTTTGTGTGTTCATCAAGGTTATAACGGCTCAATGTATAATAAATTGTTTTTCCGTATGTTTCGTACAAAATGACGAATTTATCCCTGTCTTCCGGCGTGTCAAAGATAGAATCAACATTTTTTCTACCGCCCCTTTTCGTTATGATAGCTTAGTTCGACAGCGACTACAGAATCCATGATATCCAATATCTTCTGCTGTTCTAAAGACGGAAGGTTTTTTAGTTGGTTTTCAATGTACTTTAACTTTTCTGAGGTGTAGTTTTTCAACTCTTTTCCCAAAAGAATATCTACAGAGATATCAAGGGCATTTGCCAGTTTGACCAGCGTGTCCAGGCTGGGAGATTTTTCGCCACGTTCAATATAGGAAATGAAGATGGTGCTGCACTCGATCTGTTCCGCCAGTGCCTCCTGGCTGTATCCGGCGCGTTCTCGGTATCGTTGTAATTGTTTCCCAAATGCTTTCTTATCCATCATGTAACTCCTGCTTGGTTAAAGATATAATACTTTTAGTTATGCCCTTAAAGTATACAGAAATTACATTTTATGTTAAAATAACCAACGATTATATAAATAATACTGTTTGTTGTAATTAACGAAAAATTTTTACATTTGGGTTTCCATAATTTGGACAATTTTCTTATTACTATATATCTTGGAAGGAAGGAGGTGGTTCCAAATGGAAGAAATTCTAACCCAGTTGATACAGTCACAAGGTGTATGGGCCGTCCTGTTTGTTTTCCTACTGCTCTATACAATCAAGAAAAATGACAAACTGGATGAGCTGCAGGACGCAAGAGAGAAAGAGTATCGTGAGCTGCTGTTGGAGTTGACAGAAAAATTTTCTGTTGTCAATGAGATAAACAGCAAGCTGGATACCTTATGTACCCAATGCGCTTCGCAGGCCAAGGAATAATTTCCCAGGGAGCCGCCTTTTGGCGGTTCATCTGGGAGAATCCATATTCCAGATGCGCTTTTTGAGACGGTTCACGTACTGTCTTGTGTATCCGAGTTTTGCGGCAATTTCCTTGTCGCTATAGCCCAGCATAAGCAGATATAAAATCTTCCGCTCTATTGGCAATTTGCTTTTCAAGGCACTTTCCAGATCAACGAGAGAAATGCAGTTATCTGTCTCATAATCGTGTTGGCAATCACGGTTGTCGGAAGCGTCCAGGGAGACAGAATGTGCCTGTATGTTCTGAATCTCTACGCTGTTATGGTAAAGCTTCGTAAACCTGTTGACAACCGATCTGTTTATGTAAGAAATGCAGCCATATTCATCATCTGCTGATGGTATCTTTCTGACAGCCTCATACAAAGCAAGGCTTAATTCCTGTAAGCTGTCCTCATACTCCAGATAATACAGTTTTCTTGCATATGCTTTTATCAATGGAGAAAAACGCTTCAGCAATTCTTCAAAACATTCCTCATTTCCAGTGTCTAAATACCCTTTGATAAGAGCAGATATGGTGTTTTCCATTTTTACTCCTTTTTTGATGTAAAAAGGAATAAAAGTGGAAATCAGAAACTGAAATTTGAAATTTTCTCTTTCTTTTACTATAGCGTTCTTTTTAGGGTTTTGTAAGTGACAAAACAGGGCCACTTTCATGCCACTTGTAGAAAAATGGCGGGAACAGGTGTTTATCATAAAAAAGGGAAAGGAACATATTGAGGAAAATGACAGAAATACAGCTGAAAAAATTACTGCGCCAGCTTCATGCAGCGCAAATACAGGATTCTCTTCTGGAAGAATGTTCAAAAATATCAAAAAGTAATCCTGAAACACTTCCATACAGTGGTAATGTTCAACTCAGGATCATCGGAGAAACATTAAATATTTTAAGCCGGAATGAGAGATTCGTAATAGAAACACATTTGGTTTATCATCACACATGGACGGAAACCATGACGCTTTTCTCCGAAGAAAACGGACCGGGTTGTGGGAGATCTGAACGGACGTTAAAACGCATCCAAAGCCGGGCATTAAAGAAAATGGTCAATTTTATTAACCGTTCCCAGCTAAAAGAATATTTCCATAAAACGTAAAGTCTACATATGGAAACAGTCAGGCAGTAAGATGCTGCAAAATACCTGATTAATCACAAAATTGACTAGATTTCATAATTTAAAAAGAGAATACCATAGCGTGAGGAAAATGATTTATTTCTCAGCGCTTTTTTTTGCACTTTTTTTTGTAATGAATCTGGTACCAGTACATTGCCGTGGACCGCCAATTCCCCTTCGTTTTCGCAATTCAAAACGAAGGAGGACAAGCTATGGCAAAGCCATACCGTATACCGGATTTTAGAAAAATGTATCCGGAAGCCAGCGAGGAAGTCATCGCTGTGCTGAGAACCACAGAAAGAAAAATGCAGTATCAGGAATATGACCTAAAGTCAGAGCAGACGATTATCGATCAGGAAAATCAGACTGTGACCATTATCCCAAGCCGGGAGGATTCCTTCGAACGCTTGGTAGAGCAGTCAGTGCAGTTTCGTGAGGAAACTTTGAGCCTGGATGAGTGGATCATCCGGCGACTGGAAATTGAGCAGTTACATAAGGCGCTGAATGTTCTTTCTGATGATGAGCGCTATCTGATAATTCAGCTCTACTTTGAGGAACGGACAGAACGGGAAGTGGCAGAAGAACTGGGAGTTTACCACAATGCTGTTCATAAGCAGAAAATCAGGATTTTAGCGAAACTCAGAAAAATTTTAGAAAAGATTTGATTTCAGGGTGTGCAAAGTGTTTTTTCAACGTGGAAGTAATTGAGAGGACAAAAAATCCTCTCCTCTGTTCTTTGAAAAACACTGCCGGAAGGCTGTCATATCCAGAAGCGCAGATACGTTAGCTGTTCTGTCCGAAAGGAAAAAGCGGCATGGAGGATACGCCAGGACCACCTGCAAGTAGTCAGAGTACTTGTAAAAAGCGATAGCATCGAAGGTGATGAGCGAGAAATATTCGTCCGAAAGCGGCCTATGGTAAGCCGTCCCGCCAAGACCTGAACAGCAGATAATGATACTTCCGTCCAGTCACAGCCCCGAAAAATCGGGATCACGCAATGAGGGCGCTCTGGGAGATCCCCGGAGGGGTGAGATACCCATGACGGTTCCTGACCAGAGCCGGTCTGTGTTTTCTGCCCATAGGACTGCCTGTATGGCAGTCCTGGTTCCGGGAAGTAGTGTCGAATAGGAACAAGAGAAAACGAAGAACAAGTTTTATAGTTTCATGTTAGAAACTACAGCGGCAGACATTGGGAGTTATTCCGGTGGCTGCGCTGTCCTTGTAGCATGAAAAAAAGGGAACAAAGGAGGAGCAGATAAGGATGAAACAGGAAGCATATGATATGGTGGAACGAATCATGGATACGGAGATGATGGGATATGCCTATTTGTATCCAAGGGGTGAGGAGATGCGGAAAGAGTATCTGATTTCTACCACGCCGGAGAATCTGGCAAATTTTATAGGAAGTCATTTTACAGATGCCGGGAAGATGGTGATAACGGACGTGATGGACCGTCTGATTGTGGATACCGTGGGAGGATTTCTGGATACCTGTCCGGACCAGAAGTTGTGCCGGGAGTTGATCGGGCGTCTGGCACCGATTCAGATGGGGGAGCAAGAACCGGGAGAAATCCTTGCTGTGGACAGGGAGATGTCAGAGGAATACTTTCGTGAAGAAGACCAGATGATTACCATGATGGAACTTTCTATGGGGTGAAGGAGGTGCGTTTCATGCAGATCAGGAAAGGTGATGTCTACTATGCGGATCTGACTCCGGTAGTTGGTTCGGAACAGGGGGGAGTGCGTCCGGTTCTGATTATTCAGAACAATATCGCAACCGCCACAGCCCTACCGTTATTGTAGCAGCGATTACCAGAAGCCGCTCCAAACCCCACCTTCCAACCCATGTATCACTGTCTGCTGTTTGCGGACTTCGGCAGGATTCCATGGTGCTGTTGGAGCAGGTGCGACCATAGACCGGTCCCGCTTGAGGGAGTACATAGGACGGCTGAACCCATCACAATTACAGTTTGTGAATCAGGCACTGGCGGTCAGCTTCGGCATGGAGCAGGAAGCATTTTCGCAGCAGATGTGTATCAGATTATGAGTCAGGAG
>ENA-OQCK01000516-OQCK01000516.1-human-gut-metagenome-genome-assembly--contig:-NODE-516-length-20274-cov-7.879883_pt1 | contig 20274 bp, 24 predicted proteins | sample MGYA00242498_ERZ504578 | MGnify/ENA primary metagenome ERZ504578 (study PRJEB26092, sample SAMD00036229) | human gut metagenome | host: Homo sapiens | study: EMG produced TPA metagenomics assembly of...
GATTACGGAGTCTTCATGTCCGGTCCCTCAAAGACTGCTGACATTGAACAAGCCTTGGTATTCGGGGCGCATGGCCCGATCCAAGTAGTAGTCCTGTTAAGATAAAATCTATACCCTTTTGAGGGGATGAGACGGGGCACGCCCCGTCTCTACAGTTGTACGTTATTTACAGCTCTCCAATATTTCCCGTGCCACGCTACCCGTTACATTCTTCGCCTCCCCGAGGCGGCGTTTCGTTCATTGAAGCGATTCTCGATCTCGGTGATTGTCGTATCGCCGATCTTCTCTTGGCTGAGGCGGTAGATAAACCGAGGCTTTGGAAAAATTGCTCAGTCTTCTCGATGGCTTGGCTTACCCGTTCCTCTGTCGTTCCACTATTGATACCCCATACCCGTTCGCCGTATTGCAGGATCTTGCCCTCTTTCTGCTTGCGTAGGGTGCGTAAGGTTCCGGGGAAGACGATCGCTAGAGTCGCTCCATGCGTCAATCCGTGAAGGGCGGTTAGCTCGTGTCCGATCATATGGGTAGCCCAGTCCTGCGTTACGCCCATAGCGATAAAGCCGTTCAAGCCCATCGTGGCGGATAGCATGAAATCTGCCATCAGGTCGTAATTCCTCGGATCTTCCTTAATCTTCGGGGCGATCTCAACCAAGGTGCTTAAGATGCTTTCCGCCCAATGATCCATCAAGCGGGATTGGTCGGTCGTAGTCATATATTGCTCCATCACGTGGACGAAGGTATCGGCGATACCGCAAGCCACTTGATACGGGGGCAGGCTGAAGGTCGTCTCCGGGTCCAAGATCGAGAATACGGGGAAATTGCTGTAGAACGGGAATTTCTCTTGCGTCTCTTTCCGGGAGATCACGGCCCCGCTATTCATCTCGGAACCTGTGGCGGGCAGGGTCAGTACGGTACCCATGGGCACGGTATGATAGTAATACCCTTTCTGCACCAATTCCCAAGGATCACCGTCGTACTGGATGCCGGCGGAGATTAGCTTCGTCCCGTCTATGACGGAGCCGCCGCCTACCGCCAATAGGAAATCCACCTGCTTGCCTTTCGCTATCTGGATAGCTTCTCGTAAGGTCTCGATGGTGGGATTAGGCTCGATGCCCCAGAACTCGATATAGTCACGATCCTTTAGCGCCTTGATCACTTGGTCGTACACACCGTTTTGCTTTACGCTACCTCCTCCAAAAGTGATCATGATGCGATGCACCATCGGGATGGCCGTACTCAGTTTCTCAATCATGCCCTTACCGAATAATAAACGGGTTGGGTTGTGAAAAGTGAAGTTATTCATAGGACTATTTACTGTTTTTATATGTAAACATGAATAGGGTTCCTATTGTTTTAGGGCTTCCAGTAACTTATCGACCGCCTCGGCGGGAGTAGCTTCGCTCTTTAGTAACTGGACGAACTTGCTACCGATGATGGCACCGGAAGAATGGGCTGTCGCCGCCTCGAAAGTGGCTTTATTGCTGATGCCGAAACCTACCAAGCGGGGATTCTGTAGGTTCATGGCGTTGATACGACGGAAATAGGCCTGCTTCTGCTCGTTGAAGTCTTGTTGGGTTCCGGTCGTGGCGGCGCTGGATACCATATAGATAAATCCGCTGGTATGGGCATCGATCAGCCGGATTCGTTCCTCGGAGGTCTCTGGGGTGATCAGCATGATCATTTTTAGGTCATGGCGATCGGCGATCTCCTTGTAGTCGGCGATATAATCGGCGTAAGGCAGGTCGGGGATGATCATTCCGTCTACGCCGGCCTCTACGCAACTGGCGCAGAATTTCTCGAAACCGTATTGCATGATGGGATTCAGGTAGCCCATTAGGATGATCGGGATCTGTACTTCGCTCCGGATCTCTTTCAATTGCTCGAATAGGAGGTGCAGTGACATCCCGTTACGCAACGCTTGCGTGGCGGCCTCTTGGATGACGGGGCCGTCTGCCATCGGGTCGGAGAAAGGGATTCCTACTTCTACCATGTGGATACCTTTAGCCTGTAAGGCTTTTAAGATGCTTGCCGTATCGTTTAAGTTCGGATAACCGGCGGTGAAATAGACGGAGAGTATTCCGTCTTTCTGGGTCTGGAATAAGTTTGTGATGCGATTCATTTTGAATTCTATTTTAAAAATACTATCAGACGGTGGGAGACGGGGCACGCCCCGTCTCTACAGCTGGATGTAAAATTTGTTGGATGAAATTCTTTAGTTTGTCGACGTCTTTCAATCCCGGCTCAATCTCGAAGCCACTGTTGAGGTCGATACCTGCGAAACGGGGATGCCGGAAGTTCCGGATCGCCTCTGCGTTTTCCGGACGGATGCCTCCGCTGAGCAAGAAGGGAGTCTCTCCTTTATACTCGGTTAGGATGGACCAATCGAAACGTTTGCCTGAGCCTCCATAGCCCTCGCATCTCGTATCGAAAAGGAAATAATCCACTCGGCCCTCATACTCCTTGGTCTTCTTGAAATCCTCTTTGGAGGCGATCGGGAAGGCTTTGATTAAGGAGTATCCTCTTTTCTGTAGGGTGTGGCAATCTTCCGGCGATTCGTTACCGTGAAGTTGGAGATAGTCTAGCTTGTAGGCGGAGGCTGTCTCCATCATGGACTCGATGGTAGCGTTGACGAAAACGCCCACTTTCTTAGGGGACAATTGTTCACTGTCCGTTGCCTGCTGCTCCGTCGGGCATCGCTCGACAAAGCGCTTGGAACGTTCGTAGAAGATAAAGCCGATCCAGTTGATGGCTAGGGCGGCTACTTCCCGGATATTCTGAGGCTCCCGCATTCCGCAAACTTTGATGATCATGCCAGTCCTCCTATAAAATCGGCTAGGGTATCGCCCGGCCTCTCGGTTTTCATGAAGGTCTCTCCGATCAGGAATCCACGGAAACCGGCCTCACGCAATTGGCGTACGGTATCGGTCTCGGATATTCCGCTCTCGGACACTAAAAGAGGGGAGAAGCCTCGCATCTTATCGACCAACTTGAATGAGTTGTTTACATCCGTATGAAAGGTGCCGAGATACGGTTGTTCACGCCGAGCATATCGATATCTGCGTTCAGGTATTTGAGCTCGTCCTCGCTATGGACTTCCAGCAAGACTTCCAATTGCAGGCTATGGGCGGTCTCGGCGAGTATCCGGCATTCTTCTTCCGTAAGGGCGGCGGCGATCAACAAGACAGCGTCGGCGCCCATCACCCGGGCTTGGAAGAGTTGGTAGGTATCGATGATGAAGTCCTTGCGAAGTAACGGGAGATCCACCAGCTTGCGGGCCTTTTGCAAGTCGCCCAAGGAACCTCCGAAGAAATCCCCGTCCGTAAGGATCGAGCAGGCGGAGGCTCCTCCGGCTCGTAAGCGGGCACCACGTCGGCGATATTCGCACCCGGATGCAGCCAACCTTTGGAGGGGCTTTTACGCTTGAACTCGGCGATAATACCGGAGGGGGATGATTCCAACGCCGCACGCATGGAACGTGTGTCACGCTCCATACGGTCGCTACCTAGAGCCAATAAGGTCTGTAAGCTTACGGCCTGTTTTTGCCGGGCTACCTCGATGCGCTTATTGGCGATAATATCTTGTAAGATGTCCTTTTTCATAGGATATGTTTCTTTATCTTTGGTTCAAAGATATAAATTTACGGAATGTAGCCAATGCTTTTCCGCTTTCCAGTGATTCACGTGCCTCAGCGATACATGTCTCGATCTTCTTCTCAGGACAGATCACTTGGATGGCGAAGGCGGAGTTGGCGATCACGCAGCTCTTTTGGGCCTCTGTAGCCTTGTTCCCTAATACGGCGTTGAAGATACGGGCCGCTTCCTCCGGGGTCTCGCCGCCGTCGAGGTCCGCTTCCGTGCAACGTTTGAATCCGAGCATCTCCGGGGTATAAAGCTTCTCTTTCTCCGGCATGGCTACCTTGAAATCGGCCGTGAGGGAGATCTCGTCGTAACCGTCCAAGCTATGTACCACGGCGAAACGGGTGCCGCTCTCTTGATACGTATAATTATATAGGCGGAGTAGCGGGAGGTTATATACGCCTAACATTGGTAAGTAGGCATGACCGGGTTGACCAGCGGGCCGAGCATATTGAAGAAGCTGCGCACGCCGAGGCTCTTCCGTACCGGAGCTACCGCTTTCAGCGCCGGGTTGAACAAGGGGGCGTGGAGGTAGGCGATATGGCAGGTATCCATGGAGGTACGTAGCTTATCGATATCGTTCGTGAATTTTACGCCGTGTTGCTCCATCACGTTGCTGGCACCGCTCACCGAGGTAGCCCCGTAGTTACCGTGCTTTACGACATTGTAACCGGCACCGGCCACTACGAAACAGGAACAGGTACTGATGTTGAACGTGTTTTTTCCGTCGCCTCCGGTACCTACGATATCGATCGGTTTGTATTCGCTTAGATCTACCGGTACACGCATCTCCAGCAAAGCTTCCCGGAATCCGGTCAATTCCTCTACGGAGATACTGCGCATCAGGAATACGGTGATCAGACTGGCGATCTGGGAATCGTTGTAGCGTCCCTCCGCTATATTCTGGAGGATATTCCGGGCTTCTTCCCGGCCTAGATATTGGTGCTCGAATAATCTGTATAATATTTGCTTCATGTCTGTAATGTGTTGAATGATAAAATATTGCAGTTTTGCGATATTTCTTTATCGAAAAACTTTTGTTTCTCTAGGGGAAAACTCTTGTTTCTTGCTTGAGAAACATTAGTTTCACCATAGAGAAACTGATGTTTCGTTAGGAAGAAACTATAAGTGCCTTAGGAGGTAATTAGCGTTTCAGCCAGTTCTCTATAATTGTCTTCCCTTTGGGTGTCAACACGGATTCCGGATGGAATTGGATACCTCGTACATTGTACTCACGATGGCGCAAGCCATGATCTGTCCTTCTTCCGTATCGACCGCCGTAATTTCCAGACAATCCGGGAAGTTTTCCTTGGAGACCGCCCAAGAATGATAACGCCCAACACGTATACCCGGTTCCAGTCCCTCGAAGATAGGATCTTTAGCGACAATCCGTATATCGGAGCAAACGCCGTGATGCACGTCAGTAAGGTTTATCAATGTGGCGCCGAATGCCTCGCCGATGGCCTGCTCGCTAGGCAGACACCTAGGATGCTCTTTGTCGGGGCGTACCGGCGGATCAAGGGGAGGAGGATGCCGGCTTCCTCGGGGATGCCCGGTCCCGGGGATAGTAAGATCTTATCGAAACGCTCTATCTCTTCCAAGGAGATTTTGTCGTTGCGGTGTACCTCTACGTCCGCACCCAGTTCCTTCAATATATGTAGCAAATTGTAGGTGAAGGAATCGTAATTATCAAATAATAATATCTTCATTTTATATATATTGTTGTTGTTGTAGAGACGGGGCGTGCCCCGTCCTCATCCTTTCAAAATGGTAACTAAAAATACTATCAGACTGTGGGAGACGGGGCACGCCCCGTCTCTACAACCGGATAATTAATTGATTAATCTCTCCGCTAGATCTATCGCTTTCTTCAAGGCTCCCAGCTTATTGTTTACCTCTTGCAATTCACGCTCATCGTTGCTCTTAGCCACAATCCCGGCTCCCGCCTGATAGTAAAGTACGTTGCCACGGCTGACGAAGGTACGGATCGTGATCGCTTGGTTCAAATCACCATCCAGACCGATAAAGCCGATACAGCCGCCGTAAGCGCCCCGGTTATGATGCTCGATGTCGGTGATCAGTTGCATGGCCCGTACTTTGGGGGCTCCGCTCAATGTGCCGGCGGGGAAGGTATCGACGTAGGTCTTTACCGGGTCGCTATCGGTGTTGATCTCGCCGCTCACACGGGATACGAGGTGGATGACGTGGCTGTAGTATTGTACCTCCTTATAGAAATCCACTTGCACGTCGTGGGCGTTCCGGCTTAGGTCGTTGCGGGCGAGGTCTACCAGCATCACGTGCTCGGCGTTCTCCTTGGGATCGGCAAGCAGGGCCTCGGTACGCTGCTTGTCTACCTCGATATTACCGGTACGGAAAGCGGTCCCGGCGATCGGTCGATGCTGGCGTGTCTGCCCGTTACCTTGCAATGCGTCTCGGGGGAAGAGCCGAAGATACGGAAACCTCCGAAATCGAAATAGAACAAATAAGGAGAGGGATTGATGCTGCGAAGAGCCCGGTACACCTTGAAGTCGTCTCCCTTGAACGGTTGCTCGAAGCGACGGCTCAATACGATCTGGAAGACATCTCCCCTGAGGCAGTGCTTGATGCCTTGGCGGACCATCGCCTTGTATTCCTCGCCGGTGATCGGGGAGGTCTCGGGACCCGCTGTCTGGAAGTTGTAGGAGGCGAAGTTACGGTTCTCTATCAATGTCTCGATTTCTTCCAGCCGGCTAGCCTCGTCCTCTTGGAGCATCTCCACTAGGGTCAGCTCGTTCTTGAAATGATTGAAGACAAGGATATACTTATATAATATGTATAGCATATCGGGGGCGTCGTTCTCCTCGTGATGAACTTCCATGACCGGGATGTTCTCAAAATAACGGACGGCATCGAAAGCCGTGTAGCCGAATAATCCGCAGACCTTCTTGTCCGCTCCTCCACCTTGAAGCGGCCGAGAAAAGCGTTCATCGCCTCGGGTACGTTATAGTCTTCGGTGAGCGGGGTAACCTCACGGGTCTCGTCGGGGAAGGTCGCCGTGCATTCCCCGTTGTTGATACCGATGCTCGCCAAGGGACGGAGCGCTATAAAGGAAAGGCTATTCTCGTTTCCGTGGAAGTCCGAGCTTTCCAACAGGGCCGATTCCGGGTAGATATCCCGCACTTTCAGATAGATGCTTACGGGAGTGTGAAGGTCGCCCATCACCTTCTTGCTTATTGTCCTAAAGGTATAATCCATCATATAATTTTCAATTTTCAATTCTCAATTTATAATTAATGTAAGTGTCCATATCTTTATCGCCACGGCCCGAGACAGTCAGTACCACCACGTCTTCCGGCTTGAAGTTTACCTTGGCCAAGGCTCCCAAGGCATGGGCGCTTTCCAAGGCCGGGATGATTCCTTCCAAACGGGTCAACTCGAAAGCAGCCTCCAACGCCTCGTCATCATCGACCGCTAGGATTTGCGCACGGTGCTTTACGGAGAGGTTCGCGTGGATCGGGCCGATGCCCGGGTAATCCAAGCCGGCGGAAACAGAATAAGGTTCCTCGATCTGTCCGTCCTCGTTCTGCATGACCAAGGTACGTGCCCCGTGGATAATGCCCTCTTTACCCAATTGGATCGTGGCGGCGCTCATGCCGGAGTGGATGCCCTTGCCGCCGGCCTCGGCCAAGACGATCTTCACCCGCTCGTCGTCCACGAAATGATAGATCGTACCGGCGGCGTTACTTCCCCCGCCTACGCAGGCGATCAGGTAATCCGGGTGATCCCTTCCTTCCTTCTCCAGCAGTTGCTTCTTGATCTCCTCGCTGATAACGGATTGCAGCCGGGCTACCATATCCGGATAAGGATGGGGGCCTACCGTAGAACCGATAATATAATACGTATCCGAAGGATGACAGCACCAGTCACGGATCGCCTCGTTCGTGGCGTCTTTCAAGGTCATGTTTCCCGAGGTCACGGGCACGACGGTAGCTCCCAGCATCTCCATCTTCTGTACGTTGGCATGTTGGCGTTCCACGTCTGTCTTCCCCATATAAACGATACATTCCATATTCATCAAGGCACATACCGTAGCCGTAGCCACTCCATGCTGTCCGGCACCCGTCTCGGCGATGATACGGGTCTTCCCCATGCGGCGGGCTAGGAGGATCTGGCCGATCGTATTGTTGATCTTATGTGCTCCGGTATGGTTCAAGTCTTCCCGTTTCAAATAGATCTTGCATCCGTATTTCTCACTCAACCGTTTGGCCAAGTAAAGAGGGGAGGGGCGGCCTACATAATCACGCAATAACTGATCGAACTCTTCCTTGAAGCTATCGCTCTCCAACACTTGCAGATAGGTATTCTGTAAATTTTCCACGCATTGATGAAGGATCTCGGGAACATAGGCCCCGCCGAACTCACCATAGTAACCATTCTTGTCAACTTGATACGTTTCATCTTTTATCTATTTTAGTTATTTTCCTTTTGAATTTGCCATAAAAAGAAAAGAGGCCTGCCGCAAGTGCGACAGACCTCTTTATATCTTTATGTAGTGTTTATATATACATACGAGTCTTCGTTCCTTACGACCTTTTGAGTTGTACGGAGCGCCACCACCAATATGTATTTACTACGAATGTTCTCATGACTCTGTTTTGTTATTACGGCAGCAAATATATGGAATCTTTGACAAACAGCAAATAAAATCGTGCTTTTTTTATGAATGAGATAAAAAAGATCAGAAGGTCTATTAAAACTGCTCTATTGACAAATTGTAATTCATTGAGCCTTGTGTAGACGTGTATTGGCGTTTTTGGTATTTGTTTTTATTATTTCGAAGAATAATTTGCTTTCAAAATAATAGTTTCTACCTTTGCGGAAACAATAAAAAACGATTAATATTTCTAATATGGATACTAAATTAACTGGAAAAACTCGCATAGAGAGCGATTTGATCGGCGCTCGTGAAATCCCCGCCGAAGCATTATACGGAGTTCAAACCTTGAGAGGAATCGAGAATTTCTCAATCAGTAAATTCCGTTTGAGCGAATATCCTTTATTCATTAAAGGATTAGCTATAACAAAAATGGCGGCTGCATGGCTAACTTTGAATTAGGCTTGCTTACCGTAGAGCAAAAAGACGCTATCATCGCCGCTTGTGGGGAGATTCTCGATGGTAAACATCACGACCAGTTCCCGGTGGATATGATCCAAGGCGGAGCGGGTACCACTACGAATATGAACGCGAATGAGGTGATCGCCAACCGTGCCTTGGAGCTGATGGGGCATGAGCGGGGTGAATACCAATACTGCTCACCGAACGACCATGTGAACTGCTCGCAATCCACGAACGACGCATATCCGACCGCTATCCATATCGGTATGTATTTTAAGCATCTTCAATTGCTTCCCCATTTGGAGGAATTGATCGCCTCTTTCCGTAAGAAGGAGAGGAGTTCTCGCAAATTATCAAGATGGGACGTACGCAGTTGGAGGATGCCGTACCTATGACGTTGGGGCAGACCTTTAATGGCTTCGCCAGCATCTTGCAGGATGAGATCGCTCACTTGAATGAGGCCGCCGCCGATTTCTTGGTGGTTAATATGGGAGCTACCGCTATCGGTACGGGTATTTGTGCCGAGCCGGGATACGCGGAGAAATGTATTGCGGCTTTACGTGAGATAACCGGATGGGATATCCGTCTCTCCTCCGATTTGGTAGGAGCTACCTCGGATACTTCTTGCTTGGTAGGCTATGCTTCCGCCATGAAGCGGGTTTGCGTGAAGATGAATAAGATATGTAATGACCTTCGCTTGTTGGCAAGCGGCCCTCGTTGCGGTTTGGGTGAGTTTAACTTGCCTGCTATGCAGCCGGGTTCTTCTATCATGCCGGGTAAGGTGAATCCTGTGATCCCGGAGGTGATGAACCAGATCGCTTATAAGGTAATGGGTAATGAATTATGTGTGACCATGGCCGGGGAAGCCGCCAGATGGAGCTGAACGCATGGAGCCGGTGATGGCACAATGCTGCTTCGAGTCCGTGGATTTGCTGATCAATGGTTTCGATACCTTGCGTACCCGTTGCGTGGACGGTATTATCGCTAACGAGGATCGTTGCCGTGAGGAGGTACATCATAGCATCGGCGTGGTGACGGCCTTGAATCCGGTAATCGGCTATAAGAACTCGACCAAGATCGCGAAGGAGGCGTTGGAGACCGGCGTTAGCGTTTATCAATTGGTACTGGATCATGGTATCTTGACCAAGGAGGAATTGGATACGATCTTAAGCCGGAGAATATGATCAAGCCGGTGAAGTTGGATATCAAGCCTCGCCGTTAATCGAGTCCTATTATATAATGTATACCATTTGTGGACCGTATAGGTGGATTTTTCCATCCTATGCGGTCTTTTTTTAGATTATAATCTCTATCTTTGGACTGACTTAATTCTAATAATCATGATAAATAGACGAGATTTTTTAAAGAATGCGTCCCTTTTCACCTTGGGTGGCCTGATGGCCGGAAAGGTCGGGAGCGCAGATGCGGCTAAACCTGTCACTTCTGAAACGATGGCCGCTAAGACAGTTGGTTTACAAATCTATTCTTTAGGCAAGGAACTTTATGCGGATGTACCGGTGGATTGAAAAAGATCAAGCAAATGGGGTACACGAATCTGGAATTGGCCGGTTACAAGGAAGGCAAGATCGGCGGTGTAGACATGATGGAATTCAAGAAGATGGTGGATGATGCCGGATTGAAGATCACCAGTTCCCACGTGAATCCTCCGGTACGTGAGTACACGAAGGCCAATCGCTCCCAGATCTCCGAGTATTGGAAGAAGACGGCTGATGACCATGCCAAACTAGGCGTGAAGTACTTGATCCAGCCGGGCAACCGAGTACCCGTAGCACCGAGGAAACCGCTTTCGTCTGCGAGATTTTTAACGAGGCGGGTAAGATCGTGAAAGCGGCCGGTATTCCTTTCGGCTATCACAACCATGAGATGGAGTTCGCCAAGGTAAATCCGGGCAGTACGGAGGCCAAGCTGGGAAGGCGTGTGAAAGGAGATTGCATCTATGAGTTGTTCTTGAAGAATACTGATTCTTCGCTTGTATTTTTCGAGATGGATGTTTATTGGGCCGTGATGGGACAACAAGATCCGATAGAATGGTTGAAGAAATATCCGAACCGTATTAAGGTATTGCACATCAAGGACCGTGCTATTCTAGGCGAGTCCGGGATGATGAATTTCGAGAATATATTCCGGCAAGCTTACGCGAATGGAATCAAGGATTATTTCGTGGAGTTGGAGGGTATGCCTGACGGACGTTCCCAGTTTGAGGGCGTGAAAGGCTGCGTGGATTATTTATTGAAAGCACCGTTCGTGAAATAAGTCTTTTGACTCATTAAAAAAACGCTCATGGCGGTAGGATGCTTCCTCCGTTATGAGCGTGTTTGTTCGTAAAGCAGCCATACCAATAAAGGGATATAGTCCTTTAATTTCGTCCGTAATATCTTGAGCGCTTGAGAGATGCGGTATGCGATTGTTTTGGGGGATACGCCTGTCCGCTCGGCGATCTCGTTGTAGGTCATTTCCTCGAAACGGTTCATCTCGAATGCCTTACGGTATTCATCCGGGAGCTCCGGATGGCCTTGGAGGCCAAGGCCATCAGTTCTCCTATATAAAAATCAGGATTCTCGAATTGCTCTTGGAACTTGGCGTACAATCTCTCGTGCACTTGTTGCTTAACCTGTATGTGGCTGATCGTATTGAGGCATTTATTGCGGACAATGGTGAAGAGGAGTGATTTCAGGGACATGTCCGCTACTAGGGATTTTCGGTTTTCCCACAGCCACATCATCACGTCTTGTACGATCTCCTCTGATTCTGGTACTGTTACATATTGGGAGGCGAAGGCGCACAATCCCCGGTAATATTGTTTGTACACGGTGTCGAACGCTTGTTCGTCTCCTGCGATAAGTTCTAGTGAAATTCGTTCTGCGTTCTCGTCCACAATAGTGTTTAAGTTTGTTTGGTTGCAAACTTAATGAATAATTCCGGATAAGAGGCATGAATCCCGCTACTTTTTCTTTCCTTGGTTGGCTACGGCTTCCATGAGTTTCTTGATTTCCTCCGGGTCACCAAGGAAATAATCATTCACGAGTTTCAAGTCATCATCGAACTCGAACACGTATGGAACGGCTGTCGGGAGATTCAGATGAACGATCTCTTCATCGGAGATGTTTTTTAAATATTTGATGATTCCCCGCAAGCTGTTTCCGTGAGCGGCGACAAGGATCTGGTCGGCGGTCCGGAGCGTCGGGAAGATAACCTCTTTCCAATAAGGGAGAATCCGCTCAACCGTATCTTTCAAGGATTCCGTACGGGGCAACTCTTTATCCGGCACGTCTTTGTAGCGGATATCGAAGCGAGGGTTACGAGGGTCGTCTTCCGATAGGGGAAGCGGGGCTATATCGTAACTGCGACGCCAGATCAAGACCTGCTCGTCTCCATACTTTTGGGCGTCTCGCTCTTGTTCAACCTTGTAGCGATCCGTAATGTTTCTCGTTCAGCCTCCAGCTCTTCTCCACCGGGATCCAGTCTTGGTCCATGCGATCCAATACACAATTCAAGGTTTTGACGGCCCGTTTTAAATAAGAGGTATAGGCTTTATTGAACACATATCCTTTTTCTTTCAATAGGTTGCCGGCCCTATAAGCTTCGGCCACACCTTTTTCTGTCAAATCCACATCGGTCCAACCGGTGAACCGGTTCTCTTTATTCCATACACTTTCGCCGTGGCGAAGCAATACGATACTTTTCATAGGTCTTTTTTATTTTTATGATTTGTTTTTTTCGAAATCCTCGATGACTTCTTTTAATATAGGTAGATGACTATGTTGTACATCCTTCGCTGCCGTGAGGAAAGTGACAACCGGATGCTTCTCGATCTCTCGTAAGAAAGGAATGAAATCCGGGTTCTGCTTGATCTCCATCCCGTAGCGACCTTGGAATACTTCCCAATGCCTGTCTTTATCCTCGTGGAACCATTGGCGTAACTCCTTAGATGGAGTGATGTCTTTTCTCCATTCGTCAAACTTCGCATCCTCTTTCTTCAGTCCTCTGGGCCATAGCCTGTCGAGAAGAATGCGATAACCATCCGCCTCACTTGGCTCCTCATAAATCCGTTTTAAAAGAATCTTTACCATTAGAAGTCTCATTTTGTGGTAAAACAGTAGAAAGAGGGATATTGTTGAGCCTTTCTTTAGGAACGGTATTTTTGCCATTATTCAATTTTCTTGAAAAAAATCGTTTTTTTGTTTAGTACATCTTTTGTCTCAACTGTATTAATTATAGAAACAAGAAAAAATGGAAATAAACGAAGACATATTGATCCGATACATCGATGGGATGTTGACCGAGGAGGAAGCTGCGGAGGTGAAAAACTGGCGGGCCGCTCTCTAGAAAACGAGAAACTGTTGGAGCAGGTCTATTTTACAGCTCAAGTGGCAAGTCGCCTAAAAGTCATGCGGACCGTGAACCCGGACGAGGCGTTGTCTCGTTTTAAATCAAGAATCCATAAGAAAGAGAAAAGATTAGCTTTAAGACAAGTGTTAGGTGTTATTCAACGGGCTGCGGCCGTGTTATTCATTCCAGTCTTTCTTTTATCCGCTTATTTGTTCATACAGCAGGGTCAAGGGAACGTGCGTACGCTAGCCGTACGCACGAATCCTGGGGTGGTTTCGGCGTTCGATTTACCTGACGGTTCTAAGGTTTGGCTGAATGCCAATAGCGAATTGAGATATCCCTCGGACTTCAATGCGGATACCCGTACGGTGGAATTAACCGGACAAGGATATTTCGAGGTGACGAAGAATGCCCATAAGCCTTTTATTGTGAAAGCGGATAAAGATTACTCGGTAGAGGTGTTGGGTACTTCTTTCAATGTATCCGCTTACAAAGACGAGAGTATGATAGAGACTACCTTGGTAGAGGGATCGGTAAAGCTGAACGTCGTGTCCGGAGGAAAGCGAATGACACAGATGTTGAAGCCAAACGAGAAAGCCGAGTATCAAAAGGGCGCTGGCAAGATCAAGGTGTTCGACGTGAATACCGAATATGACACGGCTTGGAAGAACGGGGAGATTATCTTCAGGAACCATCCGATGGATAAAGTATTGAAAACGCTGGAACGTCATTATCACGTAGTATTCGAGGTAAAAGATAACGAGATACTCAAGTCCATAATAACAGCCCGTTTCAAGGACGAGCAATTGCCTCAAGTATTGGAATACCTGAAATTGGCGTCGGGAATCCAGTATGCGATACATAAACCTACCGTTAAGGACAGTGGATCGGGAACCTCAGTCGTGGAAATATCAAAATGAGAAATAATGTGTAACCTTCTAAAATACGTCTGCCCATGAAGAAAGAATAAACAAGGATTAAAAACATACGGAAGAATATTGGCGTATTCTCCCGTACGAAAAGTCAAGAAAAGCTGTTGGCGCAGCTACAAATAACTTTATTATAAATAGTAACACTACAAAAATATGAATAAAATTGTAACCTTAAATGCTTTAAGGGGGAATAGTTATTCTCTTTTTCGAAAAATTCCGTTAATGATTAACATGGGGGTATGCGCATTCTGTTTGGTACCGGCCATGGTTTTCGCAGAGAACACGCATGAAGTCACAGTCTTAAACGCTCAACAACAGACACGAAAAGCAGTCGGTGTCGTTACGGACAAAACGGGCGAGGCTATTATCGGTGCTAACGTAATTGTCAAAGGAACTACCAACGGTACCATCACGGATATGGATGGCCGTTTCGAGCTGGATGTTCCTAACAATGCGACTTTACAAGTTTCCTATATCGGTTTTAATACGCAAGAGATCGTCTTTACCGGACAACCTTCTATCGAGGTTCAATTGGTCGATGATACGCAAGCCTTGGATGAAGTTGTGGTAACCGCTTTGGGTATCAAGCGAGAGAAAAAGGCTTTGGGATATTCTATGTCTGAATTGAAAGGTGAGTCCCTGACGCAAACCCGTGATGCTAACGTGGCCAACGCTTTGGCTGGTAAGGTAGCAGGTTTGCAGATCAAGCAAAATGGTACCGGTGTCGGTGGTTCCTCTCGTATCGTGATTCGTGGTAATAACTCTATTACTGGTAATAACCAGCCGTTGATCGTTGTGGACGGTGTACCTATCGATAACTTTAGCGGTGGTACGGATGACTATTGGGGTAACGGTAACGTGGATAAAGGTTCCGGTATCTCTGATATCTCCCCGGATGATATCGAGAGTATGTCCGTATTGAAAGGCCCGGCAGCCGCGGCGTTGTATGGTAGCCGTGCTGGTAACGGTGTCGTGATGATCACGACTAAGAAAGGTAGCCAGAATAAAGGTTGGGGCGTAAGTATCAACTCGAATTTCACGGCTGAGAACCCGATGCAAACCCCGAAGTTCCAAGATGTATACGGACAAGGTATCGACGGCGCTTTCGATAATAATAAAGCGACGAGCTGGGGTGCCGCTATGGACGGTTCTTCTAAGGATATGGCGATGGGTTCTTACCAGTATGCGGCGAGAGACAATGATTTATATAAGGATTTCTTGCGCACTGGTACCACTTGGACAAACAGCGTGGATTTGAGCAAGAGTTCCGAGGATATCACTTTCCGTGCCGGCGTGACACGCTTGGATAATAAGGGTGTTGTTCCGAATAGCGGAATGGATCGTACGTCTATCAACTTGCGTTCTACGGCTAAACTGTCTAAATGGTTATCGGCCGACGTGAAGGTTAATTATGTAAGCCAGCATACGAACAACCGTGTGAAATTAGCGGGCGACCCGGATAATATCTTCCTTAACTATTTAAGTATGCCCCGAAGTGTGGCTTCTCTGACTATGACGCCTATAAAGATAATGATTGGAACGTGCGGACGGAAAGCCCGCTGGTTATCTGATCGACACAGGAGCCAACGCCAATAACCCGTATTGGTCCGCTTACCGCAATACGAACAAGGATAAGAAAGACCGTTTTATCGGATTCGCGGCCTTGGATTTCACGTTTACGGATTGGTTGAGCTTGAAGCTTCGCTCTGGTATGGATAATTACACCATCCAGTATGAGACGATTCGTGCGACAGGTAACCCGTATTGGGAGAACAACGGTAGCATGACTGCCAATATGGAGAAATTCACCGAGATCAACTCTGATTTCTTATTGACTGCTAAAGGCAACTGGGATCGATTTGGTATCGTAGGTACGGTAGGTGGTAATATGATGTACCGTAATTCTACATGGTACAAGGAATCATCCGGTGAGTTTGTGATTCCCGATTTCCATGCGATCGCCAACGGTAAGACACATGGTGGTGAGTATACTCGCAACCGTAAACAAATCAACTCGCTATATGCTACGGCATCATTGTCTTGGGACGACTATTTGTATTTGGACTTAACCGCTCGTAACGACTGGTCTTCAACACTTCCGAAAGACAATGACTCTTATTTCTACCCGTCGGTAGGTGTTAGCTGGATTTTCACCCAAATGTTGAATAAGATGGGGCATAACACGGGTATTCTTTCTTTCGGTAAGATCCGTGCGTCTTGGGCTCAGGTAGGTAATGATACGGACGCTTATATGTTGCGTGACTATTATAATATCAGTTATGATATTAAAGGGGGTATTTTTAATGCCAGCAACGAGGATTGGATGGCAAATCCAAATTTAAAGAATGAGACGATCAACTCTTGGGAGTTAGGCCTTGAGTTGAAGGCGTTTGAGAATAGGGTTGGTGTCGACGTAGCGTATTATAAGAAGAACGCCAAAGACAGATCTTAAAGATCGATGTTCCTTCCGCTACAGGGTTCAAGAAAAAGATGATCAACGCCGGTAATATTGAGAATAAGGGTGTAGAGGTTGCGTTTAACGCTACTCCTTATATCTCCGAGAGTGGTTTCCAATGGGATACTCAGTTGAACTGGTCAAAGAATATCAACAAGGTAATTTCATTGACAGATGATACGAAAGAGCAGATCCTTAGTGATGCATCAGTAAGTTTCTTGAAGATCGTCGCTCACGAGGGTGGAGCCTATGGAGATATTTACGGTTACGCTTATCAACGGGATGATAACGGCAACATTATTATCGGTGCCGATGGTGTTCCTTTGAGAACGGACGATATGGTATTGTTGGGTAACAACCAGCCGAAATGGATGATGGGTTGGAGCAATACCTTGTCATATAAGAATTTCGTGTTGAACTTCATGTTCGATATGCGTTATGGCGGTGATGTGTATATGGGATCTATCCGTGCGGGTGCTTCATCCGGTAATTTAGAGATGACGTTGGATGGTCGTGATGGTATGGTTGTTCCGGGGGTATTGGCCGATGGTACTCCCAATACGAAGAGTATTACGGCTCAAGCTTATTGGAATGTCTTTCTAGCAATAATGTGACAGAGGCTTATATGTACGATGCGACAAACATCCGTTTACGTGAGTTGAGTTTGGGTTATAATTTCCCGAGAACGATGTTGGCGAAGACTCCATTTACTTCCGCTCGCTTGAGTTTCGTGGCTCGTAACTTGTTCATGATTTATAGTAAGACAAAGGGATTCGACCCGGAGGCTGCTTATACATCTGGTAACGCCCAAGGTATCGAGTACGGTTCTATGCCTACTATGAGAAGCTTAGGTTTCAATATTAATCTGGCATTTTAATGAAACATAAATCTAAAAATGGAATTATTATGAAAAGTAATATAAAGATATTAGCAGCTTATTCGTTTATGATGGCGAGTATGGCCAGTTGCGACCTGACAGGTATAAATGATAACCCGGATAAGCCGACGGATGATGTAAATTACAATATGAGCGAACCTCGATTGGCCTCTAACGCTACGTGGTGGGATGATTATCGATGGTGATGTGGAACAACGCTTGAAACCTTTGCAAATTGATTTTTACTCTCAAATGTTGGTCGATGGTGGTGGTTGGGCAACTAAGAATTATATCCAAAATGACGAGTGGAACAATTTAACATGGCAAGCGTATCTGACACAGATTTCTTCTATCAATATCGTGATCCGTAGTTTGATGGAAAAAGATAAGGACTTATACGCTAATACGATCGCTTTCGCTCGTATCTGGCGTGTGTATATCCATAGCCTGGCTGCGGATAAGTTTGGTCCGATGCCTTTCCCGGCCTATGCTACCGTAGAAGATAATCCTCCTTATAAATCAGTGAAGGATATCTATTATGAATATTTCACGGAATTGGATGAGGCGTTGAATAGCTTTAGCGATAGCGCTGAGCCTATATTCTCGGATGCAGGTATCGACTTGGTCTATAAGAATGACGTTTCTCTTTGGAAAAAATTTGGAAATTCCTTGCGTCTTCGTTTCGCTGTTCGTCTATCTGAGGTGGATCGAGAGAAATGTGTCGCTGAGGCAAATGCCGCTTTGACATCTCCTTGTGGTTTGATCTCAAGCAAGGCTGATAATGCTTATATGCCTCCAAAAGCGGATGGTTCTTGGGGACAGGACTATAACTATACGATGTTCCAGATTACTTGGAGCGGTCCGATCTGTATGTCTAAGTCATTTGAGAAATTAGTGACTAATATCGGTAATATCGATTGGCCTGCTGGCGTGGTAAACCAGACATCCGGAGTTGCCGTATCGAATGTACATCCCGCTAAGGTAGACCCTCGTGCCCCGAAGATGTTCCAGCCGGGTATTGAGAATGGTGATTGGAAAGGTTTGGTATACGGTGCGAAAGCAGAGGAGGCGAATACTGGTATTTATCAGTCTAAGCAATGTGCAGAGATGGGCTTTATTATTAAAGATGGCGCTCCGTATAAATCTCGTCCTTATGATATGTTCCTTTCTGAGGAAGTTGATTTCTTGAAAGCTGAGTTGTTCGCCCGTAATTTGGTCGCCGGTGATGCTAAAGCTGCTTATGAGGCAGGTGTACGTGCTTCCTTCGAGACTTGGGGTGTATCGGGTGATGTTGAGGAGTATTTGGCTTCCACGGAAAAGAATGAGGCTGGTACCAGCGCGAAATATGACGATCAACAAGGCGCAGGCAATACGGCTTTAGAGAAGATCATCACGCAGAAATATATCGCCGGACTTCCAGATTTGGCGCAGGAAGCTTGGAATGACAAGCGTCGTTTGAACTTGCCTCGTTTGGATGTGGCTGTTTATCGAGATCAAGCTGTATATAATAATAGTGATACAAATATCTTGAATCCTCAAAATTCATCAAACGTATGAAATACCCGATGAAAGAGCAATTGGTAAATGCTGCTGAATATGAGAAAGGCAAATCCATGTTAGGAGGGAAAGGCGATGTGGTTTCGACCCCGATTTGGTGGGATAAGAATTCCAACTATTGCACATCTTCAAAATAAATAAACAGACAGATTGATTATATTGAGCTTTAACAGAAGCTGATGGTTATTCTCGTTTGGAGATACTTATCTGTGAAGAACAGTACTCCAAGCGAGAATTTTTTGTTATAATTGAATAGTATTAGATAATAATTCTTACATTTACCCATGATAAATTGTGCGTGTGTAAATTATGAGATTATATATTTATATCTTCATTCTACTATTATTATGTATATTCCCGCTGGCGCCCAACAGGAACGTTTGGAATCCTATATTCGTATCTCCGCTCCGGTTAGCTTGGCAGGCGCTTTGGATGAGATCGAGAGCCAAACCGATTATTCTTTTATTTATGACGCTCAGGTGATCAATTTATCTGAGAAAGTGCGTAAATCTTTATCCGGACGTACGGTTTTCGAGATTTTAAATTTATTATTTAAGAACACGGAAATCGTCTATACGGTCATGAATGACCAGATCATCTTGAATAAGAAAGAGGCGATAATCCAAATGCAACAAAAGCTGGATGGTAAGGTAAAAGGCATCGTGACCGATCACAAAGGAGAGCCTATTGCCTGCGTGAATGTGGTGGAAAAAGGAACGAGAAACGGTACGATTACGGATATGGATGGCAGCTTTGTATTGGAGCTTCCCGAGGAGGCTACTTTGGTTTTTTCTTATATCGGTTATCGTTCACGGGAAATTGAGTATGAGGGGCAATTGTCATTGAATGTGCAGTTGGAGGATGACGCCCAGATTTTGGACGAGGTAGTTGTTACGGCTCTTGGTATCGAGAAGAAAGAATCTTCCTTGCCTTATGCCACCCAGTTAATCACAGGTGGGGAATTGGTAAGGGCCAAGGATTTTAATTTTATGAGTACGCTTTCCGGAAAGATGGCTGGACTCCAGATTAACCGGACTTCCGCCGGTCTGGGTAGCTCGTCCCGGGTGATTATTCGAGGTAGTCGTTCCGCATCCGGAAATAACCAGCCTTTGTATGTGATAGACGGTGTCCCGATCTTGAGCATTAGCAGTGAGCAAGCCTTGACAACGATCGGTGGTACGGCCGATGCCGGTAACCGGGATGCGGGCGATGGTATCTCTAATCTAAATCCTGATGATATAGAGAATTTGAGTGTCTTGAAAGGGGCTTCGGCCTCTGCGTTGTATGGGGGACAAGCGGCGAACGGTGTGATCTTAATCAAAACGAAAAAAGGTAAGGCCGGGGTACGGAATATTCATTTCTCCTCGTCGCTG
>ENA-OQCK01000517-OQCK01000517.1-human-gut-metagenome-genome-assembly--contig:-NODE-517-length-20241-cov-12.483693_pt1 | contig 20241 bp, 22 predicted proteins | sample MGYA00242498_ERZ504578 | MGnify/ENA primary metagenome ERZ504578 (study PRJEB26092, sample SAMD00036229) | human gut metagenome | host: Homo sapiens | study: EMG produced TPA metagenomics assembly of...
GAAGGGCAGGAACGGGGAGAGCTGGAAGAAAAAGTGTTGGAAACGGAAAATTCCATCAAATCCATCAGCAATGAACGGTATCAGGAACTCCATAGTCATCCGGATTATGTGGAAATTACGATCAATACAGAAACCCTGATCGATCAATCTAGGATTGCTAGAGAAAAGAATCCGGAAGTAGAGGCAAAAGGGATGTTTGCCAGCCGGATTCCGGGTACCTGGGGAGAGAAGGAGAGAACACTGGTCTTGCCAACAGACCAGGTGTTTCAAACGGATGGTGGGAAAACCTATCTTGCCTTTTTAGCAAAAAATGAGAAACAGATCCTTTTGGATGCCAATGGAAAACCTGTTTCTGCGGATCATCGGCCAACCGGTTCTGATCTGTATACTTCAAACTATGAGAAAGTGGATCGCATGTTTAAAAAGAAAGAATTGCTGCAGACAGAAAATGTGCAGAAAGAAGCAATCAAAAAAGTGGTAGGACAAGTCCCGCAGAAACTCCCAGCCATGCCACGAAAGGGGATGTAATGTATGGTAGAAAAGCGGAAATTACCGTGGGGGATGCTGGCAGCTCTTCTGGTAGGATTGCTTGTTATCTCTTACTTTCTAAGTGGTTTGACAACATTAGATGGAGTGACATTGGCAAACTGGCAGGACAAACTGCTGTATGTGATTCTCCATCCCCTTCAAACTGGTGGAACGATCTGACCTTTACGTTTATGGGGATTGCACTGATTGTATGGATCGGCATTGTAACATACCTTATGGACTATTATCGCAACCGACAGGTCGGTGTGGAGTATGGATCGGAGCAGTGGGCAGATATCAAACAGATCCAGAGAATCTTAATGAATAAAGACGAAACAAAGAATACGTTGCTCAGCCAAAATGTAGCAGTGGATAATGGGAAATTATCAAACATGAATATGCTGGTCATCGGGAACGCCGGAAGTTATAAATCGACTTCACTGGTCATTCCCAATGCACTTCTGGCATCGATGACCAATGTATTTTTGGATATCAAAGGAGAACTCCTCAGAAAAACAGGAAGATATTTAGAGAATCAGGGAGTTGCAATCAAAGTTTTTAATCTGATCAACCCGGAAGAATCGGATCGGTGGAATCCCTTTGTTTATATCCGAGACGAGGTTGGCTTGGTCAAATTGATCACAAATCTGCAGGAGTCTGTGAAGCCGCCAGATGCCATGAAAGGGGAACCGTTTTGGGATCAGGCAGTGAGCTTGTATCTGATGTCTCTTTTCTCCTATGAATGGCTGCGGCAAGAACGGGAGAAAAAAGAGCATCCGGAACAGTATCAGGCGGCCACATTGCCACGGGTTTTAGCATTGGCAAATTTAGAAATGCAGCCAGGATCGGAGGAAAACAGTACCCGATTACAGGAGAAAATGGATGATCTTGCCAGAAAATAATGGGGCAGATTATCCACCAGTGCGTGATTACCGGAAACTAAAAGGCAATATGGAAGCCCAGGAAACCGTCAGCTGCGTCATTTTGATGGTAAACGCAATGCTGCGCCTTTGTGAGATTCCTGCAATCAAGAGAATTCTAGAGTCGGATGATATGGATATCAAGAGTCTGGGAACAGGTGCGGATGGAATCCCAGGGAAAAAGACAGCCCTCTTTTTGGTCATGCCGGATAATGATCCGTCTTTTAATTTTTTGATTTCGATGTTTTATACGACCATGTTTGATGTATTGATCCATGCTGCAGATCATGAGTATGGAGGAGCACTTCCGATTCATGTCAGACTGTGGGCGGATGAATTCTATGCGGGCCCGAAACCAACCAGGACAGAAGTGTTGATGGGAACGATTCGGGGAAGAAATATGTCCATTGTACCGATTCTGCAGTCAATCGCACAGGCAAAAGCATTATTTCCACAGGATAAATGGGAAATTTTTATAGAGAACTGCGCCGTACTTGTTTACATGGGATCTGGCCCGGCTGCAAAAACAACGCACAAGTTTATTTCAGAATTGATCGGGGAAATGACCATTGACGTGCGGAATGATGGCCGTACCTATGGAGCCCATGGAAATGCAAATATACAGAATCAGAAATTAGGAAGAAGTCTGATGACACCGGCGGCTGTGAAAAGAATGAGTCGGAAGGATTGTATTCTTTTCATCGAGGGGCAATATCCGGTTTTTGATCAAAAGGCAATTCCATTCCAGACACCACGGTGGAAGGAAATGGAGAAATTAGCTGGGGAAGACGGATATCATCACTCGGTAAAAGTTATATTTGACGAAGAACAAAGAACCTATTTTACAATTGAAACGAAAAAACAGATCCAATTTTTGAGTAAAGAACAAAGTGAAGCGTACAAAGAGATGGCAAAAAAGGATGACACAATCTATTATCGGGAAATTGATAAAGAGGCATTTCTCTATCTGAATTTCCGGAAGTACCCAAAACCCACCGAAGAAGAAATAACAAAGGCATTTCAAGTAGAACGTCAGGTAAGGAAGGAGAGGGTGGATCTGTTAAAACAGCAGGAACTTCCAGAGGACGTGAAGCTATATCAGGAAATGGAAGGACAGGAATCGACAAAGGAAGAAAAGGACACAAACAAACAGGAGAAAGATCTGTCAGGAAGCATTCTGGATTGTATGGAACGCTATCATACAATTTTAAGCAGAGAACAAAAGGAAATCATTATAGAGAGCCTGGAAAAAGGACTGACAGAAGAGCAGGTGAAACACCTGATGTTTTATCCGGCAGAAAAGATGTATCAGTATCAAAGAGCATTTTTGCTACAGAATAGCAGCCGATAGTTAGAGTGAGTTGTTCCGAATTTCGGAACAACTAAATATCCTAAGAAAGAGCGTGACTTTAAAACGGGCATATGATAAAATTGCGGTGATTATTAAGGTGTTTATATAGGCTTAACGAGTGGAAAGAGAGAAGAAAGTAATGAAAGAAGAAACCTTTAAAAACAAAATACTATGGTACAATTTTATCATGTGCCTCCTGGTTGTATGCATTCATGCACAGAACATGCATATCTTTCTGGAACCTGTGCCGTGGATCAATCATTCCATTTCATTTTTTGTTGAGAGAATCGCCTGTCTGGCAGTACCGGGATTTTTTATGTGTTCTGGATATCTGTTTTACAGAAATTTCACGTGGGAAAAAATACCAGAGAAATTGAAACGCAGAGTTTTTAGTCTGGTAATTCCATTTTTGGTTTGGAATTTTCTGTATTATATTTTTCACCTGACAGCACGTCAAGTTCCGTACTTAGGGCAACTGTTTGATACTGCAGTACCCTTTTCGTTACAGGAGTTCATAAATGCAGTACTCTTTTACAAATATAATCCTGTATTTTGGTTTATGCTGTATCTAATTTGTTTTCTTTTTTAAGTCCAGTTATTTATGGATTATTAAAACAGAAATGGATTGGATTGTTTGTGGTGATCGCTGTTTTTGCTTTGAATTTTCATCAGTACTGACAGCCTATCTTCCGATTAAGTAAATAATATTTTAGGATGGAGTATCTATTATTTGATTGGTAGTTATCTTGGGATTCACTGGAAAGAATCGATATCGCCCAAAAGGATGTACATACCTGTTTTAATTTTTTATAGGATCCTGCATTAGTTTTATATTTGCTTTTGTGAATGTCCAAAATGGGTGGATCTATATTTACAAAATGTGTGGTGCAGCATTCCTGTGGTATTTGATTTGGATGATTCCGTTGCCAAAGGCAAAAACGTGGATGAAAAATACGTTTCTTATTTATGCAGTTCATCAGATTATGGCGTTGTTCTTGAATAAAATGGGAAATCTGTTTTTAGGAAATAGTATGTATATTGGTGGAATTATATTTTTAATGATTCCGGTGATCGTAACAGTATTCTGCTATTGCATGGAAAAAATCCTGTTGAAGTATTGTCCTGTTATATGGAAAATCCTGTCTGGTGGAAGATAGATAAAAGAAAAACAAAAGCTGCAGAATGAAGAGGAATTCTTTTTCTGCAGCTCTTGTTCGTTTTGTGATTGAAAGCCTTAATCGGCTTGTTTCCATTATAAAGCTCCAGATAGAAAAACACAAGAAAAATTTGACGTGAGGAGGATTTTTCCCTTATAATAAGTAGAAAAAAATAGAAATATATAGAGAATGTTAAACAGTATAAGCGGATAAAATAAAAGAGTCAGCGAAAACTGACTCTTTTAATCTTCTTTATTCATCATATAATAAATAAAGATGTCGGAAACATCTTTACTATGGCAGATATGGTGAAAAAAGTCAAGGTTTTTCTGATCAAGCTGTATGGTAAAGAGGGAAAAATGGAAACAAGAAAAAAAGGATCACACTTAAATATAGAGGAAAGAAGACAAATAGCAATTCTGGATAAGGAAGGTTGGTCTCCTTATAAAATTGCAAAGAAACTAAAGAGGGCAAGTAATACAATCAGAAACGAGTTGAAAAGAGGAACGGTAAAACAGGTTGTAGGATATCAAGAATTGGAAATCTATTTCCCGGATACCGGGGATATCGTATATAAAAAACACAGGAAGGGATGTGGACGCAAGAAAAAACTCAATTCTTGCGCAGCATTCTTGCACTATGTAGAGGAGAAAGTGAAAAAAGGAAAACGCTCTTTTGCTGCAGCTAGAGCAGAGGCATTGGAAACAGGTGCATTTAAACAGGAAGAAGTGGTAAGTGTAGATACTTTATACAGTTATGCAGAGAATGGAGAAATCGAAGTAAAAAATATCGACCTACCAGAAAAAGTGAAACGCAAACAAAAGAGAAAAACCTACTGTAGAAAACATAAACGTTTAACAGGGAAAAGCATAGAGAAGCGTCCAGAGATCATCAATGAAAAAACGGAGTTTGGACATTGGGAAATTGATTGTGTCATTGGAAAAAAGACAAACGATAAAGTGCTTCTTACCCTGACAGAACGGATGACTCGGAAAGAAATCATTCGTAAAATGCCAAAGAAAAATGTAAACAGTGTACATAAAGTGCTGAATCAGCTAAAAAGAGAAGTCCCCAATTTCAGCTTGATCTTTAAAAGTATTACAACAGACAATGGTTCTGAATTTGCAAAATTGCATCGATGGGGAAAGCGTGCAGGGGTTTCTGTATTCTATGCACATCCATATAGTTCCTGGGAAAGAGGGTTGAATGAGAATACCAATAGAATCATTCGAAGATTTATTCAGAAAGGCACAGAAATAAAGGCACAAAGTAAAAAGAGAATTCAATGGATTGAGAACTGGATCAATACTATGTACCGAAAATCGATTGGATGGAAAACAGCAGATCAACGGTATGAGGAAGAAGTAGAAAGGATATTGAAAAGTAGAAAGATAGAGTGTGTGTAAAGAAGCTTAGGATTTGTGAAAGTCTAACAAAAAGAGAAAAAACAATAAAAACGGGTAAAAATAACTACACTTTTTGCTATTTTTATGGTATAATATTAGATGTAAAGAAGAAAAGCAAATCTAATACAAAGCCAGTGTTTTCAAGGGTTTTGTGCACATTTCTAATTAGCTAAAATTAGTTCAAGTTAAATTTTGAATCCCCAAAAATAAAAAAATGTGGAAAAAAAGTAGAAAAATAGTATTGACAATCTAAAAAGTCAATAGTATAATAATCAAGCAAGTTGCAGTTGAGAAAACAGCAGCTTCAAATTATGGGGTCTTAGCTCAGCTGGGAGAGCATCTGCCTTACAAGCAGAGGGTCACAGGTTCGAGCCCTGTAGGCCCCATAGATTTAAGTGAATATGGCGGAATAGCTCAGTTGGCTAGAGCACACGGTTCATACCCGTGGTGTCGCTGGTTCAAATCCAGTTTCCGCTACGAAGAGAGAGGTCTGAATTTCAGATCTCTTTTGTTTTTTGCTCCAAGAGTTTTGGATAAAAAGAATAAGGGAGAAAGAAAAATGTTGATGAGTATTGCGTGTATACTGTTGCTTGGCATGATGATGGGATGGCTTTGTAAAAAAGTGCATCTTCCGGGGCTCTTAGGAATGTTGGTGACAGGGATCGTATTGGGGCCATATGCTTTGAATCTGATCGATGCTTCCATTTTGAATATTTCGTCTGAGCTTCGAAAGATTGCATTGATCATTATTCTGGCAAGAGCAGGGCTTTCACTGAATCTGGAAGACTTGAAAAAAGTAGGGAGACCGGCAATTCTGATGTGTTTTGTTCCGGCTTGTTTTGAAATTCTGGGGATGATTCTGCTGGCACCGAGGCTGCTTGGGGTTTCAATTTTGGATGCAGCCATTATGGGGACTGTTGTAGGAGCAGTCTCACCTGCCGTGATCGTTCCGAAAATGCTGAAGCTTATGGAAGAAAATTACGGGACGGGAAAAGGTATTCCTCAACTGATCCTTGCGGGAGCTTCTGTGGATGATGTTTTTGTAATTGTCTTATTTACAGCGTTCACTGGTCTTGCACAGGGGGATGCGGTATCTGTAAAAAACTTTGTGAACATTCCGGTTTCCATTGCGTTGGGGATTGTTGTCGGAATGACTGTCGGATATCTGATGGCAAAGTTTTTTGAAAAGATACATATCCGGGATACGTCCAAGGTGATGATCTTTCTGTGTGTTTCGTTTATTCTGGTCACATTGGAGGATCAGCTTGCGGATGTGATCCCGTTTGCTTCATTGATCGCTGTGATGGCAGTCGGAATCACGCTTCAGAAAAAGCGGAAAAGAGTTGCAGAACGTTTGTCTTTTAAATTCAACAAACTGTGGGTTGTTTCAGAAATTATGCTGTTTGTTCTTGTGGGAGCCACAGTGAATATTAAATATGCGCTGTCGGCAGGATTTGCAGCTGTTATTTTGATTTTTGGCGTGCTTGTATTCCGGATGGTGGGAGTATTTTTCTGTCTTTTAAAAACCGGTTTAAACAGGAAGGAGCGGACATTCTGCATGATCGCATATATGCCGAAAGCAACTGTTCAGGCGGCCATTGGAGGGATTCCGCTTGCCATGGGGCTTTCCTGTGGGAATATCGTTCTGACAGTGGCAGTTGTGTCGATTCTTATTACAGCTCCTCTGGGCGCGTTTCTGATTGATTTTACTTATCAAAAATTGTTGAGCCGGTAGGGTGTATTTTTGGCAGAAAAGCTGATATACTAGTGAAGTAAATTGAATGTCAGAAATAAGGAGAGTGTGAGATAGAGATGAATTTTCAGGAAAAACAGCAGGAATATGCAAGATTGATCGTAGAAAATGGCGCGGCCATCCAGAAAGGACAGGAACTGGTCCTGCGCTGCCCCGCAGAATGCTGGGAGTTTGGCCGGATGATCGTAAAGGCCGGATATGAGGCAGGAGCAAAAGAAGTGATCGTACACTGGGGCGATGATGAAGTTGCACGCTTAAGATACGAGTATGCACCGATGGAGGTGTTTGAAAATGTTCCGAAGTGGCGCGCAGATTCCATGAACAGCTATGCAGAAAATGGAGCGGCATTTATTGCGATCACAGCAGAGAATCCAAATGCTTTTAAAGGCGTGGACAGGGAAAAACAGATGGCAGCTGCAAAAGCGAATGACAAGGCGATGGAGCCGTATTACAAACGGATGGTGTCAAGCCAGGTGCAGTGGGTAGTGGCAGCTGTTCCGGGAAAAGAATGGGCAAAGCAAGTGTTTCCGGAAAAAAGCGAAGCACAAGCCATGGAAAGTCTGTGGGAAGCGATCTTCTGCGCAGTAAGGATTCAGGATGGAGATGCAGTTCAGGCATGGAGAGAGCATGATGCGCTGCTTTCCGAAAAATGTGAGATTTTGAACAAGTATCAGTTTACAGAGCTGCATTATGAGAATGAGGCCGGAACGGATTTCAGAGTAGGACTTGTGAAAAACCATATCTGGGAAGGCGGTTCCGAGGAATCCGGATCGGGAGTGCGTTTTATTGCAAATATGCCGACAGAAGAAGTATTTACAATGCCGGATTGCAGAAAAGCAGAAGGAAAGGTCGTAAGCTCCCGGCCGCTGAGTTATCGGGGGAATCTGATCAAAGACTTCAGTCTGACGTTCCATGAAGGAAAAGTTGTGGATTTTGATGCCGGAGAAGGATACGATGCATTAAAACAGTTGCTGGATACAGATGAAGGTTCCAAAAGTCTTGGAGAAGTAGCGCTGGTGCCGTACGCTTCTCCGATTTCTGAGATGGGAATCCTGTTCTATAATACCTTGTTTGATGAGAATGCATCCTGCCATCTTGCATTGGGAGAGTGTTATCCGACAACCGTTCAGGATGGAGAGAAGATGAATGAAGAAGAATTGCATCAGATCGGCGGGAATCATTCCATCAATCATGTGGACTTTATGATTGGTACAAAAGACATGAAGATTACAGGAATTACAGAGGATGGAAAAGAAATTCCAGTCTTTATAGACGGCAGCTGGGCACTATAAATGCAGAATTTGTTGCAATAATTTGAAAAATTGCAAAAAATGTGAAAAAAGGGTTGACATTCCCTGGTACAGGTAGTATACTAACAAAGTCGGTTGCGGGAAACGCATCCGACGGATATGGGGTCTTAGCTCAGCTGGGAGAGCATCTGCCTTACAAGCAGAGGGTCACAGGTTCGAGCCCTGTAGGCCCCATACCATAAAAGATGGCGGAATAGCTCAGTTGGCTAGAGCACACGGTTCATACCCGTGGTGTCGCTGGTTCAAATCCAGTTTCCGCTACTGAAAAAGAAGTCCTTGAATGAGGGCTTCTTTTTTGTTACAATCAGAGAATGAAAAAGAAAGCCGGAATATCCGGCTTACAAGGAGGCAGAAGATGAATAAAAAGTCATGGATGGTATTGCGGATTGTGGCGGGATTGTATCTGGTATTTCTTGGGGTTCAGATTATTTCTCAGGTGACCAAGGAGCAGCCGAACAATCTGGCGCTGATGATATGTGCCGCAGTTTTGTTTATTGGAGTGGGGGTTGTATATGCAGGTGCTGCGATCAGCAGCGTATGGAAGATGAGCAGGGGAGGAGAAAAATCTCAGGAGGATGATCTTCAGATTGTGGAGAAAGAGGATTCGATGGAAACTTCACAGGAAACACGAAGAGAGATTCCGGATATTCAGTTCAAGCAGGAAATGCCGGAAAAGGAAGAAGCAAAAGAAGAAAAAGAAGCTCCGATTGATACAGAAGAACAATCGGACAGCGAATAGAAAAGAAAAGCAGTCAGAAATAGAAAGGAGCAGATAAATATGAGAATTGGAATGGGATATGATGTGCATAAATTAGTAGAAGGAAGAAAACTGATCCTTGGCGGTGTAGAGATTCCTTATGAAAAAGGACTGCTCGGACATTCGGATGCGGATGTGCTGCTCCATGCGATCATGGATGCGCTTCTGGGGGCGGCTGCACTGGGGGATATCGGGAAGCATTTTCCGGATACAGATCCTGCGTATAAAGGGATTTCCAGCATCAGACTGTTGGAGCATGTTGCCGATCTCTTAGAAGAACATCAGTTTCTGATTGAAAATATTGATGCAACGATCATTGCACAGAGACCAAAGATGCGTCCTTATATTGATACAATGCGCGAAAATATTGCAAAAGCATTAAAAATTGAGTCGGATCAGATTAATGTCAAGGCAACGACAGAAGAGGGACTTGGATTTACCGGAAGCGGAGAGGGGATTTCCTCTCAGGCAATCTGTATGCTGGAAAAAGTGATGAATTACAGCAGTGTGGATGTGACAGCGCAGACAGGTGGATGTGCCGGCTGTCAGGGGTGCAAAAAAGCATAGATGGGAGAACGAGGATGGAACTTCGAAGACTGGAAGAACAGGAGCACCAAAAGACCCGGAAGCTGTGGGAGGAAGTGTTTTCAGACGATACCAGGGCATTTCTGGATTATTACTATTTTATCAAGACAAAAGAGAATGAAATCTGGGTGATTGAAGAAGACGGAGAGATCCAGTCCATGCTCCAGCTGAATCCTTATCAGCTTCAGGTGGCAGAGCATCCGTTTTTATGCCGTTATATTATTGCAGTGGCCACAAGAGCACAATACAGAAGCCGGGGTTATATGAGCAGTCTTCTGCGAAAAGCGATGCAGGAGATGTATGGGAAAAAAGAGCCGTTTACATTTTTGATGCCGGCAGCAGAGGCAATCTATACTCCATATGATTTTAGGTTTGTATACAGCCAGAGGCAGGCGGTGTTTGAAAAAAAGGCAGAGACAGAATTGATCGAAGAGGAAGATGCAACAATGTTTCAGGCAGAAGAACTGGCTGCGTTTGCAAAGGAGCGGCTCTTTGGAACGGCTCGGGTATATGCAGTGAGAGACGCGCATTACTATCAGACACGCGTATTGGAGCAGCAGAGTGAAAACGGCGGAATCCGAATGCTGAAAAAAGACGGAAAGCTGGTGGGGATCTACTGCTATGCAAAAGAGGAAACCTGCGAAGTTTTAGAACCGCTGATCCTTCCGGGATATGAGACTGTATTTTGGGATTCCATATCCGGTTTGAGTGAGAAGCCGGTCAAAGTACTGGCGTGTCCGGAAGTGTTGGAGCCTTGTGCAAGGTCTGTGGAGAGGAAACCGATGATCATGGTACGGATTCTGCATCTTGAGACCTTGTTATCAGTGCTTACGGTCAAAGAGGGAGAAAGTCTTTCTTGTTCCTTTGCGGTCATTGATCCGATCTTGACTGGAAACAGCAGGATCTGGAAGCTGTGCAGTCAGGAAGATGGCAGGATACAGGTCACAGAGACGGAGGATTCTCAGGGAGTGCTGACAATCGGTGCGCTTACGGAACTTGTATTTGGCTATCGAAGTGCGGCGGACCTAAGAAAGGATCCGGACGTATGTCTTGGCAGAGAGCTGGAGTGTGAGCTGGAGAAAATTTCACCGCTCTCTCCGGTATTCTTGAATGAGATTGTGTGAAAGAAGTTGACAAAACAGAAAATTTTGCATAAGATATAATCTGGACTAAGAAATAAAAGCAAAGGCTTAGAACGAAAAGAGTATCTGGTCATACGCTCACAGAGAGGAATTGTCACCGGCTGAAAGCAATTCCGGGAAAGCGGCCAAAGAAGTGCATTCGGGAGCTGATTCTGCGAACACACAAAGAGTGTCAGTAGCAGGGTACGTGTCGCATACGTTACGTGCAATGAGTGAAAGAACCAGATTCTTTTAATAGAGTGGAACCGCGGAAGAACTTCGTCTCTAAGTTGTAGAGATGAAGTTTTTTTGTTTTAAAATGGCAGAAAAGTCAGGAGGATGTCATATGGGAATGCTGTCTTATATCCGGGAAGAAATCCGGGTGGTGAAAGAACGTGACCCGGCGATCAAATCGAGTATGGAAGTGCTGTTATATCCCAGTTTTAAGGTGATCTTGCGATATCGGGTAGCGCATAAATTATATCTGAAAAAGCATTATTTTCTGGCCAGATGGATTTCCCAGCGTGCAGCCAGAAAAACGGGAATCGAGATCCATCCGGGCGCACAGATCGGGAAAGGGCTGTTTATTGATCACGGAAGCGGAGTGATTATCGGTGAGACCACAGTGATCGGAGATAACGTGACTTTGTATCAGGGGGTGACTCTTGGCGGTACCGGGAAAGAGCAGGGAAAGCGGCATCCTACATTGGAGGATAATGTCATGGTCAGTGCAGGCGCAAAGATATTGGGTTCTTTTACAATCGGAGAGAATTCAAAAATCGGAGCCGGTTCGGTTGTGCTGGAAGAGGTGCCACCGAATTGTACCGTAGTGGGAGTTCCGGGAAGAATCGTAAAGAGAGATGACAAAAAGGTGCTTCGAAGTGAAATGGATCAAATCAACCTTCCGGATCCGTGCTCAGTGATATCAGAGAACTTCAGAAAGAGAGCAGAGAGCTTCACGATCAGCTGACGGAGATGGTACAGAAAATGAGATGTATGAAACAATGTAAAACAGAACAGACGGGAGAGGAGAAAAAAGATGAAACTGTATAATACAATGTCAAAAACAAAGGAAGAGTTCGTTCCATTGGAAGAAGGAAAAGTAAAGATGTATGTCTGCGGACCTACTGTTTACAACTTCATCCATATCGGAAATGCAAGACCGATGATCGTGTTTGATACGGTCAGAAGATATTTTGAATATAAAGGATACGATGTGAATTTTGTATCCAACTTTACAGACGTAGATGATAAGATCATCAAAAAAGCCAACGAGGAAGGTGTGACAGCAGAAGAGATTTCCAAACGCTATATTGAAGAGTGCAAAAAAGATATGGAAGGGATGAATGTCAAGCCTGCCACCAAAAATCCTCTGGCAACAGAAGAAATCGGCGGCATGATCGATATGATCCAGACGCTGATCGACAAGGGCTATGCTTATGAAAAGAATGGAACAGTTTATTACCGTACCAGAAAATTTGAAGGGTATGGAAAGCTGTCACATAAAAATCTGGACGATCTGCAGTCCGGCGGACGTTCCCTTCTCGTGACGGGAGAAGATGAAAAAGAGGATTCTCTGGACTTTGTACTCTGGAAACCGAAAAAAGAGGGAGAACCTGCATGGGAGTCACCATGGAGTGAAGGGCGTCCTGGATGGCACATCGAGTGCTCGGAAATGTCCAAAAAGTATTTGGGAGAGCAGATTGACATTCATGCCGGTGGAGAGGATTTGATCTTCCCGCATCACGAAAATGAGATTGCACAGAGTGAGGCTGCCAACGGAAAAGATTTTTCCAAATACTGGCTGCACAACGGCTTTTTGAATATTGATAACCGCAAAATGTCCAAATCTCTTGGGAACTTCTTTACTGTACGTGAGATCGGAGAAAAATATGATCTTCAGGTACTGCGTTTCTTTATGCTGAGTGCGCACTACAGAAGTCCGCTGAACTTCAGTGCAGAATTGATGGAGGCAGCAAAGAACGGTCTGGAGCGTATCGTGACAGCAGCAGAACATTTGAAATTCCTGCTCGAAGGCGCAAAAACAGAGAATATGACAGAAAAAGAGCAGGCAAAGATTGTAAAAAGTCAGGAATTTACCCGGAAATTCGAAAAAGCCATGGATGATGATTTCAATACAGCAGATGCAATCGCGGCAGTGTTTGACTTGGTGAAATTTATCAACACAAATACAGACGGGGAAAGCTCTAAAGAATATCTGCAAAACCTGTTGAGCCAGCTTGTCGCATTGACAGATGTACTTGGAATTATCGTAGAAAAAGAGCAGGAGATGCTGGCAGACGATATCGAGGCGCTGATTGCAGAGCGTCAGGCTGCAAGAAAAGAGAGAAATTTTGCCAGGGCAGATGAAATCCGTGACGAGCTGCTTGCAAAAGGAATCATTCTGGAAGATACAAGAGAAGGGGTAAAATGGAAAAGAGCGTAAATTTTGAATTCAGAGATCTGATGGAAGAGATGCTGCAGTTTGATCCGGTGGATGTATCCGCATATTCTCCGCTTGTGCTGGCTTATATTGGAGATTGTGTATATGATCTGATCATCAAGAGCATGGTGATTAATCAGGGAAACCGTCAGGTTCAGAAGCTTCACAGAGAGACCAGCGGGTATGTGCAGGCATCTGCGCAGTCATTTATGATGCGTGCCATGCAGGAACATCTGACAGAAGAAGAACATGCTGTCTATAAAAGAGGGCGGAATGCAAAATCCATATCCCCTGCTAAAAACCAGTCTATTACAGATTATCGAAGAGCAACGGGATTTGAGGCACTGGTCGGATATTTGTATTTGAAAAAGCAATATGAGAGGTTACTGACGCTTATAAAAATCGGACTGGAAAGTCTGAAAGAAAATCAGGGAGAAGAAGATGCAGGAAAATAGGAAAGAATTTGATAATACAGAGCATACCCTTGTGATTGAGGGGAGAAATGCAGTGCTCGAAGCGTTTCGTTCGGGAAAGCCGATCGATAAGTATTTGTGCTGGACGGATGTCAGGACGGACCGGTGCGCACCATTGTAAGAGAAGCGAAAAAGCATGATACGATCATCAATTTTGTGGGAAAAGAGCGACTTTCACAGATTTCCGTGACCGGAAAGCATCAGGGTGTAATCGCATATGCGGCTGCCTATGAATATTCGGAAGTGGAGGATATGTTAAAACTGGCAGAAGAACGAGGGGAAGATCCGTTTTTGATTCTGCTTGATAATATCGAAGATCCTCACAATCTGGGTGCGATCATTCGAACTGCAAATCTGGCAGGGGCACACGGCGTGATCATTCCGAAGAGAAGAGCAGTGGGACTGACTGCGACCGTGGCAAAAACTTCTGCAGGAGCCTTAAACTATACTCCGGTCGCAAAAGTCACAAACCTGGCAAAGACAATGGAAGAATTGAAAGAAAAAGGGCTCTGGTTCGTGTGTGCGGATATGGGCGGAGAATCCATGTATCGTTTGAACCTGAAAGGACCGATTGGTCTGGTGATCGGAAATGAAGGGGAAGGCGTGGGACGTCTGGTGAAAGAAAAATGTGACTTTGTTGCCAGCATTCCGATGAAAGGTGAGATTGATTCTCTGAATGCATCGGTTGCGGCAGGAGTACTTGCTTACGAGATTGTACGTCAGAGAACGATGTAAGGATAAAATGGAGGAAATGATGCAGAGAAACCGGTATGAAATGCTGACAGATGAAAATTTGATCGAAGAGCTGCGCGGCGGGGACTCTGCGATCACAGATTTTATCATGAATAAATACAAGCCCATGGTTCGAAAGAAAGCAAGAGCCATGTTTCTTCTCGGCGGAGAGAATGAAGATCTCATCCAGGAAGGGATGATCGGGCTTTTTAAAGCAATCCGTGATTATGAGACCAGGCAGGGAACATCCTTTGCAAGCTTTGCCGAACTGTGTGTCTCAAGGCAGATGTACAGTGCGATCGAGCATCTCAGAGAAAGAAGCACCTTCCGCTGAATTCGTATGTTTCATTGTACGAAGAATCCGTGGAGGAAGGAAAGAAGGTTCCTCTGATCGATACCATTGAACCACAGGAGGAAAATAATCCGGAAGCATTGTATTTTGGAAAAGAGTTTACCGAGATTTTTTCAGAACGGCTGAAGGAGAATTTAAGTACGCTGGAGAATCATGTGCTGGAATTGCACCTGATGGGAACGGATTACAGGAAAATCGCAGAGCTTCTCGGAAAAAGCCCTAAGGCGGTGGATAATGCTCTGCAGAGGATTAAGAGCAAGGCACAGAAATTGCTGAAAAATGAATTGAGATAAAAAGAAGATGAATTTTATGAAGCAATGCTTGATTCTATTAGGCATGGTGGATTCATGAAGATGGAATAAAAGGTGAAAGTTTATCAAAATTATATAAAAAATATTGACAGAGCTTACCTAATTGATGTATAATATTAGTGTTGTGTTTATCACATAAGCTGCTATGGCGCAGTCGGTAGCGCGTCGCTTGGTAAGGCGGAGGTCGGGGGTTCAAGTCCCTTGGCAGCTTGATGAAAATAGCGTGCCGTCAAAGAGTTCTAAACATTCTTTGGCGGCACGCTGTTTTTGTGAAAACAGAAATTTTTGCCTGTTTATACAAAAAGAAAAAGCCGGGATATCATCGCCGGCTGAAAAAAGGGGGAAAAGTATATATGAAAAAGCTTTTTGCTTTGTATGCATATAATATAGGCGAAAAGTGTGAGTAAACTGTGATGGTTCTATAAAAAAGAAATGAAAAATTAAAAAGAAAATAAAAACTGCGGCAATATCTCTGATCAGACAGATACTGCCGCAATTTTTATGAATTTTCTTCCTCTTCTTCTACCAGCTTTAAAATATCAGTTAAATCGCATTTCAAATATTCGCACAGTCTGGCGAGAATTTTCAGATCAATTCTGGATATCTTATTCTTACAGTAGTTGTTTAATTGGGTTCGTTGTAAATTGCAGTTTTTGCAGACGGAATTTTTGCTGATTCCTTTTTCTTTCATTACTACGTCCAAATCAATGATTATCTTATTCATATCTACACCTGCCTTTCCTAAAGTATATGTGCAGTTGTATAAAAATATAAGATGCAATATAATATAGATGTAGAAATATACACCTGTATAAAAATTATAATGGAGAATGAACGTGAAAAAGAAAAGAGATTTCAAGTATATCATAATCATAGGAGTTCTGGCAGCGACGGGGTGGTTCCTTTTCCAGCAGAAACCGGACGTGCGGTCTACTACAGTCACTCATACAGATGGAGAGTACAGGCTTTGGGTAGAGGTGAATGCGAACAGATGGACGATAGAAAACAGAGAGCAGTTTGCAGAAAAGTTGTTGAAAATGGTGGATGAAAATACATTTCAAAAGGTGCATTTCAGTGAAGATCTGGAAGAGCCGCACTGTATTATTTTCCGGGTATATCTCATGCCGTATCATTCGAACTGGGCATTTGAGGTGTACTGCCGCAAGCAGAAAAAGGACACGCATCGTTGGGAGATACGTGTCCGCGAGAATCATTTATAATGTTTCAGAATCTAAAATGATCGTAAATGGTCCGTCATTAACAAGTGCAACCTTCATATCTGCACCAAATTCGCCGGTTTTCACGCAGGAAACAGACTGGCGGCATTTTGTGATGATATATTCATAGAGGGCATTGGCTTTATCAGGAGCACCTGCTTCGATAAAGCTTGGACGGTTGCCCTTTTTGCAGTTGGCATACAGTGTGAACTGAGAAACCAGAAGAAGGCTCCCGTTTACATCTGCAAGAGAAAGGTTGGTCTTTCCGTTTTCATCTTCGAAAATGCGCAGTCCGATCATTTTTTTGATCAGTTTGTCAGCAGTTTCCTGTGTGTCTGAATCAGAAACTCCGATCAATACCAGAAATCCTTTCTGGATTTTTCCGATGGTCTGATCTTCGACAGTTACGGAAGCTTCTGATACTCTCTGGATAATAAATCTCATCTGTAGAATCTCCTGTCTGTTTTATTTGATAATCCGGATCTCTCCGATTTTGTGGATTTCCTTTTTGGGCGCGTCTGCCGGATATCCCAGAGCAGCCATTCCGTATACGACATGATCGGAAGGAATTTCAAACTCATCAAGCAGAGCACGGACTTCAGGATCATCACAGAGTGTGCGGAGCTGATTGATCCAGACAGAACCGATTCCGAAGGAATGTGCAGCCAGAAAGATGTTTTCCAGGGCACATGCATTGTCTTCCATACCGTGTGGATTTTCTTTTTGGTTGGAAGGGATGATAAGAACCTGCGGACGGTACATATCATAGCCCTTTCGTCCAAGTTTTCGTCCGATGAGTTCTGCCAGCTGCTGGATTTTTTCCTGATTGCAGAGAACCGTAAACTTCCAGGTCTGCTTGCCCATACCGCTTGGGGCATAGATGGCAGCCTGCAGGATCTCGTTTAATTCGTTATCCGGAATTTCTTTTTGTAAAAATGCGCGGGTACTTCTGCGGGTAAGCAGATTTTCTATGATTGCATTCATATTCAACACCTCCTGAAATAAAATACTTTGATTTCTATTGTATACTTGTGTTCCGGGAAAGTCCAGAGAAACAGGTTGCAGAAAGGAATCTTTTGATCGGAAACTGATAGTAACAAAACGTGTCGAAAAAGATCGGGAAAATGAAAACGCAGAAAAGATTCCATACGGAAGTATGGTATACTTAATGATAGTGAAAGTGGCGTTTTCATACAGACCAGGAGGGGACGAAGGATGAAGAAAAATCTGGAGCCACTGAAAGATGCACTGGAAGAGTTGGCAGATTTTGCACGCAAAATGGAACCAACAGAATATGCCTACTTCTACAGGCTGATGGAGCGCATGGAGAACAATGTGGAAATCTGTATTTTAGTGAGAGATGACAGATTGGAAAAACTGGAAGCAATTCTTAGACGGGACTGGAATCTGGTGAAGCGGATGTATGGTGATATGTGGAAAATGGATTTACAGAATGAGAAAGAGAGGTATCGATTTTTACAGCTGCTGACAGAGATTGAATGGTATCTGGAGGGAAAAGGCCTGATGCGTATGGAAGAAAAAAGGTATGGTTATGCGAATTGAGAGAGCGGCAGATGCGACCGAAAGGGTGGTGATCTGCCGCACTTTCTGCGTGTTGCGTCTTAAAAACGAATTTGGTATGATAAATAGCAGGAATACGGGAGCAAAGGAGATATTATGGACAGAACGATTTATGATAATTATGTAAAAATCTTAAGAAAAGAACTGGTTCCGGCACTGGGGTGCACAGAGCCGATCGCTTTGGCCTATGCATCGGCAAAAGCAAGGGAAGTGCTGGGAGAGTTTCCGGAGCATATGACAGTCTGGTGCAGCGGGAATATCATCAAGAATGTAAAAGGTGTGAAGGTTCCTAATTCCGGTGGGATGAAGGGTGTGGAAGCTGCAGCAGTACTGGGGCTTGCAGGCGGTGATCCTTCTCAGGCGCTGGAAGTGTTAGAAGCCGTGACCCAGACAGACATCAAAAGAACGAAGGAATTGCTTCGGGAATCATTTTGCGACTGCTGTTTAAAAGAAGGTGTGGCAAATCTGTATATCGAAGTTCAGGTTGTAAACGGAGAAAATGAAGCGACAGTCATCATTGAGCAGGAGCATACCAATATTACAAGGATCGAGAAAAACGGAAAAATTGTGTATGCGCACAAGAAAGAAGTGTCAGGGGAAGAAATTGAGGTGGATAAAAGTCTGTTGAATCTGGCAGATATCCTTGTGTTTGCGCAGGAAGTGGATTTAAATGAGGTACGAGATGTGCTTGCCCGGCAGATCAGGTACAATTCCAGAATTGCAAAGGAAGGTCTGGAGCATGAATGGGGTGCCCAGGTTGGGCGGGTGATCGCAGAGGAATTCGGGACGACTGTACAGTGGAAGGCCGTGGCTTCGGCAGCGGCAGGATCAGATGCCAGAATGAGCGGATGCTCCCTGCCGGTCATTATTAATTCTGGTTCCGGTAATCAGGGGATGACCTGTTCTCTGCCGGTGATCGAATACGGAAAAGAGCTGAAAAAGAGTGAAGAAGAGATTTATCGTGCACTGTGTGTATCGAATCTGGTAGCACTGAATCAGAAGCGTTATATCGGCTCCCTTTCGGCCTATTGCGGCGCAGTTTGTGCGGCAGCAGGCGCAGGAGCAGGGATTACGTATCTGTGCGGCGGAAATCTGGAACAAATCCAGAATACGGTAGTCAATACGATCGCGGATGCAGGCGGGATCGTATGTGACGGTGCGAAGCCAAGCTGTGCTGCAAAAATTGCAACATCTCTGCAGGCTGCGATCTTAAGTCATAAGATGGCAATGCGCGGGCTGGTGTTTGGCAGTGGAGAGGGACTTGTCATGGACTGTCCGGAAGATACGATCAAGCAGTCGGATATGTTGGAAGAGCGGGAATGAAGCAGACAGATGTAGAAATCCTGAATCTTATGATTGGAAAGACAAAAATAGAAGATATCGAAAAATAAGAGAAAGATCAGCCTCATGTAAAAAGGGGCTGATTTTTGTAAGTAAAAGAAAAGCAGATGAAACTTTTCAGAAGAAAATCCGGTCTAATGAGTGTAAAGCGGTTCAAAACAGCAGGAAAGCGGGGTGAGAGGTGATGAAATATCTGGTAAAAAAGGCACAGAAGAAAGACGATCAGGCATTTGTGGAGCTGATGGAGCGCTGTAAGAGCGGGATGTATAAAGTGGCAAGAAGTTATTTAAAGGATGATGCAGATATTGCGGATGCGATCCAGGAGACGGTGATCAATTGCTATGAACACATCGGGCGCCTGAAAAATGCAGATTATTTTAAGACATGGCTGACCAGGATCTTGATTAATAACTGCAAGGATATACTGGCAGCAGGAAAGCGGGTGTATCCTCTGGAGCAGATTGAAGAACAGGAGAATACGTGTATGGAGATGCAGAATTATGAATTTCAGGAATTGATGAACTCTCTGGATGAAAAATACCGGATCGTGCTTCTTTTGTATTACGGAGAGGGATTTAAGATCAAAGAGATCGCACAAATACTGGAGATGGATGAGAATACGGTGAAAACAAGGCTGTCCAGAGGACGAAAGAAATTTGAGCATGCGTATTCCATGTGTTAAAGAAGGAGGCAGTGAAATGAAGAAAGACTATTCTGTAGATGAGATGAAAAAAATTATGGGAAAGGATATGGAGGTTCCGAAATCTGTGGATGAGGGAATGAAAAAAGCGTATGAACAGCTGGAATTCAGACCACGAGAAGACACAACAGAAAATATAAACTTTGGACAGGTCTGGCAGCGGCAGCAGTACTGACGGCAGGGCTTTCCATCACGGCGTTTGC
>ENA-OQCK01000518-OQCK01000518.1-human-gut-metagenome-genome-assembly--contig:-NODE-518-length-20226-cov-2.214687_pt1 | contig 20226 bp, 27 predicted proteins | sample MGYA00242498_ERZ504578 | MGnify/ENA primary metagenome ERZ504578 (study PRJEB26092, sample SAMD00036229) | human gut metagenome | host: Homo sapiens | study: EMG produced TPA metagenomics assembly of...
TTAGCTCTAACGCATGACTTGCGTTTGAATTTCATTTTTGTTATCGTTATACCGAGAATATTGTTTTCTCAAATAATTGACGTTTCCTGTTCAGTTTTCAAAGACCGAAATTTCTATTTCGTGCGCCCTTGTTTCTCATCAGCGCTCGTATATAATACAACGAATCATACCCTGTGTCAACGATAAAATTCACTTTTTTCATCTTTTTTTTAACATTATCAATCGTAAACGGTTACATCCTTTGTTTACAGCTGTTTCTCTATTCTATAGGAGCTTTCCATCTCCGTTTATAAAATAAAATGCGATGAAAGGTAATAAAAAGCTGTGACAACCTGCCTGAAGACAGTCTGTCACAGCTCTTTTAGTTGCTTCCATTTTGTAAAGCTCTTATGCTTCCTCGCGAACCCTGCCGCAGATCGGATAGTTTGCACAGCTTGGATTACATGCCTGCTGTGCGGTAAGCCGCAGCTTCGCCGGAACAAGTGCCGTGATTTCATCATCGTCATATCCGACAACGAAGCTCTTCTCATTGATCATAATCGGACGCTTCAGAATGGATGGATTTTTCTGTATTATATCCACCAGCTCCTTGATAGAGATATCATCCAAATCTCTATGCAGCTCCTGAAACGCCTTGGAACGCGTGGATATGATATCCTCTGTACCATTCTCTGTTCTCTGCAAAAGGTATTTGATTTCATCCTCCTTCAGCAGTGTTGTAAAAATATTCTTTTCAATGTATTTCATATCATTGTCTTTTAACCATTGTTTCGCTTTTCTACAGCTAGCACACCCAGGCGAAGTATATAAAATAATCATCTTCTCTGCCTCCTTCACATATATCTATTATAATTCATTGTATTTTAATAGGAAAGCAATTTTTGCAGATTTTGCTTTTTTCCTTGTTTTTCATATTTGATAATAGTATGATAATAAGGAATCAGAAATGCAGAGATGAAGATATAGTAGTTTTACGGCAGTTCCTCAACAGAGAGCTGATATATGGTGCAAGTCAGCAGGAGCCTGTAAAATGAATTGGGTCTTTGGAGCATGTTCCTGCGGGAACCGTAAAAGCCTTTAACGTTACAGGCAAGTGATTCCCTTGTGCGAAAAGCAATGGAATAAGTCGGGTGGTACCACGCTGTCAGCGTCCCTACATGGTACTTTTTTTATTTTATGGAGGTGTTTTATATGAAAAGAATGCTAAGCGGCATCAAACCAACCGGGCGTTTAACACTCGGAAACTATATCGGAGCCATACGGAATTTCGTAGCTTATCAGGACGATTATGAAATGTATGTCTTCATTGCGAATATGCATGCAATCACGGTTCCACAGGAGCGTGCAGAGCTGAAAAAGAACACAAAGGATTTAATTGCCCTGTACCTGGCTGCCCGGACTGGATCCAAAAAAGCTACCATCTTTTACAGAGCGATGTGCATGAACATGCGGAGCTTGGATGGATAATGACCTGCAATTCCTATATGGGCGAGCTGCAGCGAATGACACAGTATAAGGATAAGACCGCAAAGGGTGAAACAGGTATTACCGCAGGACTGTTTACGTATCCTTCTTTGATGGCTGCGGATATCCTGCTGTATGATGCGGATTATGTACCGGTAGGTCTGGATCAGAAGCAGCATGTGGAGCTGACCAGAAATCTGGCAGAGCGCTTCAACAACCGTTATGGTGATACCTTTGTCATTCCGGAACCGCTTGTCAGTAAGGTAGGTGCAAAAATTTATTCCCTGCAGATCCTACAAAGAAGATGTCCAAATCTGAGGAAAATCCAAAGGTACCATTGATCTGCTGGATGAACCGGCAGTAGCACGAAAGAAAATTATGTCTGCAGTTACTGATTCATTGGGTATCATTCAGTATGACCCCGAACATCAACCGGGTGTTTCCAATCTGTTAACTATCTTATCATCCTTGAATGGGGAAAGCATCGAAAGCATTGTTGAGCGCTATAAAGGTAAGGGCTATGGCGATTTCAAGAAGGAGGTCGGCGCTGCAGTCTTTGATTTCCTGAGTGAGCTGCAGGCAAAGTACAAAGAGATTCTCTCCAGCGGTATGGTGGAAAAGGTTATTACAGAAGGAAATGAAAAAGCAAGACACAGTGCGCACAAAAAGCTGATGAAGGTCAAGAAAAAAGTTGGTTTCCAGCTATTTTAAATAAACGCATTGCTTATAATTTTTCAATTGTTCGAATAAGAAGCATTCCCCGTAATGCTTCTTTTCTCTTCCAGCAGCTTATTTGCTGGTTTTCCTGCTAATGTATGATATGATACATATAGAAGGAGGGGGTTGTATGCATAGCTTATTTCTACGCGAAGTATCAATAGATTGGGATGCTGTTAGCGACTATACGCAACATATTGCGGCACTGCACTCCTTTGACCGGCTAATCTTTCAAAAACAGATTACCTTTTTTACAGGAGAAAACGGCTCCGGCAAATCAACGCTTCTGGAGGCGATTGCTGTTGCTTATGGTTTTAATCCGGAGGGTGGTACCAAAAACTACCGTTTTTATACAAAGGATACGCATTCCTCCCTGCACGAGGGGATTCATTTAAGCCGCGGTTTCTGTCAGCCCTCCTGTTCTTATTTTTTACGGGCGGAAAGTTTTTATAATCTTGCGACCAAGGCTGAGGAGTATGCGTCCATCTATCAGGGAAGAGAACTGCATTCCTGTTCCCATGGTGAGAGCTTTCTATCCTTTATACAAAGCTTTCGGGACATCGGCTTGTTTTTACTGGATGAGCCGGAGGCCGCATTGTCCCCACAGCGCCAGCTGACCCTGCTGATACAGCTGTCAACGATGGCTTGGGAGGCTCACAGTTTCTCATTGCAACAAACTCTCCGATTTTGCTTGGTATTCCCAATGCACAGATTTTAAGCTTGATGATGGAATCATTGAAGAAATCACCTATGAGCAGACCGCATCCTATCAGATCACCGAAATGTTTATGAATAACCGTGAGTATATGCTCGACAAGCTGTTACGGGAAAACGAGAAATAAAAAGCGATGAATACAAAACAAGCTGCTACCATACAGCAAAGGAGATGTTGATGATAACACTACGCAAGGTTGACAAACGCAATATCTGGTCCATTGTTCGGCTGAAGGTGCATGATGAACAGCAAAGCTTTGTGGCAACCAATACAGAGAGCATGCTGCAGGCATATACAACGATGACAGAAGGTGGTGTTGCTTTGCCGTTTGGCATCTACGATGAGGAAAGTCTGATTGGTTTTGTCATGTTTGGCTACGGACGACAGGAAGAAAGTGATCCACCGATCGCACAGAATAATTATTCCATTTGGCGGTTTATGATTGATAAAGCCTGGCAGGGAAAAGGACTAGGCAAGCAGCGCTGCAGACTGCCATTGATTTTGTAAAAACGATGCCCTGTGGTAAAGCAGAGTTCGTATGGCTTTCCTATGAGGCAGAGAATACAGCTGCCCGTGCCTTATATTATGCAGCAGGCTTTCGTGAAAACAACGAGCTGTGTGACGGTGAAACCGTAGCCGTTTTGCGGCTAAAGGAAGCATAGCAGTATGGAAATACAGAAATTTTGGGAATCCTTTCTGAAAGAGGCGCAAGCTTCCCTTTACCACCACGTATCAGGAAGCCTTTCATTTTGAACTGACACAAAACGCTTGCGGACAGCCTGCTAAAGCTGGTGCTTGATAACATAAAAAGAGCGACTGCAAGCAGCTTCTATGCATATGAAATACAGCAGGAACGGCTGCCGCAGGTCAATGACTTCAATATTCTGACCGACTGGGCAGGCACTCCCTTCTGTGTGATCAAAACCACAGCCGTTACGATCCTTCCCTTCCATAAGATAACCTTCGCGCTGTGTTTGCGGGAGGGTGAGGACGATACACTGGAATCGTGGCAGAAAACCCATCCTTCCTTTTTCACAAAGGAAGGAAATGCTTTGGGCTATTCGTTTTCTGAGGATATGCCGGTTGTATTCGAGGATTTTGAGGTCGTCTACAGGCGATAGAGAAAAGGGATGCGTCTTTTGAGGGTTCATTCTCTATTGCTGGTAAACTTAAACAGGGAGATATCAACACGATTGTATTTATCAATAGATTGAGATCTCCCTTTTTCAAACAGACGAAAGTAAGAAAGAACCCTTTTGAGAAGCATCCTTCTCTATGTACATTATCGTCGCACGGCTTCTGTTTGAGAATAGCATGAGCTGGAAACAAGCCATATCAGCGTCAGATATATTATGCATAACAAACAAGGCAGAAGCTGAAACAGCCTCTGCCCTGTATACGATTGGATTAAATTGCACTTAAATTTAATACGCCGAGGAAGTAACAGATCAGCACTGCAACACCTACAACGATTCGATAATATCCGAAGATTTTGAAATCATGGTTGCGGATATAATTCATCAGGAAGCGGATGGCAAACATGGATACCACAAATGCGATAATGCTTGCGACAACGAGCAGTGCAATATTTCCCCCGCTCATGGAGAATCCGTAATGCATGAAGTATTTTAGGAATTTTAATCCGCTGGCACCCGCATGGCAGGAATTGCCATAAAGAAGGAAAACTCACTGGCCGCAAAACGGGAACACCCCAGTATGGAAGCTCCTAAAATGGTTGCCCCACTCCGTGAGGTTCCGGGAACCAGAGCCGCAATCAGCTGGAACAAACCAATCAGAAAGGCCGTTTGATAGGTTGATTTCACCAACCCTACGGTATTTGGATGATGCTTGGTGCTTTCCAGTACAATAAATCCGATACCGAATACGATCAGTGCAATTGCCACAACAATGGCATTGTTCATATACTTTTCAACATAGTCATTCAGAAAGATTCCGATAATACCGGGAATGGAGGCTACAAGAACATGAAACCACAAATCCCATGTGGAACGTTTTTCACTGATGGATTTTCTTGATGAAAATGGATTCAGCTTATGAAAATACAAAACGCAGACTGCCAGAATGGACCCAGCTGGATAACAACCAGAAACAATCCCCAGAATGCAAATTCCGGAGTATCCGGTTTGGCCAGTGATGAGCTCATCGGAAAGAAGCTGTTGAACAGAATCATATGCCGGTGCTGCTGACAGGAAGCCATTCCGTAATCCCCTGAATGATTCCCAGCAGAACCGCTTTTATCATATCAAATAGAAACATAGTGTAATCTCCTTTTTTTCATTCTTTACCATTGTAAACCACACGGAGGTAAAGCACAACCTTTCCCCTTGAAAAAACAATAACAATTGTGTAAGAAATAAGCTTTTTTCAGGACCAAAACAGCTAGGGCGTATGCATAAGCTCCTTTTTCAGACCTATGCCTGCAGCCACTTTCTTACCATTTCCTTAAACAGGGCACCGCGCACCTCATAGTTTGGAAACTGGTCATAGCTCGAGCATGCCGGTGACAGCAGGACGATATCCTGTTCCTTACTGTTCGCAACTGCCGCATCCAGTGCCTCCTGCATGGTTTCCACAACCTGAACACAGGAGAAGATATCCTGAAACTGCGGTCCGGTTTCCCCAAAAGCCACACACAGCTTGACGCGTTCATCATACTGCTTCAAATCTTCAAAGCTGATGCCCTTGTCATGCCCGCCGGCAAGCAGAATGATGTTTTTATCAAAGGAGTTCAATGCCGCAGCAACCGCATGGGTATTGGTTGCCTTGGAGTCATTGTAAAATTTTACACCGTTTTTCTCTCCGATATATTCCAGACGATGCTCCACCGGCGAAAAGGCGGCAATCGCCTTTTGAATATCAGAAACGGATACGCCCAGCTTATAGGCCATGCAGGATGCAATCATGGCATTGGACAGATTATAATCGCCGACGACATGAAAGTTTTTTTCTTCAAACAGCGCAAGCTCATGCAGATATACCGTACCGTCTTTACGATACAAATCAACATCCTGACGTGTCAGGGAAAAATCAATCACTTTACATGGAATATGCTGCGCATACTGCATGACGGTTGCATCATCCACATTGCGCAGGAACCAATCATCCTCTGTACAGTTCTCATAAATGCGCATTTTGCTTTCATAATAGGATTCCACACTCGGCATATAGTCAGATGATCCGGTGCGAGGTTGCATACCACGCTGACATGCGGCGCAAAGTGTTCAATGCCCAGCAGCTGAAAATTACTCAGCTCCAAGGCGACATCCTTTTCTTCATCTTCATAAGCAAGCGCAAGCTCACTCAGCGGCCAGCCGATGTTGCCGGCTACGATTGCCTTATGGTTATATTTCAGCATTTCATACAGCATGGTGGTGATGGTTGTTTTTCCATTCGTCCCCGTCACAGCACCATACTTGAATTTTGTCGCATACCGATAGCCGATTTCCACCTCTGTCAGGATCTTCACCTTGTGCTCCACAAAGTAGCGGACAAAGGGAACCGTGTATTTGATCCCCGGATTTTTCACAACGAAGGCATAGTCCTCGCGCTTTAGTTCTTCCGGATGTCCCTTTTCAAACACATGAATGCCCAGGGTCTGCAGCTCTTCCAGCTCACGGATCGCATTCATATCCGTAATCGTAACATCATAGCCATGCCGCTGTAACAGCTTTGCGACCGCAACACCGCTTTTTGCGGCTCCAATTACCAGTACATGTTCCTTCATATTACATTACCCCCAGCCATAAGCCAAGTGCCGCAAGGACAACACCGATGCTCCAGAACATCAGCACCACCTGTGTTTCCTTCATACCGCCCAGCTCGAAATGATGATGCAGCGGTGCCATCCGAAACACCCGCTTCTTTGTCGCCTTATAGCTTGTTACCTGAATGACGACAGACAGCAGCTCCATGACGAAGACACCGCCGATCACCACCAGCAGCAGCTCCTGCTTTAAAATCATGCGCTTGCCGCAAGCAGACCGCCGATTGCCAGGGAGCCGGTATCCCCCATAAAGATTTTAGCCGGATGCACATTAAAGCGCAGATACCCAAGCAGCGAACCGCATACCGCCAAAAGCAGCATTGCCAGATCCTTATTTCCCTGCAGCAGGGCAAATATCACAAAGGGCGCAATCGCAATGATGGAGGTTCCGGCACACAGGCCATCCAGACCATCCGTCAGATTGACGGCATTGGATTCACAGGTGAACATAAAGAAGATCAGTACAAAATACAGAATTCCCAGCTCCAGTGAAATATGAACAACCGGAAGAATCAGCGTCGTTTCCGCAATGGAGCGGTAGAACAGATAAAATACGACCGCCAGCACGGACTGCATCAGAAACTTCACAGATGGTTTCAGACCGTCATTGTTCTTTTTCACGACGATCAGGAAATCATCAATGAATCCGATGAGGCATAGCCCAGATAAGCCAGTACACAGATCAGCATTTCCCCTGAGAAAAAAGCCTTGTAGTCCAGAACCAGCATAACCAGAATCGGGACACTTACAAATACCAGTCCTCCCATCGTCGGGGTTCCCGTTTTCGCCATATGGCTCTGCGGTCCTTCCTTGCGGATGCTCTGTCCGAATTTAATTTTATGTAGAAACGGAATGAGCAGCGGCATTACCACCAGGTTGCCACCAGACTGATTCCGAATGCAAGCAGATATTTTATTTCCAAAGTAGTTCCTCCTTAGCTAGACGTTCCTTTACGCAGGATCGATCAGAAAAGGGATATTCTTGTCCGAAAGCGTGATGGTTTCCTCGCTCCCTTTTCCAGCGATTATTATTATATCACTATTTTGTGCTACTTTGATAGTATGTTTTATCGCAAAGTAGCGATTTTCGAAGACTGCTGCGTTGGGAAAGCTCTCACATTTCATGTCGGCAAGGATACGGTCTACACTTTCCCCTCTTGGATTATCACTCGTGAAAACGGCAAGATCACTGTATTTTGCGGCAATGGCAGCCATGGCAGGACGCTTGGTGCGATCCCGTTCTCCTCCACACCCCCAAGATGGCAGAATCCTTCCTTTTTTTACAGAATTGGCAAAGACCAGCAGCTCTTCGACCGCGGCTGCAGTATGTGCATAGTCGATCCAGATGGTGAATCCGCCAACCTCCATAACCTCCATGCGACCGCTGACCGGCAGCAGCTTCTCACAATCCTTACGCAAGCGCTCATAGGAAAAGCCCAGTCGATGGACAACCACAATTGCCTCTGCCAGATTGTATACGTTCACCATACCCAGCAAACGGGCATGAAAATCATAGCCCTGCAGGCGAAAGGAAAGGTCATGATCACTAAGTTCCACATGATGCAGCGGAAAATGTGCTGCCTGCATACCGATGCTGATACAGGCATGCTGGGCAAGGTTGACCAGCTCCTGCATATAGCTGAGGTCACTGTTGTACACAATGGTTCCCTGCGGCTTCAGATAGCGGCGCAGCTTGAATTTGGTATAGCGGTAATGCACTCTGGTCAGGTGATAATCCAGATGATCCTGTGTGATATTCGTATATACGATATCATCAAAATGCAGAAAGCTGATGCGGTTTTGATCAATGGCATGTGAGCTGACCTCCATGACAACATGGGTAATCTTCTCATCGTGCGCTCTCCTGAAATAGTTTGCCAGCTGAAAACAGCCCGGAGTGGTGTTGTGAATTTCAATGACCTCATCCGGATAGCGTACACTCCCGGTGCCGATCTGCAGAACCCGGCATCCTTCCATCTTCAGCAGCTGGGAGATGATGCTGGCAACACTTGTTTTTCCATTGGTTCCCGTAATGCCGATCACATGCAGACGGGTACATAAATCCCCATAGTACAGCTCCAGCAATGCCTGTGTAATGCGCTCTACATGCGGTGTGTAGTAGACATGCTGCATAGGCAGCATCTGATCGCACAGCACCACTGCCCCCTTGTCCAGCGCCTCCTGTAAAAACGCCGCTCCATCATATAGGCTTCCTTTGCGGCAGACAAAGAGCCAGTCCTTTTTTACGTCGCGGGTATCATCACTGATTCCCTGCAGGATACGCGCATCCTCACAGTCGATATGCAGCAGTGCAAACAACTCATTTAACCTTATCATTTCCAAGATAAATCCAAACCTCCCCTCCCTCAGCACTGAGTGTGGTGCCTGCTTCCGGCATCTGTTCCATTACCGTATCGCCGCTGCCGATAAAGGTAAAGGTGACACCCTCCTGCGCTACATCCTTTTTCTTCTTTCCTCTAAAATCCTGCACCTTGATATTTTCCGTTTCCGGCCAGACCAGCTTCTTCGGAATCTGTTCCTCCGCCTTTTTCACGCCGAGATAGGGCAGAATATCCTCATAGCAGGCCTTTGCGACCGGCGCAATGACCGTTCCACCGTACAGTACGTCATTCTGCGGACTGTCTGCCGCAATATACAGCACGATCTGCGGATCATCAATCGGTGCCGCACTCAGAAAGGACAGAATGTAGTTACTGGTGGAATACACACCGTTTTCCGCAATCTGTGCCGTACCGGTCTTACCACCGATTTTATAGCCCTCGGTATATGCCGGCTTACCGCCGCCGTTGGCGACAACACTTTCCAATGCATAGCGCATCTTCTTGCTGGTATCCTCACTGATCACCTTGCGTTTTGCTGTCGGCTTATATTCCAGTATTGCATCATGGGTAATCGGGTCGTTGATGCTTTTGGTGATATACGGCGTATACAGGGTTCCGCCGTTGATGATGGCAGAGAAAGCGGTAACCAGCTGAATCGGTGTGACACTCAGCCCCTGTCCAAATGCAACCGTCGCCTGTTCCAGCTCTCCCATCGCACTTTTCTTAAACATGATGCCCTTGCTTTCTCCGGGCAGATCAATGCCCGTTTTTTCACCGAAGCCGAATTTTTTTACAAAGTCATATTCATTGTCCAGTCCCATTCGCCTTGATATTTCCACAAAGCCGGGATTGGAGGAATTTTCCAGCACCTGCAGGAAGGTCTGCTGCCCATGACCTCCCGCCTTCCAGGATTTGATACGGGCGCCGCCGACCATTTCATAGCCGCGGTCGTAATACGTATCCTTAAACATATCAAACAGCTTCAGCTCCAATGCAGAAGCGAAGGTTACGGATTTAAAGGTGGAGCCGGGCTCATAGCTCTTCCAGATTGGCAGATTGCGGTTATATACATCACTGGAATAATCCTTGTAATGATTCGGATCGAAGTCAGGCTTACTGACCATGGCCAGAATTTCCCCGGTATTCGGATTCATCGCCAGAGCCAGTGCGGATTTCGGCTTATAGCGCTTGACCAGATTGTTCAGCTCCCGCTCCACGATATCCTGAATATTGGAATCAATGGTCAGCTGTACATCCATCCCTCTGCCCGGTGCCTCATAGCTTTCCTTATATAATTCAACATTATGCCCCTTGGCATCAAACGGGATATTCAAAGCACCGCTTTTCGCAGACAAAATATCATTATACTGCAGCTCCAGACCTGCCAACCCCTGATTATCGATACCGGTAAAGCCCAGCACCTGTGCAAGATAGTTATTATTCGGATAGTTGCGCAGGAAATCCTGCACCAGATAAACGCCTGGTAAATCCATCGCCTCCAGCTTGCGCGCCTTATCATCGCTGATCAAACGTCCCTCCGGCTGCAGCTTCTGGGTGCTAACATGCTTGGTGATGGTAGACAGGATTTTTTTCTTATCCGCCTGTAATACATCTGCCAGCTGCTGGGCTGTCTTGTCGGCATCCTGTATCTGCAGGTACGACCATCACCGATGTACTTGGAATATCATGTGCCAGAACATTTCCGTTTTTATCCAGAATGGAGCCGCGCAGACCCGCTACGGTAAAGTCACGCTCCCACAGGCTCAGGGCTTTTTCCATAATATCGGTATGATGAAAGATCTGTTCATAACCGAGCTTGCCCAGTATACAGCAAAAAATAAGAATGCAGCAGAGAAAGATAGTGGATATTCTCGTTTTGACCTTTCCTCGAATCATACCGGATCACCTCAATCCATCGTATGAAATCAAGTTCGGTTTTATGATGGAAATCATGCGCAAGCCCTGGCTTCATTCCTAGGATTCCCTTTTTGCAGCAGTGCTCAGTAAATAATATTTTTTTGTTGACTCTCACGCTGCGTGATACTGTATGATGAAAGAGAAGATATGGTAAGCATTGGCGCGCGCAAAGTAAAATGACTTACGTATCGAAGACAGGAGTGGTACCATGAAACAGTGAAAGAGGTCGCAGCGCTGACAGGCATCAGTGTCAGGACCCTGCAATATTATGATGAAATCGGCGTATTCAAACCAACGTCACTTACGGAAGCAGGCTATCGCCTGTATGATGAGGAAGCATTGAAAACCCTGCAGCAGATTCTGCTCTTTCGAGAGCTGGATTTTCCGCTGAAGGAAATCAAACGCATTATGACACAGAAGGAATACGATCAGGCAGAAGCATTTCAGAAGCAGAAGGCTCTGCTGATCAAGCGGCGCGATCGGTTAGATCGTCTGCTATCGCTGCTCGATAAATTAGAGGAGGGAGAATCCTGTATGGAATTTGAAGATTTTAAGCTGCAGAGCTACCTGCAGCTGCTGGAGCAATTTAAAGCTGAGCATACCGAGGAAATCATGCAGCAGTGGGGCAGCATTGCCGCCTTTGATGACATTATCGCCCATATACGCGAGCATGAAGCGGATATCGCAAAAACCGCAGTTGAATACTATGGAAGCACTGCGGCGTATACTGATGCCATGAAGTACAATCTGGAGCATTTTTCAGAGATTATGGAAAAGCTGGAACATATCAGGCAGCAGAATTATGGAAAACGTAATCAACAGCTCATGGAGAAACTGCTGCAGGATACCACACGTGACCCCGCATCCGCACAGGTGCAGCAGATCATTACGACATGCAGCATCTGATACCGGAAGAGGAAGCCTGTGGCAGTAATCCAGGTATGCATCAGCAAAAGCTGCTGATTGACAGCTACCTGCACAATGAAGCGTTTGATACAGCAGACGGATCAGCGCTATGGCAGGGGAGCATCCAGATTCATGGGAAAAGCGTTGCGCATCTATTTTGACAAGGAGGATGCGGCAAAAAACAGAGATGAAGAAACAGGCAATGAGAAAGGCAAAGGAATGCATAAAAGCCACAGGAACTAACAAAAGCCCTGTGCTTTTATGCATTCTTTAATCAAACAACGTATGCAAGCAAGACTGCAATATGCAAATGGCTGTGCTGGATGACGATATCGCGGATTCCTCTGCATGGGAACACAGCTATTGGAATAACAAAAAGAATGTGTAGAGAATATCCGAATCGTGTCGGTGCAGATGCTGATTATGAGGAGAAGAAGCATTCTTAAGGATGCGCAAGGGTATACGCAAACATCATTTCTCAGAACTTCATGCGTTGTATTGCAGTGACAGAACCGGCAGTGAATGCAGAGCTGTTGCAGCATAGGAAAATGAATAAATTAGCTTTATCACCTGTTTTTTTATGATATGATATAGGTGATAGAAGAACCATTCCAAGGAGGCGCATACTATGAAAATAACAGCTGCTACAACCGCAAATCTAATGGCGATCACCGTGTTTGCTCCCTGTGAAAACGATACTTGTATATTCAGCTGAAAACAAACTCAACCGTGAGAAATAACAAACAAGCAACACAAAGAAAAAAGCCATTAGCTGCCAAGGATGAGCAAGAGAAACTAATAAAAGAAAAATTTACTGAGGAGGAGGTAAAAGAGCTGTTAAAGGAAGGATTCACCATGGAACAAATAGCATATGTGGCAAAAGATAAAATAAAAGGTGATAAACAGTGCAGAATCATAGGTATAATTTTTGATATCCTTACATGGTTTATTCCGGTTTTTAAATAAGCTAAGCCAGGACACCCGCATGAAATATACCAAAGAGGCTGTTGTTCCAATGCCGGTTATACAACCGTGCTCGTAAAGAAAAGCATGTAAATGATGTACCCCTACGATAATTTGATATCCATTATTTTAAGGAAGCTTATGTAAGCTTCCTTTTGCGTGCAAGAAGTAAAGCAGCGCGATCATGTTATCCTCTGCTTTTATCTTCCGGATACTTTCTTTATAAGGACATGCTTAAGAGGCATGTGGCATCCTCGTTCGATACATACCACAAGCAGGCAAACGGTTAAGAAATCACACTCTGGGAAGCACCTTTGGTATAGGGCTCCTGCTCCAGTCAACGGGTTGTGGGAATATGGCGAAACTGTATGGTAAGCTTACACATAATTCTTCACATCCCTATTCCAAAGAAGCTCTTTCTATCCTTGTTCAAGCTGCCCGATTTGAGATTGAAGACAGCCTGTATACGACTTTTCCTTATGAGTCATAGGTTATCAATTTCTATGCACAGGATATCCTGACTTTGAATTATGCACACTGGATACACAGCATGCATTAACCGGAATACTTTTTTACGTATACCGTTCCAGCTGTATTTTCATGCGTATCCTTACCTCTGTTTTTCATCCGCAAGTCCGCAGCGTTTTTCATACATCTGTACAGAAATAAGATACAGCATCAGATCGAACAGGAAGACAACCGCCAGAGTTAAAAGATTGATCGGCAGCAGTGTTTTTGTTCGCATAACCCGTTCAATGGCATGAATGATGAACACACTGGAAATAGCTGTCAGCAGCAGCGGCATGATATAGGTGAAGCCCAATTCCCTGTGGATGGCTTTTTTCATGTCTTGTTTCGATATGCCGATATTTTTCAGAATCTGACAGCGGCCATAATCATCATCCGCATCGTTGCAGGTTTTCATAAAGATCACACCACCGCAGGAAACGACGAAGACTAGAAACATGAAGACGCAGGCAGCGTACATAACGCGGACAAATGCCAAATCATCATTTTCGGATCGACCCCCATAGCTGAAATCTGTTCATCACACAGCGGTGCCAATGTCTTGCGAAGCTCTTTGATATCGACGGCGGTATCCATCTGCACCATTTGCATATGCATATATTGTGTTTTTTCATTGATAACAACCTGATAGTCCTCATCATTCAGAATGATGAAGTTCATATTGTTTTGCATGATTCCAAAATAATACTCCTCACTCTTTTCCTGAATGTGGATAGAGCGTCGAGGAAAGGGAACGATATCCTCTACCTCATCAGCCATGGAAATCAGATATTTCTTTGATAGACAAAGACCGTTTCCCGGCTTCGGTTCCCTGGCGAACACCTGTTTATGAATGCTTTTACAATATGTCTCATAGTCTGTATAGGAAAGCACCATATCTGTATAGATCAGATGGTTTTCATCCTCATAGGTATACGGAAAGCCCTGCAGCACTGCCTGATATTCCATGTTTCCAAAAGCCGCTGCGGCTTTGTTAAGGTCTTCTGTCGGAATGGGCTGTGTACTGAGCAGAATATAGGAGAATTGTCCTTCCCCTGCCGCCATGGCGTCATAGCGCTGCTTAAAGGCCAGCCCTGCATTCAGAGCACTGACGGAGCACAGCATCATAATGGTTACGATAGCATAGGTACGATAATTTTTCTTTACGCGAAACACCAGATTGTTGATCCATAATGTCCGCTGCTTTCGATAAAGAAACCCTTTTGATGGAAAGCTGCTGTAAAAGATAGGGAAACAGCGAACGATACAGGCCGTATACACCGGCAATGACCAGAACAACAGCAAGCAGCATATAGCTGAAGCTGTCCATTTCCCCAATCTGCATAGCACAGAAGTATCCGCCAATCAGCAGGATGGAAAAGAGAAGAGAAGAAAGCAAAGCACGAAGCCCTGTTGCCCTTACCACCTCACGCTGACGGGTTGCCTCCAGCATATCCCTGATGCTTGTCTTTATGATAGAAAAATACCCTTTTATGGCAAGTAGCAAATATAAAATGAGAAAGGCTGCGGCACATTGCAGAGCGGATACGAAGGAAAACTGCATGGAAATATCCGCTTCCATACCACTCAGCTGAAAAAACAGCATGGCAAACAGCTTAAAGAATACAACACCTGCACCAATACCGGTCAATACGGCACTCAAAGCAGCCAACAGCATTTCCAGCGTAAACATACGGGAGATTTCTTTCTGATCCAGTCCCATGAAAATAAAGGTCCCCATTTCCTTCTTCCGCAAATTCAAAAACACGTTGGTCGCATACCAGAGAAAGCAGAAGACGAAAACAGCAGCACGACAATCATAGAGACCAGAATCATATCACTGAACTCCTGATTCTTTTTTCCCATGATTTCCAGCAGTCCGGAATCCATTAAGGCAAGAAAGTCATACAGGATAAAGGCGCTGAAGGAAAGAGACAGAATATAGGACAGATAGAACCGGATATTGCGTTTGAAATTCGCAATACTCAGACGCAGTATCTGCATGTTAGTCACCTCCCATGGAAGCGAGCAGCTGCAGGATGCGCTCATAGAATACCGAACGCTCTGCATCCGCATGAAGCGTTGTAAATATCTCTCCATCCTTCAGTATAAACACCTTGCGGGCGTAGCTGGCACTGAAGGCATCGTGTGTGACCATCAGAATCGTCGCATTGCGCTCCTCGTTGATTTCCTTCAGGCTGCATAAAAGCTCACGGCTGCTTTTGGAATCCAGTGCACCCGTCGGTTCATCCGCAAACACGATGCGGGGATTGCGAATCAGTGCACGTGCAGCGGCTCCACGCTGCTTTTGACCTCCGCTTAGCTGATGCGGATACTTTTCCAAATGCCCCTCCAGATGAAACAGCCCTGCCATTTCCTGCACACGCTGCTGTATGTTTTTTGCCTTCTCGTTGGATAATGAAAGCGGCAGGGCAATATTGTCCATCAGCGTCATATTATCCAGTAGATTGTAATCCTGAAAGATAAAGCCGATGTGTTCCTTTCGAAGCTTTGCCAGCTTTTCATTGCGAATGGCTGTCAGCTCCTGTCCATCCAGTATAATGCTGCCCTGTGTCGGCTTGTCGATCGTACTCAGCAGATTCAAAAGCGTACTCTTCCCCGCCCCGCTGGACCCATAACCGCGATGAAATCCCCTTCCTCAATATCCAGTGACAGATTATTCAGTACTGTCGTTCTTACCTCTTTTTTTCCATAGATTTTCGACAGATTTCTTATTTTCATGATTTCATTCATCTTCAGATTCCTCCTTACAGGTTAAGCATACCATGCCCGTGATAGTAAAATCCTTACCACAGGATGACAGTTTTTATACATAACCTTACAAATCTGTCAGATGAAAAAAATCGCCGTCATGGGAAAAGGTAATCTGTATATCCGTATAGTCCTGTTCACGAGAGGTGATGGTAACCGTATGTCCCAAAAGGTCTGCAATCTTGCGCACAAAATACAGACCCATCCCCGTCGAACGATAGGCACCATTGCGTTGATTTCTTCCCGTATACCCCCGTTCAAACACCGCTGAAAGCTCCTCCTGACGAATTCCAATGCCATTATCTCGAACGTGCAGAACAGCATATTCCCTTACTTCACAGAAAAAGGTAAGCACGGGGTGCTCTTTGTGGTATTTGACAGCATTGGATATCAGCTGATCCAGCATATAGACAAGCCATTGTTCATCACTGAGGACAAGGATATCCACAGAATCCTCGATTTGAATTTCAAAGCCCTCGTGAATCAGAAAATAGGAAGCATTTTTCACAGCGCTTTGAATGGCTTTTTTCAATTCTATTTTCATAATGCTGCGATCCCCTGCCGGCATCCAGGCTTTGGCGGTGCACAGCATCATATGCAGCTGACGCTCCATTTTCTCCAGCTGCTTTTGCATATCCTTCTGCAAGGCGGCATCGGTATTTCGCTCATTCATCATTCGCAGGGCAGCCAGCGGCAGCTTTATTTCATGCGACCAGCGAGATATGTAGTCCTGCAGCTCCTGCTGCTGCATATAATGCTCCTTTTGTTCCCTGAGGTATTCCTGCTCATTATGTGCAAGCACCGTTTGCAGTTCTCCGGTATCATCCAGCTCCTCACTCAGTACATAGGAGGCTGTCTGCATCGCGTTTTGCCAACCTTCTGTCTTTTTTAACCATCGATACCAATCGGACACCGTACACACTCCAATCACCACGAGCAGCATGAAATCCGCATAAAGCAGTTCGGACAGCTCCATTTTTACAGAGGAAAGCCAGAGAAAATACAGATGGTAAATGATCAGCAACGCTAACAGGATACAAATGCATAAACGCCTGTCCTTCAGCCAGCCCTTCATATCAGCAGATACCCCTGTTTCTTGCGTGTCTGTATCAAATCCTCATCACTGTACAACCGCAGCTTTGCCTTTAAGCGTGAAATGCCGGTAGTCAAGGAGCCATCCGATATAAATTCATCCGTACTCCAAATCTGCATCATCAGCTCCTCACGGCTTACGATACTGCCACGGTTTCGAGCAAGAATCTGCAAAATCTTATGCTCTGTCCTGGTCAGCACAATCTCCTGTGAACCATACTGCAGCACTCCTTTGTCAAGATCGTAGCAAAGAGATTCATGCAGTACAATTACGGTATGTCCGACATATTCATAGCTCCTTCGCAAAAGCGCCTGCAGCTTCGCCATCAGCAGGGGTAAAGAGAAGGGCTTTTGCAGATAATCATCGCCACCGCTCATCATCGCCATAATTTTATCCTGATCCTGATCCCTGCTGGATATGAACAAAATTGGAAGCATGGAACATCTGCGGATGGTTTCACACCAGTAAAAGCCGTCATAGTATGGGAGATTGATATCCAGCAACAGAAGGTCCGGCTTCAGCTGTGCTAGCGTTTCTGCGATTTGCTGGAAATCCTGCACGGTATCCACGGTAAAGTCCCAGCGTGTGCAGGCCATTTGTATTTCTCTTGCCAATGCCTCATCATCCTCGGCTATCAGAATTTTCATACGATTCCTTCTTTCTCTTCTTTAGCGTATTTTCTTTTCTTTATTATACCTGAAGAACACGATCGGGTATCTATCAGTTTTGTCATGTAACCGGTAAACACCGCAGTGCTGCCATGCTGTGTAAGGTTGTATTTTCAGGAGTTTCACATCCCTTCAGCGAGCAATTCCACCAGTATCTCGTCGTCATATTTTTGCACGTGCAGCTGATGAAAAAAGAAGAACAGCACATCTATCAGCTTCTATCGCCTTCTAAAGTACGTATAACAGTTAAAACAAAGAAAAGGTGAATTTCCTATCAGGCTGTAAAGCATCATCGGAAATGTATAAAAAAGAAGATGACAAGCATTCGCTTTGTATCATCCTCTTATTCATCCAAGTTTCATGACTCGCTGTCCCAAGTACGCACTCCTGCTATCATAATCATTTTATAGGATTGTAAAGTCTTATTCCATATTACATTTTCCCTGCTTTATCGGGAGGTATTGTGTATTCCCTGCTTTCATCCTGTATCCGCCGCTATCCGCTCTTTGACACTCGCATTAATTCATTGTCACCTGAATCACAGTATCCTTATTGATCGCCTTTCCTGCTTTTATATTCTGCGAAGCAACCATTCCGGTTCCATCCATTTCCACAGCGATATGTGTCAGCTTCCAGAATGCGGTGATGTCCTTTTTCGTCCAGCCTGTCATATCCGGCATCGTTAAGCGGCCGCCATTACTGAGAAGGAATACTCTCTGATTGGAAATGATGGTTTCCTTTGGCTGTGGAAACTGTTCCATAACCTCACTGCCATCCCCGATGATAATCTGCTCCGTATGCGTGTCCTTCAGCTTATCCAATGCATAGGAAAGTGAATGATTTCTCAGTACGGGCATTTGCGTTTCTCTGAAACCCTTATATGCTTTCTCTTCATTCAGGGACGCTTTATCGGTAGTGATGTTGGCTGCGACCAACGCTGAGCGCATGACCTCTTTCGCAGGTTCTCTGTCATAGTTCAGATAATCACTCGCCTGAAATGCATAGTAGACCATCACCTTGGGATTCTTTGCAGGAGCTGCCATCATAATGGAATTCGTATACAGACTGCGATCATAGCCTTGCTTGCCATACACCTGTCCGGTACCGTCTTCGCTATGATATCCACATCCTCCATCCGGTACATTCTTGCCGTTCCATCCTTATCATCCACAACCCGCTTCATCAGCTTTTGTATATAGGTGCTTGTTTTTTCTGAAATCGGCTTCCCCACCGCCTTTGGTTCATATTGCTTCACGACGGTTCCGTTGGAACGCTCGATGCGATCCACCACATAGGGCCGCATCATGGTGCCGTCATTGAAAATAGCAGAAAAACGCCTGTGCCATCTGTAAAGCATTGACATTGATTGCCTGTCCAAAGCCGGTGGAAAGCTTTTCCAATGCATAGGTAAACTGCATTTCTCCGGGCTTATTGCTGAGATAAGGGGTATCCACCGATTTCAGAAAGCCGAATTTTTCAAGATATTCCTTATAGATCGATGGCTCCATATAGCTTGCCAGTAGCTCACAGATACCGATGTTGCTCGATAACACAAAGCCCTTGTCAAAGCTGATCGTCCCGTGCTTGTATTGCTCGGCATCATAGATTGCCTGATCATTCGCATTATTCGTACGATGGATGTTTCCCTTGCTGTCCTCCACAAAATGATACACATCACTGTCAAAGGTTTTGTTATAGGGATAATGTCCGCTGTCTACCGCCGCTGCGTAGGTGATGCCCTTCATGACAGACCCCGGCTCATATAAAAAATCAGAAGGAAGATCCACATAATCCTTAATATCATCCCGGCTGTTCAGATTAAAGGACGGTGAGGAAGCCCAGCCCAAAATCTTACCGGTTTTTACCTCCATGACAATTCCCCAGCCGCGAACACCGCCGCTTGTCTTCTTTACGCTTTTATCCAGTGAGCTCTGCAGGGTCAGCTGCACATTGCGATCCAGTGTCAATACGACATTATCGCCATCCTTCGCATAGTCCTTTGTATATTCTGTACCCGGCAGTGGGTTGCCATCCGCATCCTTCTGATATTCCTTACTGCCATTGGTACCACTCAGCTCCTCATACAGCGCTGCTTCCAGACCGATTTGTCCGGTGATTTTCTTTTTGCTTCATCATATTGTGCAAAGCCAAGCAGATGCGAGGCAAAGACACTGTTGGGATAGGTTCTTTTCACACTGCTCTGAAATTCTATGCCCGGCAGCTTTAAGGCTGCTATACTTTCCTTGACACTGTTGGAAAGATATTTCCCCTTTTCTCCGAATTCGGTCTGATACATATTCGAATCTCTGGCATCCTGCAGCTTTTTACGAAGAAAGGCCTCCTCCAGACCGAGCTTGGGTGCAAGCAGCCTTGCTGTTT
>ENA-OQCK01000519-OQCK01000519.1-human-gut-metagenome-genome-assembly--contig:-NODE-519-length-20211-cov-14.160825_pt1 | contig 20211 bp, 17 predicted proteins | sample MGYA00242498_ERZ504578 | MGnify/ENA primary metagenome ERZ504578 (study PRJEB26092, sample SAMD00036229) | human gut metagenome | host: Homo sapiens | study: EMG produced TPA metagenomics assembly of...
AAGAAATCTAGAATATATTCTGGATAATACGTATCTTAAAAATTATTACAGAAAAAATAATAAATATAGTACGAAAATATAATAGAAGTATGATGGAAGTAAAAAACGCTTGTTTATGTCATGGAATTGCAGGAAACATAGATGCTATAAATTATTTTAATAAGGTTACTGGTAATTCATATAAAACAGATTATTTTATAGATAATATAGATTCGTATAATTGGTTTACAAATTCGAAATATCAATTTGAATCATTTATGCTTGGAAAAGCAGGATTGATGTATAGTTTATTGTATCAATTAGAGGGGAATAATGTATTATCTATAAGCGCATTAGAAATAGTCAAGTAATATACAGTGATAAAAGAGCATAGAGGGCTACATGAAAAAAATTAAATTAATTAGACAAACAACAGTTTCGGAATGCGGGTTGTGTTGTGTTTCTATGGTTGCAGAATACTTTGGATATGTAAAACCTTTTAATTATTATAGGCAACAATATAATCCAGGGAGAGATGGGATTTCTATAAAAGAAATGTATTTAATTCTGTGTAATATACATCTATCTCCTAAAGTTTATAACTTAGACAATATAAAGGAATTTTATTTCGATAAAAAACCTTATATTCTTTTAACAAAAGACAATCATTATATTGTATGCGTTAAAAGAAAGCAAGGATTTCACTTATTTGATCCGGCAAAAGGGAAAAAAAGAATAAATCTTAAAGATTTGGAAAAAATTAGTGGTGGTATTCTTATATCATGCGATATTGATGAAAACTTTATTAAAATAAAAGAAAAAACAAGTGAATTTCGACATGTAAAAAAATTCTTTTTAAGTATATTGCCAACTTTTATTTGTGTTTCTGGTATTGCTCTTATAGGATACTTTTTAGCGTTGCTCATTCCTAAAGTAATTGAGGCAATAATAAATGATATATTACTTAGAACAGAGGTAAATCTAGATATTATTTTATCAAAATTATTAATTCTAATGTTAATATATTTAGTTATATCTGTACTACAAAATAATCTAACAATACAAATGCAAAAAAAAATAAATTCTACTATTAATGTATATACAATACATCATACATTAAATTTACCATATTCGTATTTTGATGATAGAGGAGAAGGAAATGTATTATATAGATTAAGTTTGATTCCACAATTAGTAGAAACTATTTCAAATAACTTTCTTCGCACTATATTAAATTTTTTAGGTATATGTATTGTTTTAACATATAGCGTATATAGGTTTCCACAACTTTTTTTACCCAGTGTTTTGCTAATTGTACTTTTAGGTATAGCATTAATTTCTTTTAATACATATATATTAAAAAAGAAACAAGATGAACTATTAGTTGAAGCAAGAGTAAGTGAGATAAAAACAGAGATTATTAGTACAATATTTCAAATTAAGAGTTTGCGATTAATCAGTTATTTCGGGCAATATTTTACAAATAATTTTGAAATTTTGAATTTGAAAAATGCCAAAAATAAGAAAAAATATATTTTTTTAATGTTCTTGTAAATGCATATTCGTTGTTTACACCTGTTTTCGTCATTTTATATATTTTGAAATTTACAGAAGTTAGTATTGGAGAAATATTTTATATATATTCTATACTCGGTATGATATTATCCTATGCTACACTATTTTTTACGGAGCTTTCATCAATTTTTTTAATGAAGCCATCATTATTGTATTTAAACGATTTATTTGATGAAAAAGAACAGTTAAATACAGGGGTTAATGATATTGGTAGTTTTACATCAATGAATACATTTGACTTATCATTTAGATATAATGACAATATGGAGGAAGTTATACAGAAGGTAAATTTGCAAATTAATAAAGGAGAAAAGGTGGCTATTGTAGGAGCCTCAGGCAGCGGAAAATCTACACTTATAAAGTTGTTAAATGGGTTATATACTTCATACACTGGAGAGATAACAATAAATTCACAAACAATGAAGGATATTTCAGACTTATTTTTCCAAAGAGAAATTTCTGTTGTAACACAAAATGCAATTATATTTAATAAAACGATAAGAGAAAATTTAATACTTGAAAAGGATGATTTAAGTGAAAGTGAGATATGGAAAGCGTTAAAGTTTGTTAATTTAGCAGATACAATTAAGGACTTACCTTTGGGATTAAACACTGTGATTAGCAATAATGGAGAAAACTTTTCAGGGGGGCAGTGCCAGAGGCTAGCGTTGGCTAGAGCTATTGTAAAAAGACCAAGTTTATTAATTTTAGATGAGGCTACAAGTGCAATAGATGCATTAAATGAAAAACAAATTTTTGAAAATTTGAAGAATAGTAAAATAACTGTTATTGTCATATCGCACAGATTATCTACTATTATAGACGCAGATCGCATATATGTGATGAATAATGGTAAAATCGAAGGAATAGGCAAACATAAAGAACTGGTTAAAAGTAATTATACATATAAAGAAATTTATAAAAGTCAAGGTGATTTTTTAGAATGAATGGAGGTTTAGAATATGAATGTCTTTATTTTTTATGGGAATAAATTAGATGAAAATTCGAAGTCATCAAAACTTGTTCACAATTTAGAATCGCATCTAAATTCTAATAAAAAAAATTAATAAAGTTTTTTTGAGAAGTATGGATAATACTCAATTTGATTTTATGAGCAATTGGAAAGAGGTTATATCATATGAAATGAACTCAGAAAAAAAGGTTGTGAAGGATGAGATTATGAAGTCGGATATCATAATTATTATTTCTCCAGTATATCTACATAATGTTTCAGCTTATACAAAGTTATTTTTGGATAATTTTGCATCATGGTCACATACAATGCCTTTAATAGGAAAAATAGGAATGGCTATTAGCCTATCTTCTGATAATGGAAATAAATATGTAGATGAATATTTAACCAAGATAATGAATTATTGGGGAATTCTAACGTTACCATCAGTTTCGATTTGCTTATCTAATATGCAAGAATTGGCGATATCAAGCTATTTAAGATTTATAGAAGAGGAGATTGTTAATGCAGAGGAAAATATGGACAATTTAGTAAATGTTCATCAAGAAAAAATGTATAAAATGAATCAAAGTATTTTACATGAATATCCTGAAATGCATCCTGAAAGAATAGAATTTGAAAAAAATGGTGGCTTTGAATTTCAAACATTCAGAGAGGCTTTGATCAATAGAAAAAATCATAGAAATAAATATACTAAATGAAAATAATATCCTCAATCCCCAAATTATAGTTTATAGAAATGTTAGTAATTGTAAAGGCAGTAAATTGCTCTATTTTCCTATAGTACTACAGATATTTGATAACATATTTATAATATATTGGAAAATAATGTTGGTATTATCGAAATATAATTAATATTGACAGTAATGTAATATGATGTTAGGATAAAGTTGTATTCATTTATGTACAAGCAAATTTGTGCAATGAATTTTTATTCTGCATGGCAGCAGAAGAGTTACTTTGGCATAGTCTGCAATAAAATATAGGAATAAGTTTAAGACAAGGTATAGAAAGACAAATACCTTGTCTTTTTTGCGTGTAGGAAGGAGGAACATACCTAAAAATTGCAGACAGAAAGGAGAGAAAATGGCAGAGATAAAATTATTTGACACATGGACATTTCAGGAAGAAATGCCGGAACCATTCAGCAGGTTTTTACAAAAAGAAGGATTACGAAAAACCACTACCATGGTGGAATGTCTTTCCCAGTATAATCAGGGAAGACAGGCAACACTGCATCCCCCTACATTGAGGGCAATGCTCAATATTGCAGGGATTTATTTGAAACAAACAGAAGGAGCTCTTGGGTTTCAAAAAGGAAATTATGATTTGTTGAATTTCTATTGCATGGAATATGTAAAAGGAAAACGACGCTACGCATTGGTTTATAATCCGATCAGTGCAAAGATACGTGGTGTCTGTAAAACAGAAAAACAAACATATAAAGCTCTGGATTTTGTTGAAAGAAACGTCAGTGACGGAGAGGAAGTTCTGGCAATGCTTATTTATGTCAGTCTGGAAAAGAAAGAAGCATTATATAACCTGGAGTTTGCTCAGAATTTTGTTTTATTCATGCAGCAGATGAAAGAAGGATGGAAAAATGCAAAACTTGCATTAAAAGCAGCTTTTCTTTGTTGTGATAACCTGTACCGGAGAGTCGAAAATGTACAGGATTTCAGCAATGAAGGAATTCCGTTGGAGAAAAGCCAGCTTGGAAAGAATGGTATGGAACAACTTTCCACACTTGCAATCGAAAGTGAACTGTATGCACCAAACGATGCGATAAAAGGTACATTTCAGATTTTTGGAGAAACGAAGAAAGTAAGAGAATGGACGTTAAAAGAATTACAGAAAATTTACAGACAGCACTGGCAGGTTTCTAAAGATTATCAAGACCGTATTCCACGGCTTCCAGAGGATATGAAAGTCGGGGAATATGCGCAGGATATCCTTTCTGCAATTGTAGAGTCCCCTTTCCGAAAATTTATGATCACCGGAAATGCAGGAACAGGAAAGACAACAGACGCACAGATGATTGCCCAGATTTTAGGTGTTCCTTATTTTGCTTTAAACTGTGGACCGGAAACAGATGAAAGTACACTGGTGGCAGGGATTTATCCAAATTCCAGGAAAAAGACCGAAGATAGCATGAAGTTTCCTTCTTTACAGGAATTTGTTACAGATCCGATGCAGGTATTAGAAGAAGTAGCCCATACAAGAAAAGAAGGGATTACCAAAAGCGAAGCCTTTAGGGAACTGTTAGACGCAGTGTATCAGTCCGGTTACCAGAAAGCAAAAAATGAAGGGGATTTTGTAATGCAGGAATCGGAAATCATAAAAGGCTGCCGAATGCCTTCGGTGATTGAAATTATGGAGGCTTCCCTTATTGTAGAGCCGGGGACACTTGGAAAACTTAACCGGTTATTAGATGACTCCAGGAAACTGGACCTTCTGTACGGGGAAGTCGTAGAACGACATCCAAATGCAATTATCATCATCACTACCAATCTGAATTATGTTGCAAATAGGGAATTTGATTTTTCCGTGGTATCCAGAATGAACAAAGTGCAGCATCGGAAGGATTTAACAGAGCAACAGTTGGTAGAACGTGCCATGTTTCGTACAGGCTGCAAGGATATGGAAGTCCTAAAACAGATGGCAAAGGTAATGAAACGACTGGATACAGTCGTAAAAGAAGAATTTGGAAAAGCCGGACTTTGCGGCTACCGGGAATATGAAAACTGGGTATATGAATATATGCGCACCCAAAATCTTGTAAAGGCTGCAGAAGATACGGTATTATCCAAGCTTGCATCCGATGAAGAAGATAGGGATATGCTCCGGCAGGTATGTATGGAGATTTATGTAGAGCAAGGGAAGGGATCTGTATGAGAAGTAAAGAAATAGGAAATAGCAGGCAGACAGAGAAGCGCTTGCTGCGGGATATGGAAGTATTTTCTTCTCCTCAGTTTTTAAGGTTAGTGCAACGGATTGGAAAAGAAATTACAGATAAGCATGATGCACAGATCCGGTTTTATTCCGATGCAACGGATCACAGGGCCGGTTATTTTGAGGGGCGATATATTTATATCAATACCATGAATATGCTTACACAAAGTTTTCCGACTTTGGATTTGAGAAGCAAAAGCCTGATAGGCGTGGAAGGACATGAATGCGGACATCAGAATTACAGCAGTATCTATCTGAGACGGAAATATATAGATGGAATTGCAAGTGGGATTTTATATCCAGCCTGGCCGCTGCCGGAGACGGAGCGAGAAACTGGATTTTTACAAAGTATGAAAGAGGGTTTTCAAAAGAAAGATGCGGTTCTATTAGGACTCTATCTGCAAACAGCCGGAAGGCTGCATGGATATCTGGAAGATGCCTTTATCGAAGAACAGATGTGCAGAAGGTTTCCAGGAAGTATCCGGCAGGGGATTTTGCAGAACCGTAAAAGGAATATGGAGCAGATTTCTAGTCTGAAAAGCCAGATTGTACAGAAGAAATCAAAGCTGAAGATTATGTTACTTCTGTTGGTGCAATATATGTTTACCCATAAGGTCAACACATGGGACGGAGAAGTTGCAGAATATATGGAACTGCTTAGAAACTGTATTCCGGTTCTTTTGAAAACGACTGTTGATATGGGGGAAAGCACAAGGTATCTTGCAACAAACCAGATTTTATTGAAGTTGTGGCCTTTGCTTTTAGAAGAAGCGGAAGGTATGGAAAGAAAAATAAAATCGACAGGAGAAAACAAAGAGAGCGTATTGAAACAGGCTTTTGATGAGTGGAAAAAAGATCTGCCACAATACTCGGAAGAACCTTTCTGCAGGGAAATCCGCATGGAGCGAAAGGAAGCTTCGGATGTTCTTTGGAATGGAGGAGAACTGAAACGTACTTTTTCAGAAGAAATGCAATCCATTCAAATAGAAAGAGAAAGTGTAGTAAAAGAGAAGGAAAGGCTGACAGAAGGAAAGACAGAGCCTTTGCTTTCTGAATTGGAGCAAGAAACTGTAAAGACAATTGATATTGGAAGAGAACTGCACAATATTTGTCTGGAATTAAAAAGAGAAGCAAGGGAAAAGGGATATGAGGAATGGATGCGGGAGCGTTTGAAAGAGATTTTAGAAAATACGGAGTTTACACCTGTGAACCGGGAAATTAAAAAGCGTGTTTTCCGAAAAGAAGTCATTTCACAAACCGCATATCAAAAATATAGAATTTTTCAACCGCAGATAAAACATACTTTAATGAAAATGAAGCAGGATTTACTACCGGTTTTAAAAAGGAAGAAAACCCATATTTTGCGCTACCAGTATATAGGAAAAAGATTGGATATGGCACATCTTTGGAATCCTGAAAAAAGAATTTTTCAGACCAAAATCCCTTCTCAAAACATGGATACAGCGATTGGATTTTTATTGGACCAGTCTGGTTCCATTGACAGCAAACGGTGGGAAACCTCTGTGCTGACAGCCCTTTGTGTGGTGGAATTTGCACAGGTATTTGGGATACCGGTATGTGTGAACGGACACTGCACAGGGAGAGAGCATATAGGAAGGAAACGAGAGGAAATTGTGTGTTTGCATTCCTATTTAGAGTTTGGTGAGAAAGAGGAAGGCAAGTACCGGATTTTGGATATGGAGACAGGCGGAGCAACAGAGATGGGGCGGCCCTTCTTTACATGGCAGAAAAAATGGTAAAAAGAAAGGAAAAGATGAAAATCCTGATTTTTTTCTGTGATGGACTTCCAAATGCACAAGGCTATGGCGGAAAAGTAGCAAAGGAAGATTTACAGAAGGTACAAAGGCAGCTGAAGCAGAAACAGATTACTTTGTTTGTGGCAGCGATTGGAAGGGATCAGGAGGATATTCAAAATATTTACGGGAATGCCTGTATCAATGCGGAGAATCTGGAACAGCTTCCGCATCAGATTGTAAAGAAACTTTTAGAATACATGGGATAGAGAAACAGGACAAGGGACTTTTTCAGGTCTCTTTTTTGATTGGAGGAATTATGGAGCAGAAAAAAGAATGGATTGAGGATTTCTGGCGTACAGGGTATGCAATCCGTCTGGGAAAAGACCAGTATTTTCAGGAAATCAGAAACAAACGTATTGTAACCGCAAAAATTTGGAAAGCCGCTTTCTTTCAAAGCTTAAGAGAAGCTGAGATATTTGCTCAAAAACATCTTTGGTATACGGGGATGGATCCGCAGATTTGCTACCGTGCTTGGGTACTGGTATCTATTGAAAGTGAAGAAGAACAGGAGTTGTTTTGGAATGGAAAGCAGTTTGTCCCGGAACTTGGGAAGGCAAAACTTTTTTCCAGTTCGCAGGAAATGCAGACTTATGTAAAACGTTTGGGACTATCCAGACAGACTTATCCGGAATTATTGCCGGTAGAGAAAAAACAGATGAAAAATGCAGCGTAAGGAGGAAACAGGATGGAAATTAAAAATTTAGCACAATTAAAACGGGTTATACAAGAGAAAAGAGAATTTATTATCAGAGCACACCGACAGGAAAAATTTTTAGGACAGAAGAGAATACCTAACGTGGTACAAAGTAATGGATTTTATTCTGTCATATCCGGACAGCCGGAGCATGAGATCAGTTGTGCAAATCATGGAAAAGGAAGCTGGATTGATTTTGGGAAAGCAACTCAGTGGGAATTTCAGGAGGAGACATGCAGTATGTATTTGCCAGAAATGGAGCATATACCTGAAAACCTGATTTGGACGATTGAATTTTGCAAGGATAAAAAGAATATCCCACAAAAACTTTCCTGCTCCATTCTCTGTAATGCTTATTATCATGGAGAATTATTGCTGCCAGAAGCAATAAAAACCTTCCCGGAGGCACTGGAATACGCGAAGGACCATTTAGATGAAATTCCATTAGGAGAAATGAATTATATCGAAAACAGTGATGTACTCGATCAGGAGAATTGTGAGCTGGTAGCTGCCGATTCGGAAGAAATTCCAGAAGACAGCAGCAAAGAAAACGGTTTGAAAAGTTCCAAAGAGGAATGGTGGAGGATCATTGAAGGAATAAAAGAACATGAAAGCAGACTGGCAGAACAGGGAAGGACAGAAGATGCAGAAAAGATTGCCAGAGGTATGGACTTTTTCTATCCAAATGATGTTGTAACGGAGATTTTAAAAGATGGAGATGGAAGAATTTCTGGGATAAAAAGAGGAGAAATTTCTTTATCAGATGACGATTATTATTTAGCAGATACCCAGGAACCTTATTCCTTCCGTCAAGTTACTTGGGAGGATATTCTTGGAATAATGGAGGAATATTCCAAGAATGGTTATCTGCCTCCCATCTTTTCAAAGGGAACGGTTATCTGGCTTTCAGAAGAATATGAGAGCGATTCCAAAACATCAAGATTTTACTATCCGATGCAGCTGCCACCATGGAAAAGTCTGCAAATGATCCGAAAGTTGGATTGCTGGTATGCAGATACCGATTTGGATTCTAGGGAATATGCAGAAGAATATCAAAGGATTGTATCTGGAATTTTGCATGGCCTTGTGATTTTAAACCCGAAAAAACTCGCATTAGAAGAGGTGATTAAAGAATGGGAAGTGAATTTTACAGAACCCGAAAAAAGTGGGTATCGAGCAGCCTTTGATGGAATTCGTAAAGGTAAAATCCCAATTGTTCGGGACTGTAATTACATAACAGATTAACCACAAAAGAAAGAAATAAAGGCTGTGCAAGACAGCCCTTTCCAGAAAGGAGAACAAATGGATATATTAAAAGAAAAAATAGATGCAAACAGTTTTCAGACTATGAAGCATATCATTTTCCTTACCTCAACAAAGAATGATAAGATACGGTATTTTGAAAAAGAAGAGGCAGATAAACGTTTTCTTCCAATAGGGAAAGAACAAAAGGAGGAAGACGCTTATACCTTTCAGTATCCGGGTGAGATGCTGGAGAGGTATGAAGAAAAGATAGGGGATACTGTTCAAATCCGCAGGGCACTGGCATTTGCCCTTGTAACTATGTCTGATTTTCATGAAGCACAAATGTATGTGGGAACACAATATGAAAACTTTCTGAAACGGATAGAACGAGAAGCGAAAACCGATATTTATCTGGCAGGAGCTATGTGTTTTTTAACTCCGTCTGAAAAGAAACAAAAGTTTTATTATGAACGGATTAAAAGTTATTCATACAAAGAACTTGCAGAATGTATGTGTATCCTGTTTTTATTCAAAGGGAAAAAAGAAATCTGGGAAATGCTAAAAGAAAATGTATGCTCTTTCTTTGAAAATGAAAGAGCAGTAAATATCTTCCAAAATGCTGAAATGTATATCTGGTTTTTCAGAACTTATGAAAAGGAAATTAAAAAAGAAAGAAAACAGATATTTTCGAGATTAAAACTTTTGGTGAAGATGCAGCATACCCACGTAAAAGAACGTTCAGAGCTATTTCAACAGATGCGAAAGGCAGGTTACCAAAAAGAAGAAATTTTTTATTTAAACCTGCGGATGCTGCAGGCTGCAAAGGAAGACAAGTTAGAAACAGTAAGCCAGATAACATGGGAGCGTGCTTCAGAAAGTTTTTGCATTTTTATATGTAACCAGGAAAAGGAATATTCGGAGGAGCTTTATCAGCTTTGCAGGGAACTAATACAAAAGCATCGTTCTTATGAAATCAAAATCGGCGGATATGATGGGATTTTAGGCGCCATGAAATGTCAGGTAACTGTTAAAAATTCCAAGATATATGCACTGCTTCATACTTATGCAGGAGAGCGACAGGCAAATCCTAGCTGGTTTTTTATTCCATCATGTAAAACACAGGCAAAGAAAATCTTTTCTCTGTTGGGGAAAAAGGATTTTGATAAAAAAATACGGGAGACTTTATATAATCAGTCTTTTACGGAACAGGAACTTCAGGAGTATCTGAAGATTTATCAGGAATTGACAGATGTAGATTATATTCAACAGATGCTGCAAGAAGAGAACTATCAAAATCATAAAATTTTTGAAACATTTGCAGAAAAGAATTTCTTAGATCCCCGACAGATTATAAAAGAATTGCTTACAAAGGGAGAAGGAAAAGCGATTTCTGAATGGGAAGAACCGGAAAAAAAGAAGTATGGCTATATTCTTTCCTATATCGAAGATTTGGATACGGATTTAAAATTTCAGACTGCAAAACTTCTTTTGGATAACCGATCCATGGAAGAAATCAGAAAAGAAGAAAAACGAAATTTCTTATGGAAGAGTGTCGGAATTCAGGAATTTTATTACAGACGAGAATATGATAAGATGAATTTTTTGAAACTTCATTTGCAACCAAACCAGGTCCTGCAGTTGTTTTTCTGGATAGAAGAATCTGTTTATCGGTTTCAGCCACAAAAATATTTTGCTTTTCTTTTAAAAGTCTTGGAAAAAGAGGAAAATCTTATTTGGCTTCCGAAAGAACAGGCACAGGAATTTTGGAAAAAACTAATGGAGCTTGGGATAGAAGAAGCTGGAAGTAAGAAATTTAGAATGCTATACATGGAGAAAGAGGAACGGGAGAAGTTTTATAAAGAACAGGAAGAAGCCGCAAAACAGAAAAAAGTGGCTGAACTGGAAAAGCAGACAAAAGAAGCATACCAGCATTTTTGGAAACTGCAGCAGGAGAAAACAGCAGAAGAGATTTTTTGGAAAATCGATTCACTTTTCTATTCTTATCAAAAAGAAGCCTATATAAAAGCAACGGTTCAGTTCCTAAAAAAATATTTAGAAAAAGTGGGGTGGAAATTACCAAAAGCAGCAATTTGGGAATATTTAAAACTGCTATTAAACTTAGGGAAAAAAGAAGGGATAGAGATTGCAACTATAAAAGAGTGGTTGATAAAAACGGAGGTAGAAGATGCTTACGACGGTGAAGGAACACATGGAAATTATTAAGGGGTTGGAAGGACTTGGCTGGCAGGAGATTTTAGGATTTTCAAATCAGCAGCTCCTTCCTTTTACAAAAGAAATTGATACAGACGAAAAGAGAAGAATATTAAAACAGCTTCCTATCGAGTATGGAAAGAAATTGGTTGCCTATCCGAAAATTCTTTCAAAGATTATAAGTCTACTGGAAGCAGGAATTTCAGCCTATAGAATAGAAATGTTTATCGGCAGTGCCGATGAAAAACTATTTGACCGTTCCTATGAGGAATTGGAAGCAGCTTTGAAAACAGAAGCAATTTCGGACAGATACGTAGCTGTATATCTCCAATATTATTTTTCCAGCCATTTGTCCGAAAAAGAGTGCAGTACATTAAATGGAAATCTGGAGTTTCTCGAAACATATTGTGATAAAAAGCTACAAAATTTAACTCCTTCAGAAAGAATGGTTTTAAAAGAACCCATTTTTACAGGAGAATTTTTAGGAATAGCGATTGCAGAGGAGAATTTCTTTCAGGATTTAGGGAAAGGGAAGGTATTAGAACTTTTGAAGTATTTGTCAAAGTTTCAATTGCCGATGCTAAGTAAAGAGGCATACAGACAGATTATAAAAAATGCAGAAGAACTTTATCCTCTATTAAGAGAAATCATACCTCGTTTACATAAAGGCATACGATCTTGTTTTTTGACAAGGTGGCTGGAGAATGAACAGTTATTGTTTGATTTAAACAGATTTGTAAGACAAGGATGGATTTCGCAAGGGAATTTCTATACAAGAGCAGGGTATATACAGGAGGTTTACCGGTATGCCATAAAAGCGGTGGACCGATTGAAATATTATCAGGAGTCAGTACTTCTTTATGCAGTCAAACATCAGAAAAAACACTTTTTGAAGTTGTATGAAGAAAATACAGAACTGTTTCTTGAACTTCCATGGAATTCTATTTTATTTCAAAAAGCATTTTATGAGGAGTATGTCAATCTAAATACATTAAATTTTCAAAATTTAAAGGAATGCAGAAAAATAAAGGAATGTTCTGCTATAGAAAAGACAGATATGCTACAAAAAGAGTATACTTTTGCGGAAATAAAATTATTTGCTGTCTGTCCTGACAGAGAGTATATCCGTTTGTACCACAAACTAAATTATAGAAGGGTAGACGATCGGTTGAGAGTTATGCAGGAAGTGGTGAAAAAGAGACTCTTGGACAAGGTAACCAGCGAAGAAACGCTGGAAAGAGTTGCGGCTTTTTTATCCCACAAACCATTATCTAAGTGGGTGAAAGAAGAATTGGGAAATATTTCCGGCCTAGTAGGGATGGATATACTAGATTTGTTTCTTTCCTGGGAAGAAGTTGTACGTTTTCTTCCAGAAGTGAAAAATGGTTTCCAACTGCGGTATTTGATAGCAAATAAAGAAAAATTAAGTGGATACCCAAATTTTCAGTCTGCCTATGCTGAACTATTAAAAAATGATCCTCACTGGGAATGGATGAAGAGCACTTTTGCTTTCTCCGATTCGTTTATCAGAGAGCATGAAGCAAATATCCAGACATTTCTGGAACAAGGCGGTTCTGAAATTTTGTATGAATTTTATAAAGGAGATACCGGACAGACAGAAATGTTGCGTAGATTGTTGGTCGCAGAGCTTATGGGGAAATTTAAAGACTTAAAATACCATGATGCAGATCTGGAAAAGGAACTTGCTTTTCCGATTTCAGAAAAACAGATGAAACTGTGGGCAGAAAATCTGCAACTTCAGAGAAAGGAATGGAAGATCTGGGAAGAAGACCGTTTTCTTCCGGTGATGCAGATTGGGGAGCTGCCGGATAAAACCTGTTTGAGTTACAAGACAGGAATGTATCGAAAGTGTCTGCTATCCTGCTTTGACAGTAATAAGAAAATTATATATATTTCTTATCAAGGTAAGATTGTCCTTAGGGCAATCCTTCGGCTTACAAAAGCATCTGAAGAAAAAATGGAAAGGGAGAACAAAGAATTTCAATTTGTAGATTTTACAAAGGATACGGGAAAGAAAGAGAAACCAGAGCAACTGGTTCTGTTTTTGGAAAAAGCCTATGTAAAAGGGATTTCAGACAGATTGGAACAGGAGATGTTTAAGCTTCTTTTTCGTATGGTAAAGGAAAAAGCAGGAAGACTCAACATCTCATTGTTGATCAGTCGTGATTACTTTGGGAACATTCCAAGTGGATGGTTTCAAAAAGAGAGTAGATACATCTATATCTCGGCTACCAAAGGAAAAGAGCAGTATTTGGACTCCCTAGGTGGAAATCATGGAATTGCTTCTGAAGGAAAATACCTGAAAGCATCGGTCTACCATCAATATCCCCGGAAAAGTGTGATTATGAAAGAATGGAGGGAGAGGAATTCTCTGAAATATCATAGAAAATTCAATTTGTCAGGTCCTATGAAGTTTGATATAATAATCGTAACAAGAGAGTGACTGGTTGTAGAAAAGAGAGGAATTTACGTGGAACATACAAAAGCAGATATTATATTTAAAGATTTTTGGCGGAATAATGAACGGTTTGCCGATCTTTTCAATGTAGTTGTGTTTGGAGGAAAAGAGGTTATTAAGCCAGAGGCATTGCATGAAATGGATACGGATGTTTCCGGTATCATTCAATTAAAAGATTATAAGGAAACGTTATCCAGAACAAGAGATGTCATTAAAAAGACCGCTTATGGAGTAGAATTTGTTGTTCTTGGAATTGAAAGCCAGCAGCATATTCATTATGCCATGCCGCTGCGTCATATGGTGTATGATGCAATGAGTTACCTGAAGGAATATCAGGAAATTACACGCAAATATAAAAAAGATACCGGGAAAAAGACAGAAGATGAATTTTTATCAAAGATGAAAAAGATGACCGGCTTCATCCGGTTATCACATTGACAGTGTATTATGGAGAAAAACAGTGGGACGGACCGTATTGTCTGAAAGATATGATTGTAGAAATGCCGGAAGAAATTGCCGCTATTTTCTCAGATTACAAAATGAACCTCTTGGAAGTACGGGATTCAGACCGATATGTGTTCAATAATACAGATGTTCAAAGTGTTTTTGAAATTACCAGGGAAATCTTTGCCGGCCATTTTGAAAAAATTCAGGAGAAGTATGGAAACAAGGAGATGGGTTCAGATCTATTAACAGTTGTCGGTCAGATGACAGGATCAAAGGAACTGATTCGTATGAGTAGAAATATGGAGGTAAACAGTATGTGTGAGGCATTAGAAAAGTTGAAAGAAGAAGGAAAATTGGAAGGCATTGAAGTGGGAAGAGAAGAAGGTATAAAGGAAAATAGAAAGGAAGTTATTCTTACCATGCTGCAGAATAATTATCCGATTTCTGAGATTTGTAAACTTTTGAATATCCCCGAAGAAGAGGTATTAGAAATAAGGGATAAAAAATAATATCGGTTTTCCCCAAGTGAAGTAAAAGGAATGGTGGTACATTTAAAAGGCATCAAAAACAATGGATTTTTGGTGTCTTTTTACAATGTATATAAGAAAAGCCTTGCACATTGATAGTTAAAATAATATAATTTGTATATCAATTTAAGAAAGAAGGGAAGTAATGAAAAAGTTAATTTTAATAGGTATTGTTGCTTTAGTTGTCTTTATGATATTAAAAGCCCTCCTTGTGATAGTAAGCAAGATTACAGAAAAAGCATTTAAAGTTTCAGATAAGAAGAGAGATAGGTTCGAATTTCCTCTTTCAGTAGCAATCCAGTTGCTTTTTATTTTAATATGGTTAATGAGTTCGGAGGGTGTAGCAAATAAATTTGGTTTGAATAATTTAGAATTTTACATATCCTTTTGTATGATAGGAATTTTTTGGGTATTCTGGTGTTATTTCTCTTGGGACATGGAACATATTTTTGTTAAACCATGTATATCCAAGAAACGGAATAGAATGATAAAGAAAATATCCATTTATGCATCAATATTTATTTTTGTCATAATTCAAGGATATTTTCAAACACTTCATGCAATGGATCCGGAAAGTGAAATAAATATGATGTTTTCTGTAACTAATTATTCGATAGTTGTTGCTATAATTGCATTAGATAGGATAATGAATCAAATTGTTGCATATATTGAAGAAGAAAAAAAGAAAATGTATGTATTTGTTGCCCTCTTGCATCTCAAAATAAAATTGATCAAGACAAGATATAGTGTTATTTTGTTGACTTGACTACTATATTGTGTTACCATAAACTTGTAGTTCAGTTTTATTCTTCATAAAGAAGAATTGTAATTTTTTTCTGACCATAAGGTTAGAATGAAGTTTTGAAGTTTTGATACTTAATTAAAAAGCGCGTATATCAAAAGCATTCAGGAAGAAATTCTTTGAGTGCTTTTTTTATTGCCTTTTGGAAAGGAGAAGAAAGAAAAATAAAAAGCAGAGAGAACGATATGAAAATCAGAAGGGATTTTTGTATCGTTTTTTTGTATATGCAGAAAGGAGTGTGACAATGTGCAGGAAAGTGATTTACAGCGTGCAAGTAAAATTTTGCGCACAGAATTTGGTTCCGACTGGAAACAGATTGTACAGACGTTAGGAACAAGAGAGCTTACGCATTGCGTAGGACAAGACCTGACTTCTTTTATGGCATTTCCAGAACGGGCAGAAGGAGGCAGCAATCAGTGGAGAGGAAATTGTTCCCCGCAGGTTGTAGCGAAACTCATTCAGTTTGTAAAAAAATGCAGGCGATATGAAAAGAATAAGGATTTTCTATTTTTGGATCCCATGAGTGGTTCTGGGACCAGTCAAGATGTGGCAGAGGAATTACATATTCCCTCTGTCTTATACGATTTAAACCCACATCCGCCAAAGGGGATTGGAAACTGGAATGCATTAAAGGATGAAGTTGCGCATAGTGCAGACCTGATTTTTTTCCACCCACCTTACCATGATATTATCCGGTATTCCGGAAATATGTGGGGCAGGCCGCATGAAGATGATTTGAGCAGATGTGAAAATTATGAAGATTATATTGAAAAACTGAACTATGTGATCAAAAAACTGTATTTCAGCCTAAGACAGAATGGGTATCTGGCAATTCTGGTAGGAGATATCCGGCAGAAAGGCATCTTTCATTCTATTGCAGCAGATATGCTTCATATTGGAAATATGAAGTCCTGGATTGTTAAGGGGCAGTTTCACTGCACTTCCAGTAAGACACAGTATTCCGGAAAACCCTTTATTCCTATTGTGACGGAAACACTGGTGCTTTTTCAAAAAGAAGAAATTCTTCTTGTACCATTTTCAATTAGAAGGGAAGGAATATTCCAGATACAAGAACAGGACTCCATTGCACTGACGTGGTTTCATTTATTGCGGATGACACTGGAACAGTTAAATGGACATGCAACGTTAAAGCAGCTATATCAGGAATTAAGAGAGCACCCGAAAGCCAAAAAGAATAAAAATTATGAGGCGAGAATTCGGGCAACTTTATATGAACATGCCGATTGTTTTCTGCCTTTAGCAAGAGGAACGTTTCGGCTAAAATACCGATAGGAAAGAGGTGTGTATGAAAGATGAAACAATGGCAGGATATTATCAGCTGCTGATTGCAATCTTTTGTAATCTGAATGCAAGAGAAGCAAGATATCTTTATGATTATGGACCGGCTCACCCAGTCTGCAGAAGAATGATGTATAGAAAATTAAAGCATCAAAAACAAGGAGAATGTCTTTCAGAGGAAGAAATTTTAGAAAGGCTGGATCAGTTGGAAAAGAATGGATGTTTTTACAGAGAAAAGAAAGGAGCGTGAGAATATGCACCTTCATAAACTGGCAGATCTTCTGTCATTTCATGAGGTGGCAGTTGGAGGAACCCTTCCCCAGACAGAGTATTATCGTGAAAAGCTGAAAAGACTGCATCCTATGCAGATGCTTTCGTCGAACATACTGCTGCCACTATATGAAATTTCTCTTTCTTATATGACAGTAAGGGGAAATTACAGGCAGGCGAAAAAATATGCTTTCCTGGCAGAGTACAGCGAAGTAGATTTTGAGGCAGAACTTTTATTAAAGGACTGGATTGCGGAACAGAATGCCAGAAAACCTTACCGCAAAATTTCCAATGTACAAATTCTGGAAATTCAAAAAATTGCGTATGGGATACTGGATATCCGGTCGTAAAAGTGTTCCACTTTTTCTTATCCTGAGAAATTCAGGTTGCTGCTTAGGAAAACCGGCCATTGCGGGCTTGTTTTTCGAAAGTGAAGGTCAGGCAGTGTAAAAAGACACACCTACAAGCATGGCTTTTCCGTTTAGAGCAAACTTTTTGTAAAGAACGGAGAAAAAATGGAACAGTTAAGTTTTTTAGCATTGAAAAGAAAATCCAAAACGCCATAACCCTGTTAAAAATGTTTGAAGCAAAAGCCATAGAGATGCATCCGGAAGGATACTATTTATGTTTTAGCGGTGGGAAAGACAGTCAGGTAATTTATGAACTGGCAAAACAGGCAAAAGTAAAGTTTCAGGCTTATTATAATGTTACAACCGTAGATCCCCCGGAATTGGTCTATTTTATCCGAAAAATGTATCCTGCGGTTATTATCAATCAGCCTGATACAACCATGTGGGAACTGATTAGCCAAAAGCATTATCCGCCCACACGAAGAATGCGTTATTGCTGCTCTGAATTGAAAGAAAGAGGAGGAAAAGGACGGTTTGTAGTCACTGGTGTGCGTTGGGCAGAAAGCAGGAAACGAAGAAAAAGAGGATTTGCAGAAATACAAGGACCGTCTGAACCAAAGGTTATTTTAAACAGCGACAATGACGAAAAAAGAAGGCAGATAGAAAATTGCCAGATAAAAGGAAAACGGGTGTTAAATCCAATCTTGGATTGGACAGATGATGAGGTGTGGCAGTTTATCCATACACATATCCGAACTTATTGCAGCCTTTATGATGAGGGCTTTACAAGGATTGGCTGTATTGGGTGTCCACTGGCTTCCACCAAGCAGCGGGAGAAAGAACTGGCGCGCTATCCTGTGTTTAAAAAGGCTTATTTAAAGGCGTTTGACCGAATGCTTTCTTACCATAAGGAAGGAACACATGGAAGTGCTACATGGAAAGATGCCGAAGATGTTTACAGGTGGTGGCTATATGGAAATCCCCCAAAAGAAATACAGGTTACTGGACAAATAGAATTATCCATCGAAAGGGAGTTGGGAAACATTGTGAAAGAAATAGAGAAAAAGAAACCAGAGCCTTCAAAAGAGTGGGAAGATGTTTTTCAAAAGAAACTGTATGACTGGAAAAAGATATACCAGTTTGGAACAGAAGAAAACCTAACCACAGACGGAGAAGTATTAAACCAAATCAGAAGGGAACTGGTGCAAGTCTATGAGAATTATTTTTTTGGAACAACTGCTCGTGACAGGTATAAAAAGAAAATTCCACAGGCTGTCAAAGATGATTATATGGCAGGAGAAGTAGAAATTTTTGAAACTGCTCAAAGGCTGGTAAAGAAATATAAGCAGAGCCAGCAGTTTCGATATGTGCTTGTGAAGCGCCCTCAAATCAGGGAAACAGACCGGAGAAAACTTCAAGTTGATCTTTTGGTCGGAAAAATTCAGAAATTAGAGGTTTGCGTAAAGAGGAAAGACATTCTTGGAATGCGTATCTTTTCAAAGGAAGACGAACTGGACAAAATGCTGGCGGAAGTTTATCAAAAAATAAAAGAACTTCCCAGAATAAATAAGGGTGTAGAAAGCGCCGGAAATAAGAAAAGATCCAGTTGGAAAAATCAGATGATATTAGAAGAATTTATTCGTTAATTGAAAGGAGGAAACAGGGTGACAGATCAAAAAATGATTGCAAGTATGGTAGGCGATTTTTATGGGGTTTATCTTGGAAAATCCATGTTGGGAATCCAGGGACTTCTAAAAAAATATCATAACCATAAATTTATTATTACCTTGATTTCTAATTTGGAAACAACGGTAGAAATTGATATGCATAAGGCGATGCATGAGATTTATGATTTCTATAAGAAGCATAGAGGAAAAGGGCAGAGAGAGGACAGCGAATGGGAACAGATCATTGAAGAAGCCAGTAAGATTGGCAAAAAATATGAAGGAAATGCGTGGTGCAAGCAATTCCTGATCCAAATGATCAGCATTATTGAGGAAGAAGACACGGAAATCAGAGCAAAAAGAGAGGAATTAGAAAAAGCGGCATGATGGGAAGGGGAATCCCCCTTCCTGCTTTTATAGGAGGAAATAGGAATGCTTGGAAAAATGATAGAAAATACAAAAGATTTGAATATGGTTGCAGACCGTTTAAGAGCAAGAGGCGAAATTTCACGTTTGCAGGAGCTTTGTAAAGAATGGCTGATACCGGAAAAGGATATGCAGGATTTTTTGCAGGGAAAAAGGCTGCGGCTGGCAGAAGTGCCGTTGGAAGAAAATTTTTCTACTGCTTCTGAAAAGATTGCGGAAGAAATGTATCAGTTTGAAGGACCAGGCTGGCAGTGGCTTTAGGGCAGTATCTTATGGAACGCTGTGAAGAGAAAACCTTAGGGGAACAGATTCTGCTACCTCATAAATCTTTGGAAAAAGCAATTAATTTCATTCTGCAAAGAGTATATGAAGAATCAAAAGACTACCTGCAACAGAATCGAAATGGGCAAAATGGTGCAGGAGTCGCAGTCAGTTCCCAAAAAGTGTACCATTGGCTGGAAGAATACTATGCGTTAGATGATGCTGAGGAAGAAAGAAAAAAGA
>ENA-OQCK01000520-OQCK01000520.1-human-gut-metagenome-genome-assembly--contig:-NODE-520-length-20205-cov-3.651559_pt1 | contig 20205 bp, 27 predicted proteins | sample MGYA00242498_ERZ504578 | MGnify/ENA primary metagenome ERZ504578 (study PRJEB26092, sample SAMD00036229) | human gut metagenome | host: Homo sapiens | study: EMG produced TPA metagenomics assembly of...
ATATCTGACATTTTTCTAGTCAACATCGAAAAATCCAGTCTTTAGACGCATATTCCTTTTCAAACTCTGCCAAATCTTCCTTTATACACTCACGAAAATTCTCTTCGCTATCATTGCCACTCATCATCCAATCTACGCGAGTTGCATATATCTCTGCTATACGAATTTGCCGATATGCCTCCTTCATTACATTTATCGTTTCATCTGACAGTTCCAATACATCAGCATCATCTGGATAGCGGCCATAATAACAATGATGAATTGAGTATAATACCGGAATTCGTTCACCGTCAGAAGTGCCAGACATATATCGCATTGTTGATTGGAATATTACTCCATCTACGAAAAAATGCTGCTCTGAATATTTTTGTTCTGCCTTGACGATAGTTTTATCTGTCAGAAGAAAAGATTCCGCATCTTCATAACTGGCAAAACTCATATAGCTATGGTATGAGCCAAAGCTATCTTTCTCGTAAATAGTCCAATAATCTTTATGTATCTTCCCGGCTTTGGTTGTAAAGTTCTCGCAATATCACGCTCGATAGAATTAGCTATCTCTCCGAAGGCAATCATATGCCGATTAAAATATCCTCCACTCATAGTTATTTCTGTTCTTGGTATTTATTCTACAAGATTTTTAATCTTGTCAATTACCTTCATGATTTCAGTAGTGTCAATAGACCCATTTTCATGGTCATGAGTCGTGAAAAGGTTTTCACCTTCTATGAAACCTATAGAATTATAGAATTTCAATTTCTTTTCCCATGAAGTCTTATATTCTGGAACTGTAAGCATACCCAGATGTTCCCAGATAATAATCTCATCAGAAAGGTCTACAAAAGTGAAGTCGGGAAGGCATTGATGTCCATCTCTATTAAACATTTCTTCATATTTAAACTTGATGTCGGCAGAGATAAGTTCGTTTGCGATAATTACCTCTGACTTACTACGAACCATAAGGTTGGGATTTTTTGTCCGATGTATCAGGCCTTCAACATAAGGGATTGAGGACTTATTTTCTCTTGCCACAAGTTGTTCGAACATATTTGAATTTCTTTGCGCAAGAATAGAGGCTTGAGGCTTCGTTTTTTCCCAAAGCCAATAGACATTATCTTGTATGAGTAGAATCAGTTTCTTTTTAGCTCTCGTCAATGCAGTGTAAATTAACTCACGTGTGAGAATGCGACCAAACTTAGGCAATACCAGCACCACAGTGTTGAAATCGCTACCCTGGCTTTTATGAATCGTGATAGAATATGCAAGTTCTATTGGAGTTTCACTATCTTCTCCAGACACGCCTCTTTTACCGAAAGATTCATTGGGAATACCGGCGTAAATCAAATTCGCATATCCTTTATAAATAGATCGCACAAAACCAATTTGACCGTTAGATAACTGATATTTTTGATGGGATGGGTATGCTTCCACTTTCTCATTTTTAAGTTGCATTATCTTATCTTTGGGATAAATCTTCTGTGTTGAGAATTGTATAAATTCCTTGTCGTATGTTCTATCCATTTCTGAACACATTCATTAAGATGCAATGACCCCCAGATAGGATTCAGGACAGGGGTGAGGACTTGCACAGACTCAATCGTGTTAGGATTTGCCGCAAGCGATTTGATGGAGTCAATACCTAACCGATGCTGAAGAACGGCAGATAGATTATCTTCAGTACACCCCAATTCAATACATAATGCTTCCATCAGACACTTTTCAAGGTCGCTTTCGTCTGTCCAAGTCATTACCTGCAAATCTCCATTAAGGTCTCCGGTAGCCATCTTATTGAATATTTCATCAGCCCCTTTCTTTGGTTTCTTGCTACTAAACCATGATGCAAGTGTTAAAATATCAGATTCGCCGGTAGTAATTGTACGTACTACCGTTTCGAGCGATGTGATTGCTGAATTTAATACAGGAACAGTGTCCTTGTTTTGAAGGCGGTAGCACAAATCAGCAAATGGTCTGCCTGCCCTATCGGAGGAAGTTGGCAAGGGTCACCAATCAATATAAGACGATTAATCTTAGCGAGATCTAACGCTTTTAAAAGAATATACAAATCTCGCGTTGTCAGCATAGAACATTCGTCAATAATCACATTGGCAGCATTGGCATACTGTCTTCCGTTCGGATTGTCAATAGCTAACATTCTATCCCAATCAAAGAAACCTTGACGAACGAGGAACTGAGCAATGGTTTGGGCTTCAACACCCTTACCCATTTTGCCTAATCGAACTCTCGCTTTTCCTGTAGGGGCAAGTAAAAGCACGCCTTCGTTTTTTATTTGTGAGCAGGAAAGAAATGTCTCTACTACGGTTGTTTTGCCGGTACCGGCACCACCTGTTAAGACAGAGAGTTTTCTATCCGTCATCATCTCCAACGCTTCAATCTGCTGTCTCGTTGCTTCACGACTATTCTCGTTATTTTTGTCATAATGTGATGATGACATGGCACGAGTTTCCCAGTCAACGTTCAACTTATTACGCACAGAGCTTTTGGCTCTGGCCAATAATCGTTTGCTCAACCAACGCTCCATTTCTGCGTATTCTTTTAGCTGTAGTGCCTTAGGATTGTCGTCAGGGAGATAGACCAACTCATCGGAGAAAAAACCTCGGACGGTTAAGAAATAGTCGTTTGGTAATAAAGAATTTGTATCAGAAAGAGTATCACTTACATATTGTTCCAACTCGGCAATGGATAGTAACGTGTCTCCATCGTCAAGAGCAGAGCAAAGACGTTCAACAGTCATGGAACGTAATCTGCGTTCATCTATCAAAGTACGAACAGCAAACGGTGCCGTTGGAATGTTTTCACCTTGAATGTCTACATCAGGAATCACACCAAAGTCGATAGTTTGTGTGTTCACACGATTATCGTAATCCTGAGCACATTTTTCGCTTATGATATAGGGATTAGTCAAAAGTTTTTCATAAGTCTCAGCATTGTTGGCATATTGCCCTATGATATCTGCATCGAGTTCAAATCGGGAAAGTAGCTCAAGCACTCTTTTCCCTTCATCTGAACGATACTCCCAAGATTTCTTATACGCGGGTAGTTCTGAAAAATAAACTGTATTGGGAACAGGTAGCTTCCCTGCCATTAAGTCATTGTAGTATCTCCACGGATTGTCTTTTTTCCCACATCCGGCAGTCAGAATATCCCGTTCTATCAGATATGAATAGTTTACGCCTATCGCTTTGAGGCATTCTGCAAATGAAGGGAATGGCGAAATCGAAGACTTAACCTTGGCTATGCTGTCATTTATCCAGCGTAATTGTAACTGCCAGTCGCCTCCCACTAATCCATGCTTCATAACGGCCTCCAATGCCCGCCTTGCATTTTCAAGGATGATGAGCATTGATTGATTGCTAATGAATTCACAACCGTAAGATAGTTCATTGAAGATACGTTCTGTATTTCCAAGCTTATCAAGAGAGATTTTAATTTCGTCAAGGGCTTCCTCTTTTGTTAATCCTGTCTTCTTTTGAATATAGTCCTCATCAAATTCCAGATATTGGTTGTATGGCAATAGAAAGCCTTTGGAGTCCTGTAATTCCTGCCTTATAGAATGTTGTACAACCATTTCCCATAAAGGATATGTGTAATCGGCCTCTGTATCGTATAATTTTATAGATGCCACAGAGGTTACCTCTCCCATACCGACAATCATACGGCGGCCTTCATCATCTACAGGATTACCGTTTTTACAATAAAAGACACAGATTGACTCATTGGCTTCAATATTCCCACGAAACCACTTCAGAATATCGAGTTGACGCTCTGCACCATATAGCCACGATGAATTGAACGGGGATTTTTCCACGTCATGAAACTCCGGATGTCTATCACTCAACCACGATTGAGAATCAAGAGACATATATCTAAATGGAATAGCTAAAGCAGAATATGCAGGGATTTCAATTGTTGTTGGCTTTAAAACGTCATGTCGCCCTCCTTTGCCCGCATACACGTGCTTAAATTCCCGTTTATATGAGTGCTGATTCATAAAACCACCGTTTTCGCTTGCACAAACGGGACGTTCATGCTGTGGAAGTAAACTCCAATCCTCAGAAGCATGCAAGCAATCAGCAGTATCCCGCGACATGGATATTCTTGGGAGAACCTTACAAAATGTATTACAAGCAGGATTCTTGCATACATGGCCATTCCAATTAGAATCGTGCCAAGGAACACGTATAGAAATATGTTTCATTTGTTATAATATAAATAGATTCCAATAAACAATTATTAAATCAAGCCAAGGTCATTTAGAAACTCTGGTCAAATGTCATTGATAATATACCTTGTATTTCCTCAAAAATTTCCACTGCCTCCTTTTCATTTAACCCAACTTTTACCATCACAGCAAATAAATCTTCTTTTGTAGGTTCAATGCGATCATTGATAGAAGTCGTACGGAAGCCATTTATGCCATCACTTGGCAACAGATCGAATGCCGGAGCGAAATGCCAATTGCCATCACGATAGATGAAAGCAAAATTCTTTGCGTGGTCATCTTTGTTATCAATCAAGTAGTTGAATACCATAAGACGATACACTTCCACATTTCTGCCACGCTATGCGTCAAAGTTGCGCATACTTGAAATATGTGAGTGTAGTCTATGCTTGGCAAACGATAGTCTGCCCCGATAAGTCCGGCAATGCTTACAACGTGTAATTTACCGTTTGAGGTACGGTCAAAACGCTCCACTCCGAAATATTTATCTTCGAAAAGTCGTGTTTTAGGCATCTCTATTCCACACTCTTTGGCAAGAAGCGAATAACGGTATTCATCCTCACCAATATGTTTGGAATCTCTCTTTGCCCGGAACTTCACCAACCATTCTTTCCCATCATAACGAGTAAAGATTTTGGGGCGGGCTCCACCCGGAGAACCACCTCTATACTGGAACTCCTCAATTCCCTCTCCGTTATAATTGTCGCTATCAAGAATCTGTTCCGCCTCCAATGCCAATTTTTCAAAATCTGCGTATTCTTGCTTTGATACAACACTCTTGTCTGGACGAAATTCCAATGCACCGCGTCCAGTAGAACCGACCAACGCAAGACGGTCAAGTAGTGACAGTGTTCGTGGATTGACCCCGTTCCGCTGCAAGTATCTATCAAGAATTAGCAATCCCCACCCATCAGGCAAACAATCATCAAAAACACCGAATCCACCATCAAACGGACGAGGTTTTGCTATAAATACCCCACTGCGCAATGGTAACTCAAACGGAGATATAGAAAAACCAGAATTGAGCCACTCTGCCGAATATTCAAATGCACATAAACTCTCTTTGGTTAAAGCCAATCTGCCAACCAGTCTATTATCATATATTACCTCTATCCGCTTTATGCTATTCATTTTTCTTCCCTCTTTTACGTATAACACTTTGCTCATTCAATACATCATCTAATGACTGATATTGCTTCTGCGCAAAAAGAGCATCAAAATCAGAAAGCGCATTCAAAGCAAAGCCTACTTGAAGCAATCCTCTTAATGAAATCTCTCCCGTCTGCTCAAATCTGCGATAAGTAGCAAACTTGACTCCTGCTCTTGCTGCCAATCCTTCTTGAGTTAAGTCCAATTCAAGTCTCCGAACCTTGACTCTTGCTGCAATTTGCAAAGCAATATCACTGGGACTTGAAACATTAAAAGCTATTATATTATTCATAGTTTACATATCTGCCAATCAACAAACAAAATATTATTCAATACAAAAATAAGACTTATTCCTGAATATACCACCAAATTCAGAATTTATTTGCACCTCAAAATGAAAATCAACTTTACTTTATCTCCGTATTCATATATACGTACATTAAAGTAAAGCTAACAGAGGGAGAGAAAAAAAATGGCTTCGCCAAAGCCGAACCGAACTATATCTGCCGACTTTCTTTTTTTTGGCTGCAAAAGACACAGAAATCCTGCTCACAAAACAGACATGATTCGAGCCATTGTAAGACACAAGAGCCAACCCCAAAATCCGTAAAACCATCTCTGATTTTGCAACTCGAATCGGCGAAATAATCACCGATATGCCTTATCTTTGCGAACCGGATGTTTCGGAGCAAAAGAGAGCCATTTTTCTCTTTTTCCCTTCGTTTGAAGACAAACTAAGGTTAAAAACGTTAAATCTTCGATTTTCGGCGAAAAACAAGTAAATTTTTGAGCAGTCTATCTTTTAAGCCGTAAACTATTGATAATCAATTGGCATAATATGCTGCATCGGCAAGTAGAATCATATTTAGCACTAATTGTACTTTGATTAATTAATATGTGGAAACAAGTAGAATTTGATTTACAGTCACGCAGACGTGGCTTTCATCTTATAACCGGAGAAATATTACGTAATCTGCCGCCATTACCCGAAGTTGGATTACTGCATTTATTTATCAAACACACTTCCGCCGGGCTAAGTATTAACGAAAATGCAGATCCTGATGTTCGTATGGATATGGAAAGCATTTTCAACCACTTAGTGAAAGAACGTGAACCGTACTATCAACACACTTTAGAAGGAAATGACGATATGCCGGCTCATGCAAAAAGCTCAATCATAGGAACGTCGGTCACAATACCTATAACAAATGGAAAGCTAAACCTCGGAACTTGGCAAGGTATCTATCTCTGTGAATTTCGGGATTATGGTGGTAATCGACGAATGGTGGCTACCATTAGTGGAGAATAGCAAATGAACTTGCTATTCTATTGTAATTAGTGGCAAATTGTGTTACCCGCAAATACTTAGGAGACAGTATTGTAGCATACTAGTCTCAGGATTGCGGAACACGAAGTTGCCAGAAGGCAACAGCCGCCGCAGCAGCTACATTAAGCGAATCAACACCATGCACCATAGGGATACGGACTACGTAATCAGCCTCAGTGATCGTTTCATGTGAAAGTCCCTCCCTTCGTTACCCATGACGATAGCCAATTTGGATTCATTCACTAAGGCAGGATTATCAATAGGAATAGAATCATCTGTGAGCGCCATAGCAGCCGTACGAAAGCCTAATTTACCCAAGTCACTGAGGGAACCGTTCATCCAAGCCCATGGCACAAAGAAAACTGCTCCCATTGATACCCTGACCACACGGCGGTTCAACGGATCGCAAGAGTTGCGAGTCAGTAATACGGCATCAATTCCAAGAGCGGCGGCCGAACGGAAAATAGCACCAATGTTAGTTGCATCAACCACACTGTCAATGACTACAATGCGCCGGGCTTCCCGACATACTTCTTCCATGCTGCGCGGCTCGGGGCGACGCATGCGCAGAGAACTCCACGTGTCAGGACATAACCTGTCAACGTAGCAAGTAATTCTCTACTGCCAGTATAAACAGGCACATTTTCGCAACGTTCAATGATTTCAGCAGCATCACCGACAATATGTTTGTACTCGCATAAAATAGCTAAAGGTTCATAACCGGAGTCCAAAGCTCTCGTGATAACCTTCGGACTTTCTACTATAAAAATCCCTTTGCCGGGTTCGGTACGGTTACGTAACTGAGTTTCAGTAAGAGTACTGAACACCTCAACTCCGGGATGAGATAAAGATGATATTTCAATAACAGGCATACTACTGCTTATAACTTTCAATTAAACATACAATCGCTTCTTTCACATAACTGATCATTGATAAATGGCTACCTTAATGACTCCGTCCAATTTATTTTCAAATATACGATAAGCTTCCTCAATCTCGTTCAACGGAAATCTATGTGTAATAAGAGGAGTAGTATCTATTTTGCCTTCCTCAATCAGATTAAGAATCTCGGCACAGTCACATCCGTCCACTCCACCTGTTTTAAAAATCAAGTTCTTGCCATACATATCAGGCAAAGGAAGAATTTGAGGCTCGTCATAAAGAGCTACGATAGTGACAACAGCATTAGGACGGGCACATTCCCATGCCAGACGAAAAGTATCCTTACTGCCGGCTACTTCTAAAACAACGTCAGCACCACCATGTTCACTGTTTTGAATCACAAATTCCTTGCAGTTTTCAGGTTCCACCACCAGCACGTCAGGATAATGTTCACGCACAAAACGGATTCTTTCAGGAGACTTTTCGCAGACAATGATACGCCTCGGTTTCTTCAACATCACACACAACAAAGTACAGATTCCGGTAGGACCGGCGCCAATAATAAGCACAGTATCATCCTCGGAAATCTCTGAAATACGGGTTGCCCAAAAACCTGTCGCAAGCACATCACCCACAAACAAAGCCTGTTCGTCGCTGACTGTATCAGGAATACGGTTCAGTCCCTGGTCAGCATAAGGAACTCTGACATATTCTGCCTGACCGCCGTCAATGCGGCAACCTAAAGCCATCCCCCGTTCGGGTCAGTACAGTTGTTAACATACCCCCGTCTGCAGAAAAAACACTCTCCGCAAAATGTTTCAACATTCACTGTTACTCTATCCCCCGGCTTGACCGAGGTGACATCAGCCCCCACCTTTTCCACAACACCTACCATCTCGTGCCCGACGGTTATTCCGGGTACGGCACGCGGCACACTACCGTGCTTGATATGAAGGTCACTGGTACAAATACTGCCAAGAGTCACCCGTACAATTGCCTCCCGTGAATTTACTATTTCCGGTTCCGGCTTCTCCCGTAACTCAAATTTTCCGTGTTCAATATATGTATATGTAAGCATAATATCCTCTTCATTAATTAACAGCCCCATTCCGGTGCAAAGATAATGATTTCATCAGATCCATATTTATCAAATGAAAGTCAATCCGGACACTCTCATAAAACTTTCATATAAAAGAGTCTTCTTCTTATCATTAGTTTTTGACTTGTTGATCTTCTATTATAACACGCTTTATCTCTCGTGTATCTTTAGATTTACTAAAAGGTACGACTCTATAAGATGCTTTCTGTATAACCCCCAAACCAAAGTCAGGCAAAAGAGTTTTATTTTTAGAATAATCATTATCAATCATCATATCCCATGTTGCTCCACCAGTCAAATAAACTTTGAAACTATCTGCACTTATCATAGAAATAATATCTGTCGGATTATACAAATGAAACAAAGTTCTAACATAGTAATCTTTCTGTATTTCTCCAGGTTTGTAATTGTTACTATATGGACCAATCACATCGAATTCATAAGACGGATGACATATCGCAAATTCTATTCCATTTCTCGGAAATGAGGATCTTACTTCTATTTTCTTATTGTTAGATATTACTTTAAGATCTATTTGCCTTGACGCATCATCAAATTCGGTTTCTGATACGACATTCTCTTCGGAATTCAAATAAAGTTTCCAAAAATATTCCGATACAACTCCTGCTATACAATCAGCCAAAATACGTTCAGGAGATCTTTCATGCATAGAATTGTTTGCAGCACCAGGATTTACTTGCCGTGCAAGCTCTTCCGCCTTTGTTCTAAGCAAATCCATAAGATCCTTGTCTTCCGAAGAATAGTTTAGTTCGTATACTACCACTTCAAAAGGTGTTCTCCTACAAGTCCGAGGATATCTTGCAGTACAATTAATAACCAAATTCTCTATTCTCATAAGTCTATTATTGTTCAACCTTCCCTATAAATCCATCCAACTGTTTCTTGATATTCTCAAAATTCTGATTCAAGTCAAGTGTCCTGTAATATATGACGTTTCCGTCCCTAAATGTCGTCTGTCCATCAGGCGTTATATCTTCTTCTGTCTTGGCATACAATAACATCCCATCCACCTTCCCCGTATGATTAGTATCGTAATTCATTACATAAGAATGAATCTGATATAGGTTATTAGAATGGATAGTCCTTTTGTCAAATTGGGACTGCATTGACCTACTATAATACTTGGTATCAATAATCAGTGTTCGTTCTTTAAATGTCAGCATAATATCCGTCCGCATGATAGGAAGAATACTGGAAGTCGACTGTTCTTTGTCAATATTCCAGTCTATTTGAGTTGCCTTTGCTTTTAATTCCGGATAATGTTTCCGATAATACTCCAGAACAAACTTCTCGTAAAGTCTGCACATATGTTCATCGGAAAATTCCTTCATTTTATAAGCACCTCTTTCCGTAGTCATCAACATCCCGTCGAGAATAAAATAGCAAACATACAGAAGCATCCGGTAAGTCTTGCAATTTCTATCAAAGCGCATAGTAGTCCAGTCTATCGTCAGGATATCAACGGCCTCCACGTCACTAAAGAAGAGCATAAGGCGCTTCAACGCAGCCTTCCTGTCCGATTTGACTTTCGGATGTTTCAGCAAGAATTGAACAGTTGTTTTTAATATCTGATTAAACTTGTTGTTCTCCGATAATTCATCGTACTCACAATCAATTTTCTGTTGTTTCCGCATTAGATTATTGACCGTACCACATATATCAAGCTTCCCTTTCAATGTGGACAACGAACCATGACAGGAAATATATTCTTTATGCAACCCCTGTTTTAATTGAAACGAAATGCCACGAAGCAGAATTTCAGCAAACAAATCATGAATCTCATCAAATTCTTCACCGGCTATTTCTTCATAGTTGTTCTGCTTAAGCTCCTGAAAAGCATAAGTCAGCATATAGTAGATATTGCGAATGAATATACCTTTGTCTATTGTCATTTTATCAGGCTCAATAACTTGTCCGTTTCTTCTTTGAATTTCTTATCATTGTCAAACCAATATTCTCGTAACATAGGGCAATATCATATTCAATCACATTCTCAAGCCACATATTATCAATAGATTCCCGGTTACAGAAATAACTATGACCGATACAAAAGCCTTTTCCGAGCGAATCATCCTTAGCAATCTCAATATTCAGGGCTTTGACGGCATCAATCACTTTATTAAAGACTTCACAATCAAGATTCTCCTGATACTTTTTGAAACCAACCGAATCAAATCCCGGTGTCATATCAAAGAAACTGAACCGACGGCGTAAAGCGTAATCAATCATAGCCAGGCTACGGTCGGCCGTATTCATCATACCTATAATATAAAGATTCTCCGGGACAGAAAAATACTCATCGTTATATGCAAGACGGATTTTATGCTTTTCTCCCCGATAATCATTTTCGATGAGCATCAGCAACTCGCCAAAAATCTTGCTCATATTTCCTCTATTAATTTCATCAATAATAAAGAAATACTTCTTATCCGGATCACTTTGGGCTTTCCGGCAGAATTATAGAATACACCTCGTCTTAATTCAAAACCGCCATCTTCTTTCGGCTTATATCCCATCACAAAATCTTCGTAAGAATAATTCTGATGAAACTGGATAAACTCTACTTTAGTTCTATCTTCTTCTCCTATAATAGAATAAGCCAGGCGTTTTGCCGAATACGTTTTACCGACACCCGGAGCACCCTGTAATATGATATTTTTCTTTGCCAGCAACAGACTTCTCAACTTGGTATATTCCTCTGATTTTATAAAAACATCATCCAGGAAATTATTCCCGGAATATGGAGGATTACGTTTGTTGACTGTTATAGGGTTTTCATCACGGATCAAATCCGCCAATACGTTATACTCATCTTTTGTTAATTTGAAGAACGACCCATTCTTATTCTTCAGGAATTCCATACCGCTCAATTCCGGTATATCCTTTATAACCGAATAATCAATCGGGTTCAGCAAGCTTTCGGTCTTCTTGAAATATATTTTTTGTCCATCAGCAGCTTTGACTATCTCCGCTATAGCTACCACCTGCTTCACAGGAGTAGCTTCATAGCCTATAACAATATCGCCTTCTCTTGCATCAATAAAATTTTGAAATATCCTTCGCTGATTTCCACTATCATTATAAAGAGTATAGTCTTGTATTTTACCAACCGGAGCTTTCGAAAAGCTCCATATCTTAGGACTAGCCACAAGCCACCAATATTGCTTTTGAGATTTATCCTCAAATAGTTTCTCCAAAGATTCCACATAATCCGGATACTTGGTTATATCGGTCAAGGTCTTTTGGACATTCTTACCTATATTCTCCCATTCTCCGGCATTCGTCCATTGCATTTTACGGACATTCTTAAAATCAGGAAAAGACTCATCAAAGGCATAATCACCTTCCACAATCCCACGCCCTATTATTTGATTCTGCCCTTTCTTGACTATAACAATATCACCGGCCTGCATCTCATGAGCGAACTCCCATAATGCCAGGCTGTCATTTTTAAACGAGCCTCCGGCTTATCATATATTTCCTGCAACCTAGCTGCCATTTCTTTCTTTGAAGCATATTCCAAAAGATTGCCCATTTCATCCCAACCAATACACATTATGTTTTGAGATAGACACACATCCCATTTAGACGCATTCTCTCCCGGAGCATATAACCAAACCTTATGCATTTTATTTAAATTTTAGTTTCATCATTTCAGTCTGTTTTTAAGACTTTTACCTTTACTGCTTACTTTACAATGTCCTGTTTTTCATCAATTCCCATTCCTTCAATCAACTTCAAGTCCTTCAATTGCGCCAATATTCTTCTCCTTATAGCCAAACTAACGTTGAGGCATTCACCCAATCCAATGTATGAGAGTTCAATAATGCAATTAAAATCTCCTAGCTACAAAGATACAAAATAGTTGTTCCGCAATGTAGTAAACACCTATGTTTTTTATAATTTAAATTGACTAACCACATTACAGTGAATACTTATGGTCACCACCAATAATATTTATATCTTAAAATGACATTATGTACAAATAAAACAATCCAAACACTTTCCATTATCAAAATAAAGTCCTACTTTTGTAGAGAATATAGATGTACATATTCAAAATAATCCCGCAAATAAAATAAACCCTACAAAAATGAAAGAAGAACCCGACAGTCTGTCTGTCCCCTACAATTTCTCCCGTTGTTTCAACGACCAATGTCCACAAGCCTTGAAATGCCTGCGCTACATAGCTGCCAAAAATGAAATAACTGATTACCTTTATATCTCTATCGTCAATCCGGCACGTTATCCTGCAGACGGAAACCAATGCGAATGTTTCAAGACCGCTGTCAAAGTTCATGTGGCATGGGGACTAAAACGATTGCTTGACAGAATTCCTTATGAGGATGCGGTCAGTATCAGAATGCAACTGGTGGGGCACTATGGGAAAACAGGATACTACCGGTTCTACCGTGGAGAACGGGGACTTATGCCTAAAGACCAAGCTTATATAAAACAAATATTCCGTAATAAAGGGATAAAAGAAGAACCAACTTACCAACGCTACACAGAAGAATATATTTGGTAAGTTGCTGTCATCTGTCACAAATTAGGGAGTAATAGTTTTCTCTGCGTGAAACTAAAGTTCCAGCTAAGAGAAACTATAGTTTCATCGGTTAGAAACCAATGGTTTCAAGCAATTGGAACTAGAGTTTCAAGCGTATGAAACTAAAGTTTCAAACCGCAGAACCAACAGTTTCGCACCTTGAAACCGTTGGTTTCAAGGCAGGACACAACTCATAAGTACGGAGGTTACAAATTGAACGACTTATCTTTCTATGATTAAATGCGATACCTCCCTATTTCACAAGGGACAGCTCTTCTATATAACGGAATAAGCAAATAAAATCTAATTTCTTTGTTTACAACTTTGTCATAATAGAATTTAAGATGTTATCCCTACTTTTTCAAATTACTATTCATACCTTTGTGACTTCGATAGAGAATTAGTAACCTATTAAAAAGAAAAAATTGATTATGCGCTCATTCATCGTGTTTCTTTGCTTCATTCCCGTTCTACTGTTTTCCTGCCGGAGTGTTTCTCTTGAAACACAACTGAAAGAAGCTATCAAAGACAAGAAAGCTGAAATAGGGATTGCCGTTATCATAGATGAAAAGATACGGTAACAGTCAATAATGATATTCATTATCCTTTGATGAGTGTTTTCAAGTTTCATCAGGCGTTGGCGTTAGCCAATTATATGGCGAAACGGAATCAGTCATTGGATACTCTGCTAAGGATAGAGAAATCGGATTTGAAACCGGATACGTATAGTCCCTTACGGGATAAATATCCGCAAGGGGGAATTGAGATGAGCATTGCCGACCTGCTAAGATACACACTTCAGCAGAGTGACAACAATGCCTGCGATATACTTTTTGATTATCAGGGCGGACCGGATGCCGTGAACCGATATATCCATTCGTTAGGCATTCGGGATTGTGCTATTGTCGGTACGGAAACTGCCATGCACGAAGATTTGGATTTGTGTTATCAAAACTGGAGTACACCATTGGCTGCTGCCGAATTAATGGAGATTTTCCGACGGGAACCGTTGTTTGCACAAGAATATAAGAATTTCATCTATCAGACAATGGTAGAATGCAAGACCGGGCAAGACCGGCTGGTTGCTCCTTTAGCGGATAAAGGAGTGGTAATAGGACATAAAACGGGGACAGGCGACCTTAATGCCAAAGGACAACAGATAGGCTGTAATGACATCGGCTTTGTTCTTTTGCCGGACGGACGCACTTACAGCATAGCTGTCTTTGTGAAAGATTCCGAAGAAAGCTTTGCGGAAAACAGTAAGATTATCGCTGATATTTCACGTATTGTTTATGAATACATGATGCAGTCTGCCAAATAAAGAGAGTAATAGTTAATGATAAAAAAGAAAAATCTGATTAAAAATGAAACTACACCACATCGCCATTTGGACTTTCCGTTTGGAAGAGTTGAAAGAGTTCTATGTCCGCTTCCTGGGTGGAAAAAGCAATGAGAAATATGTGAATCCCAAGAAGGGATTCGAGTCTTACTTCATATCTTTCGGTGAAGGTCCTTCTTTGGAATTGATGAGCCGTCCCGATGTACAGAATACGGTGGTGGAAGAAAACAGAGTCGGATTGACACATCTCGCTTTCACGTTTCCCGGCCAGGAGGAAGTTCTTCGTTTCACTGAGGAAATGCGTTCCGAAGGTTACACCATTGCCGGTGAGCCGCGCACTTCGGGAGACGGCTATTTTGAAAGTGTCATCCTTGACCCGGACGGGAACCGTATAGAATGTGTATACAAGAAAGAATATGGAGAAGAAGACTGAGACAGAGGAAACTGTGACGCCCCGTAGCCTCGAGACGGTACGGCTGCTGATCCGCCCTTTTCAAGAAGAGGATGCGGATGCATTTTTTGCCTGTTGCCAGAACCCGAACTTGGGTAATAATGCCGGTTGGGCGCCCCACAAGACGATAGAAGAATCGCGGGAGATTCTTCAGAATGTGTTTATCGGCCAAGAGAATATCTGGGCGATGATACTGAAAGATGCGCAGCAACTTATCGGTTCTATCGGAATCGTCCCCGACCGAAACGGGAGAATCCACAGGTACGTATGCTGGGGTACTGGCTTGACGAAGCGCATTGGGGCAAAGGATATATGACGGAAGCGGTGCAGGCTATACTCAACTACGGTTTCAACGAACTGCAACTCAGCCTCATCACCGCCAATTGTTACCCACACAACAAACGGTCACAACAAGTGCTTGAACGGAACGGATTTATCTATGAAGGTGTGCTGCATCAGGCGGAACTAACTTACAACGGGAATATATTCGACCATTTGTGTTACTATCTTCCGAATATATGCCAGCCTGCCCCGCAAGACTATGACGAGATTCTGGAAGTTTGGGAAGCATCGGTACGCCACACGCATCATTCCTCACGGAAGAACATATCCAGTTTTACAAGCCATTGGTGCGCAATCATTATTTACCGGCGGTAGAACTATACATTATCCGGGATGCCGGCAGAAAGATTGTAGCTTTCATGGGACTGAGCGATGAACTAATCGAGATGTTATTCGTAAATCCCGGCGAACAGGGAAAAGGATACGGCAAGCGATTACTGGAATACGCTACTCGGAAAAAGCAGTTGGATAAGGTGGACGTAAACGAGCAGAATGAAAAAGCACTCAGCTTCTATCTTCACATGGGATTCCAAATCATCGGAAGGGACGAAACGGACGGTATGGGAAAACCTTATCCGATCCTGCATTTGCAGCTGAAAGAAGCAACTGTCGAAAAAGTAAGAGTAAAGGTTAACCCTCAAAAAGAAAGTTACATGAACCTACGTGCGAGATTATCCGAACGTGTGCATATTGAAGATATTAGAGAAATACTTCACTTTATACAAGATGACGAACAACTCAGAGAAGAAGTCTATCAATTATCTTTGACGAGGACGATATTGTCTCTTATCAGGCATTGTGGGTTTGTACGCATTTCTCAAAGGAGGATGTAGAATGGTTGAGCCAGCGACAAAACGAACTGATTGACGCGGCAATGACCTGTCCGCACTCAGGAAAACGAAGGATGCTCCTGAACCTGCTCAGCCAGCAACCGGCAGCCAATCCGCCACGAATGGATTTCCTCGATTTCTGCCTGGAGCGTGTCATAAGCCGACATGAACCGGGCGGTGTACAATCTCTTTGCATAAAACTTGCCTATCAACTGACCTGTTCCATTCCCGAACTGCAACAGGAACTACGCACAATGCTGGAAATCATGGAACCCGAATTATTGAATCCCGCCATTCGTGCTGTACGCAGAAATACCCTAAAGGCGATGAAAGCAAAAAAATAACGAACAAAAAAACAAGAAGCTGTCTCCCGCTACGGAAAACAGCTTCTCTCTTATGTCGTTATGAATTAAATCAATTGAAATAGTACAAGAATACGGCAATTCCTTCAAGAGCCTTTTTGGGCTGGTCTTTGATTTCAATAGCAAACTTGATTTCAGCCTTTGCCACACCACGCAAGTTGGTCAATGAATGAAGGGTAGTCACCAGACGGATGCTTTGTCCTGACAACACAGCCTGACCGAATTTCATTTTGTCCATGCCGTAGTTAATCATCATTTCAGGTTATTCACCTGGATAATCTGATTCCACAGGTAAGGAAGCATGGATAATGTCAGATAGCCGTGAGCAATCGTACTGTGATAAGGCTGTCTACTTTGGCACGTTCCGTATCCACATGAATCCATTGATGATCCAGTGTTGCATCTGCAAAAAGGTTGATGCGTTCCTGTGAGAGTTCCACATAATCTGAAACACCTATTTGTTGTCCTACTAGCTTTTCGAATTCTTCGTACGAATTGATAATTACTTTTTCCATAGTCTTATCGCTTTATGGGGGTTATTATAAATGTTAATCGGGGACAAAAATAGAAAAAATAAACTGATATGCCATTAATTTACGCAATAAAAGCAGGAACAAAAGAAGTCGGGGATAGTTTACAAATCAGGGGCTTGTTTCAAAGGTTGTTCCAAGGTTCGCCTCAAGGCTTCCGACAAGATACTGTACCCTTTTCCGTTCAGATGCAGATCGTCAATAGTGAGTTCGGGATTCAGCCTTCCGTCCTGCAATAAACGGTCGAACACATCCAGATAGATAATGTCCGTTCCCTCCAGTTTCCTGTGTATTTTCTGATTAAGCATACAGATGAATTTATTCACCGACGTACTGTAATCATCGTAATCATTGCGTGGGAAGATACAGAATAAGTAAGTCTGCCGGGAAGGAACAGCCAACACTGCTTTTACATACCGTTCTACATAGCCGTCCACATTTTCATCGTTCAACTGATAGATGTCATTACTTCCGAACTGAATAACTACCTGGCAATCCGATGTGTCCACATCAAACGCTTCGACATAAGCCAATCCCTCGCCGGGCACACCATAGTTCAGGCATTCCCATTGCGGAAAATAGATATTCAATGCCCAGAACGCTATATGACTGTTACCTACAAAAGCTAGTTTCGTTTTTTCTTCTATCTTATCCATTTCATTCAAACATTCATTTTATTTCATTTAAACTCCAGAACAAATATAGAACAAAATTCGCGGATTTACTTTACTTTTGCACCGATAATCACATTCATATATAAACCGATGATACATTTTTTCAAGAAGAGCGTTTCTCATATTGCGCTACCGGAGAAATTCACTTATCCTTTCCACTATACGCCGCATCCGTTGTGCGTATTAGCGGCGGAAGAAGTGAAAGAGTATATTTCAAGCCGGAAGGAATGGCAGGAAGAATTGACGCTTGGAAAGATGTTCGGGGTATTGATTGTACAAGAGACAGGAAAAGGACAAGAAAAGGGAGGGAAAAGAAACGGGAGAAAGTACCGATAAAGACGAAGAAGGCGGAATCGGTTACCTGGCAGCCTTTTCCGGCAATCTGGCAGGGAAGAATCTGCATACTTATTTTGTTCCTCCTGTTTATGACTTGCTCCAACCACAAGGATTCTTCAAAATAGAGGAAGAACAGATCTCCGCTATCAATATCCGCATCAATGAATTAGAAAACAGCCGTCCCTATCTGGATGCAAAAGAAAGGTGGAAGAAAGAAACGGAACAGGCTAAAGCGGAGTTGAGTCAAGCCAAAGCAGAGTTAAAAGCAGCAAAGGAGGCCAGAGAAATCCGCCGTCAGTCCTCGCCCGGACTTTCCGAAGAAGAACAAGCCGTCTTGATTCGGGAAAGTCAATATCAAAAAGCTGAATACAAACGGAAAGAGAAGGGATGGAAAAAACGGCTGGAAGAACTTGAAACCGAAGTTAACCGTTTCAAGACGGACATAGAAAGCTTGAAAACAGAACGGAAAGAACGTTCGGCGGCTTTGCAACAAAAGTTATTCGGGCAGTTCCGGATGTTAAACGCGAAAGGAGAAGTGAAAGACTTATGTACAATTTTTGAGCAGACTGTTCAGAAAGTACCTCCCGGAGGTGCGGGTGAATGTGCATTACCCAAGCTACTGCAATATGCTTATCTTCATCATCTAAAGCCATTGGCAATGCTGAATTTTGGTGGGGGGACTCTCCCAAAAACGAAATCCGGCGTCATGGATATTACTATCCTTCCTGTAAAGGGAAGTGCGAGCGATTCTACAACATATGTTACAGGGACTGGAGGTAGACGAAAATCCGCTATTAAGCAATACGCATAAAGACACGGAACTGGAAATCGTGTTTGAGGATGAATGGCTGGTGGTAGTCAACAAACCATCCGGAATGTTATCCGTGCCGGGAAAGGAGGAGGATATGGATTCCGTTTATCACCGCCTGAAAGAAAAGTATCCGGACGCAACCGGACCGATGATCGTACACCGACTCGATATGGCGACTTCGGGGTTACTGCTTGTTGCCAAGACAAAAGAAGTACATCAACATTTACAGGCGCAATTTGAGAACAGAAGTATAAAAAAACGATATATCGCCTTACTGGACGGGTGCATAACAGAAACCGAAGAAACAACAAATCAAACAACAGGAAACACAAGAAAAACAGAAAAGGTAAGAGCAACAGAAGTAATAAGTACAACCGGAAAGGCAGGAAGGATCGAGCTTCCTCTCTGTCCGAACCCTCTCGACCGACCGTGCCAGAGCGTTGACGAAGAACATGGGAAGGAAGCTATCACAGAGTATCAGATCATCACAAACTCAGAGAAACATACCCGTATCGCTTTCTGCCCGTTGACCGGACGCACTCATCAACTACGTGTACACGCCGCCCACCCGAAAGGTCTGAATTGCCCCATTCTAGGCGACGAGCTCTACGGAAAGAAAGCAGACAGGCTATATCTTCATGCCGAATACATAGAATTCCGTCACCCCATTTACGGAGACATCATCTGCATACAGAAAGAGCCTGATTTTTAAGAAAAAGACTCTTATGCCATGAACCAAAACCTTTTTGAAATGTATATAGGTGTAACTATTAACTTTCAAGAACCTGACTATGAGTATTAAATTTCGAATTACAAAGTACCTGGCTGTATCTGCATTAGCCATGCTGCTATTAGGAGCCTGCTCCAAAAACAACATTTATATCGACCTCGCCGATCCTAACGAAGAAAACGGTAACAACCACCCGTCCGGCAATGACAGTGGCAACGACAACGGCAATCCTTCCCAAAAGGGTACTTTAGTTACTTTCAGCGCATCCGTAGAAGGAAGAAACATCACCCGCGCCATGTCGCCTATGGGCAAGGGATTACAAAGTTGGTTGTGTGCTTACCTGTCCAATACCTCGAACATAATCACCGGAGATCCTATTGCCGAAGGTACATACATCACCTCCTCTCCCGGCGTACTGGCAGGCAACAACGGATATAAATGTATCTTAGCAACAACATCTATAATTCTATGCCGTTTCCTGCAATTCCAAGAATCCGCCCGACCTTACAACGGATATCCGCCCTTTATCCAACTGGAGT
>ENA-OQCK01000521-OQCK01000521.1-human-gut-metagenome-genome-assembly--contig:-NODE-521-length-20167-cov-2.074451_pt1 | contig 20167 bp, 23 predicted proteins | sample MGYA00242498_ERZ504578 | MGnify/ENA primary metagenome ERZ504578 (study PRJEB26092, sample SAMD00036229) | human gut metagenome | host: Homo sapiens | study: EMG produced TPA metagenomics assembly of...
GTGCCGGATTTTCATCAAAATCCTCTAATCTGTTCTCCACATAGATATCCGGATTATTCTCAAACACCTTTGTAATATAATTGTGAAAATAAATCCAATCCTCACGATATAGGAAAAACACACGTATTCCGATTAAATCGGTAAAATATTTATAGTAGTTTCATGATTCAAAAACGCAAATTTTTCCGGAGCTTCTCTTCGTTTCCGAATGACTTTTTCAATCAGATGCCCCGGCGCTTTCGTTCGATAACGATAAGAATGGATTCCCGCTTTTTCGATATCATACAGGTAGTCATCTACAAAATCCTTTCCGATATCTCGCAAATCCCCCTCAATCTTCTGATAGCTCTCATAAATTTTCGCAAGTTCTTCCCATTCAATATCTGCTTCCCGAAAAGCTTCTTCTGTAATATTATATTCTTCCAAAAATCTCTTTTTATCCAGCATATCTAAAAATCGCCACTGCAATTCTTAAAAATGCAGTACAGATAACACAACCATCACGCGACGACCATAAGTATCAGAATGCGATAGATTGCTTTTTTCATGAATTCCACCTCTATTTCGCTATTTTCACCTTAGTCCAGTAATCAGAAATCAGCTTCTTCGTCTTTTCATTATATTCAAAGATCTCGTCCTTCGGATACCCGACACGCGGCATATACGCATTGTTTCCATAAAATTCGCCATCCTTGCCGCTCAGCTCATCCAATACCTCGCCATTGCTTGAAGCATAGCCGACAAACAATGAATTTTTCATACTCTGCTCATATTCCAGAACAAAGTTGATATATTCATTTGCCAGCTTCGGATTTTTGGCATCCTTTGGAATTACCATGCATCACTCCACAGATTGGTTCCTTCCTTCGGCATGAAATATTCCATATCCTCATTCTCTGACAGTATGAAGGCTGCATCACCGCTGTATACCAGGGCCAAATCCTTATTGCCGTTGATCATCGCATCGATGACCTCATCTGTCACGATTTCCGGATCCATCGTGGATACGGCTTTCACCAGCCACTCATAGGCCGCATGCAGCTCCTTTTCGCTGGAGGTATTCATGGAATAGCCCAGTGCCTTAAGAGCCATCATGAAGCTGTCGCGTTCCGAATCATACAGATACAGTCTTCCCTTGTATTTTGTATCCTGGAAAATATTGAAGCCCTCTTTTTCCAGATCGGCTTTTGCCACGTTGTTTTTATTATAGACAATACCGACCGTACCCCAGAAATACGGTGCGGAATACGTGTTATCAGGGTCATAGGACAGTCCCTTGACACCGTCTGCCAGCACTGCCAGATTCGTAACAACACCTTTATCCAGCGGCTGCAGCTTTTCTTCCTTGATCAGACGCTCAATCATATAATCACTCGGTACGAGAACATCATAGCTTTCGCCCCCTGCAGCTTGGTATACATCAGCTCATTGGAATCAAAGGTATCGTAAATCACCTTTACCCCATACTGCTTTTCAAAAGCCGCATTGACATCCGGATCCATATATTCTCCCCAGTTGTACACCTTCAGCGTATCGCTGCCATATTTCGCAATGGCATCCTCTGTCGAGGTGCTGCCGACACCGCCCTTTAAAGCGAATAAAAGTCCTCCAATCACCAGTACAAAGCACATACCGACAATGCCGCTGACCTTATAGGAAATCGGCTTATTGTTGCGGGCTGCCTTCTCACGCACCAAAGGAACAATGTTCACAATGAGCAGCGTAATGGTAATCATAATGACAATCAGTGTGGATAAGGAGTTGATGCTCGGATTGATCCGCTTACTCATCGTCCAAACCAGTGTGGAAATATTTTTCACTCCGTTGCCGGTCACAAAATATGAGATAATGAAATCATCAAAGGACATCGTAAAGGCAATGAGCGCACCGGATACCACTCCCGGCATGATCTGTGGAACAATGACTTCCACATTGCCTGCGTCGGTCTTGCGCCCAGATCCATAGCCGCCTCTGCCAGGTTGGGATCCAGCCCGCGAAGCTTCGGCATGACACTTAAGATCACATACGGCGTACAAAATGCGATATGTGCCAGCAGCATGGTCAAAAAGCCTTTTCCATATGCAGGGACACATAAAACAGCATCAGTCCCACCGCAGTAACGATTTCCGGATTCATGATAGGAAGATCGTTGATCTGCTGTACAACCTCCCGCACGATACGGCGCGATTTGCTCAGCCCGATGGCGGTAATCGTTCCGACAATCGTGGATACAAACGTCGCCACCACCGCGGTAACCAGTGTATAATAGATGGCCTCCATCATATTGCGGTCATTGAACATCTTGTGATACCACTGCAGGGAGAAGCCGTCAAAGCTTGTCAGGGAGCGGCTGCCGTTGAAGGAAAAAATCAACATATATAATATTGGAAAGTAGAAGAACACCATCACACAGCCGAGGATGAGTCTTCTGGAAAGCTTGCTGTTTTTCATTGCACATTCCCTCCCCGTTTTGCACGGACGCTGTCATCTCCCTTATCCAGACGCCGTGTTACATACATACTGATCATGATAATCACTGCCATGATCATGGAAATGGCACTTCCGAAATTCCACTCACCTACCGTAATAAACTGATTTTCAATGACATTTCCAATCATCATGTAGCCGCCGCCACCCATCAGCTTGGGAATGACAAAGCTGGACACTGATGGCAGAAACACAAGCGTAATCCCGGATATCACACCGGGCAGTGATAAGGGAAACGTGATCTTACGAAACCGTTCCACGCGGTTTGCGCCAAGATCATTTGCCGCATCCAGCAGCGAGCGGTCCATTTTCGCCAGCGAGGATTCAATCTGCAGAATCATAAACGGTATAAAGTTGTACACCATCAAGCACCACGGCACCATCCGTATACAGCAGCTTCGCAGGCTCCATACCGAAGTAGGTCAGAATGTGATTGATCAGCCCGTTATCTGCCAGAATACCAATCCATGCGTACGTACGCACCAGCATGTTGATCCACATCGGCAATGTAACAAGCAGAATCAGAGGATTGCGCTTGCTGGACTGGGATATTGCATATGCTACCGGATATCCGATCAGCACACACAATACCGTTGTCATTAAGCAATCCTAAGGGAAAGCCACAGCGTTTTTAAGAAATCAGGGTCTGTAAAGAATTTTTTGAAATGCTCCAGTGTAAACTGCAGCGTTGCCACATCATTTCCCTGCTTCGTAAAGGCATATACGATAATCAGAAGCATGGGAATAACAATCATGGCAGTAATCCATATGATATACGGATATGTTAATCGCTTAAAGGTCTTCATATCAGTATCCCATCTTGCTCATGACATGGATATCCTCCGGATAGAAGCTCAGACCCACTTCGGCTCCTTCCTCGGCGATATCCGTTGTATGAACCTTAAATTCCCTACTGTGTGGAGAAGGTTACCTGATAGGTTCCCGCAGTAATGTTATCCGGATCAAAATCATAATCCACATCGGAAATTTCCACATCGCTTTCATCACTCAGCTTCCAGCTCTGTGCATTTGCCCAGGTTTTCAAATCGGTATCAATGGCTGCACTCTCCTTCAGCTCGTCCACGGTTTTAAAGAAATTGAAGGCGGAAATCGCTTCGTTCGCCTTTGGATTCTCCACGTATTTCTGCTGCACCACAAACACCTTGATGGATACACTCGTTCCGGAGCTTGTGGAGAAGGTAACCGGATACGTACCGATCTCCTCCGGTATATCATATTCAATTTTATTGATGGAAATATACTCATCATCCTGCGGGCTCCATGCCTGTGCATCCGCACGGGCGATGATTTCCGCATCGTTGAGCTCCTTCACATCCTCGATATCCACATAGAAGTCATTGGCGGAAATACGCTCTTTGGCATCACTGCTGGAAACGTCGTGCTCCTCCGTTACATTCATCATAACACTAACGGTGGTTCCCGGAACGGTTTCCACCATGATTTCATAATGCACGCCCTTAAACAGCACACTTTTCACGATACCTGTCATTTTGCCGTCCTCTTCCTTCACGATATCCAGATCCTCCGGACGTATGACGACATCCACCTTTTCGTTTTTCTTAAAGCCGAAATCCACGCAGTCAAAGCTGATATCATCAAACATCACCTTGTAATCATCCAGCATGACGCCCGGTATGATATTGCTTTCTCCGATAAAATTCGCAACATAGCGGTTCTCCGGCTCATTGTAAATATCCGTCGGTGTTCCTACCTGCTGTATTTCGCCATCCTTCATGACCACGATTTTATCCGACATCGTCAAGGCCTCTTCCTGATCATGGGTTACATAGATAAAGGTGATGCCAACCTCCTGCTGAATCTTCTTCAGCTCGTACTGCATTTCCTTACGCAGCTTCAGATCCAGTGCACCAAGCGGCTCATCCAGAAGCAGCACCTTCGGTTCATTCACCAGAGCACGCGCAATTGCGATACGCTGCTGCTGTCCCCCGGATAACAAGGTGACATCCTTTTTCTCATAGCCCTCAAGACCGATCAGCTTCAGCATCTTCAGCACCTTCTGCTCAATGACATCCTTACTCATCTTCTTGATTTTCAAGCCGAACGCAATATTGTCATATACATTCATATGCGGAAACAGTGCGTATTTCTGAAATACCGTATTCAGCTCCCGTTTATAAGGAGGCACATCCGTGATATCCTCCCCGTCGAAAATCACATGCCCCTCGCTTTGATTCAGAAATCCCCCGAGAATTCGCAAAAGTGTTGTTTTCCCGCATCCGCTGGGTCCCAGCAGTGTCACAAATTCATTCTCATAAATATCGAGATTGATTCCCTTCAGCACCAGTGTACCGTCAAAGTCCTTTACGATATTCTGAAACTGTATCAGCTTTTTCTCTTCCATTGCTTACGCCTCCTTAAAACAGCGGCGGTGTGGTGATCCACAATACCCGCGCCTCATTCTTTCCGTTGTTTTTCAAATAATGCCGGTATTTCCCGTTAATATAAAAGGTTTCCCCCTTTTTTACAGGATATTCCTTATCGCCGTTCACCAGCGTGATCCTGCCCTCCAGCACGTAGCCGAATTCCTCCCCGTCATGCGGGTCAAATTCCTTGCTGCTGCCCTGTGGGGACAGCTCCAGCAAAATCGGCTCCATTTCATTTTTCTGCGCATTCGGTACGATCCAGTGGATACAATACTCCTCATGCTCATCCACGAAATAATCCTCCTTTTAAAGACGACCTTGTTCTCCTTGCTGTCTTTAAAAAAAGACGCCAGGTCGGTACCCAGCGCCTCTAAAATATCCTCCAGAGTGGAAACGGAAGGGGAGGTAAGGTTACGTTCAACCTGCGATAAAAAGCCCTTCGTTAATTCACTCCGCGACGCGAGTTCCTCCAAAGTAAGATTGTTCTGTGTTCGCAACTGCCTTATCTTCTGCCCGATATCCATACATACCTCCCTTTGTTTAGTAATACTAAACTTTCCGTATGATATTTGAAACAGGATGATTATATCATAAAACCGGACATATGCAATACCCTGTATGAAAAAAGTTTAATATTTTAAACTTTGTTTAATAGAATAACAAAACCAAAAAGTTTCCATTGGTAAACAGGAAAAATTCCGGTTTAATCACATATTTTCACATAATTTACATATCTTTTAACTATATCTTTTTATTATAGTAACTGTGGGCAAAGATATTCTTCGCTAGATAGAAAATAACTCCCCTAATTATTTTCTATACATTCTATCCCCTTAATAATTTATTGTATTAAGAAAAAAAGGCGTATCCCTAGCGCCTTTTTTCTTGTTTCAGCCTTTGCATAAAGGCATATTGCCATTCTATTCATCACAAGCTATGCGGCATTCTCTATACGAAAAGACCGCATTTTGATACAGCAGACATATCCTCCCCCATACAAACACATAATTCATATGCAAAGGGGGATCACCTGCTATGTTAATCGCTTACATCCTAAAAACATGTATCATGCTTATGCAAATATAAACTTTTCATTAACTTGGATTTTTCTGCCGCTATGAGCTTTACAAACACGGTGCCTTCCCTCTATAATGTTACTGTTGCCGCCTGTAAAGAAAGATACCTAGGCAGTATTTTTGCGGCATGCCACCAATGGGTGGCTTTTTTTATCTCATGAAGAAAGAGTTGAGCATCCTGCTTTACATGCAGGGCAAAGGCACTGTACGGATACTTCACCATAAGGGAAACTGCATAAGCAATTCGTCCTGAAGCTGTCTGAATTCCTTCTCAGTGAGCATACCGCTGTTTCTTCTAGCCTCCAGAATGCGGCGCTCATACTGCATAACCTCCTCATCCAGAAGCTTTTGGTCATTGGCATATTTCCCAAACCGGCAGACCCTCGCATATTCCTGTCGATGTGCCTTCCAGATTTTTGAGCGATACATGGGATCCCCCTCCCACAGTCTGCTTTGAAACCGATACCGTTTTTTTTCCATGAAATCCGGAAATGACAGATAAGCCATACAATCACCTCAATGCTAGTATAGACTATATTGTTACATAATATATGTCACAATAAAAAAACTGCAGAGCTTTATGCATTCTGCAGCGTTTCAGCATCGGATTCTGATGCTACCTCCACCCGTTCGATATAGCCCTCCTGTATCAGAATCTCCTCCATATGATAATCCATCATGATACCGATACCGACATCCATCATTTTTCGCAGACACTTCAAAAGCATTGCTCCGCGGTTTGTCAGCGCATATTCAATCATGGTCGGCTTTTTATGAACATGGACAATCCGGGAAACAAGTCCCAGGGAAATCAGCTCATCCAGTTGCTCCATGATTTCTTTTTTCAGCATGGAAGGGATGGCTTTACACAGCTCCTCCAGCCGTTTTTTGCGTTTTTCCATTTCCCAAAGCACCAATGCCTTTTCCCGCTCCTGCGCGATATCCACACTCAGGGTCAGCGGGTCTTTATATGCAGTTACCTTCATCATCAACACCTCTTGCGTACATCCTATCAGAAACATGCAGTTTGTGCAACAATGCCTCTGCAACTTGACACTTTTTAGGAAAAAACGGCTTTACATACAAAAAATGGAAAAAGCCGGTTAAGGGGTTCCGGCTTTTCCAAAAATTATGTTATTTAAGGGGATAGAAAATTGTATGAATTATCATTAGGGAGAATGATGAGTACATACAAGCAAGGTTAACTTCCCTGCTCGTGTAATAGTATATGATATTTATTTGGATAAAAAATGTTTGAAATACGTGAAAATATGTGAAGCATTTTACTAGGAATTAGACAGCAGCTTCTGCTTTGTCATCTCCAGAAATTCCTCCAGATATTCCCGGTTCAGAGAATAGTACAGGCGGTTGTTTTCCTTGCGGAATTTAATGAATCCGGCATTCATCAAAGCCTGCATATGATAGCTGATGGTTGGGGTTGTGAGCTGCAGCTCCTTGGCAATCTGCGCCCCATAGGCACATTGCCGGGATACATAGCACAAAATTTCAAACTTGCTTTTATCACTGAGCAGCTTCAGACTGGTGCAGATGGTATCCACAGACATGCCCGCCTTCTTATATTTCAGAAGAGACAGTATATCCAGCCCCAGATGAGGGTTGCCTTTCCATGCTCATTCAGATCCTGTGTCAGAAAGGACAGGGAACGAAAACCCGAAAAGGCTGGCAGGATCAACAGCTCCTCGGATTGAACAGAACCTCGTCCAGCTTCATGCCGGTAAGCTCACTCAGTTCTTTCAGCAGTTCCTCATGATTCTCTATCATATCCTCAAACTGCCTTGCTGCCTCAGCATATTCCTTCTGATACCGGTCCAGCACTGCAAGCAGCTTAATAAAAAGCTCCTCCCATCGATCCAGTACGGCCGTCATATCCTGTGCCTTCATCAACAGCTCCCATTTATCCTCAGCTGATAGTGAGGTGGCATTGAGATCCTGCAGAAGAACCGCATCCTCCACATTTTTATAATCCTTATCTTCATCGAAATTGCTGATATACGCACGGATCAGACAGAGGCGGTCTTTCTCGCAGACCCTGCGCAGCCTCTGCAGCTGCAGCTTCCAGTCTGTTTCCTCCATATCCAGATAACTGATGAAAAAGCTGCGAAAAGGAGTGACTTTCCCGTTTTTCTTATCTTCAAACAAAAGTGACAAATCTTTATAGTCCTGCAGAAATACAGCATCCACCTCGGAACGAATATCGGTCAAAACGTCGATATGAGACTGGATACGTTTCTCCTCCTCAATCGGCAGATGCTCTCCCCGCAAGGTCTCCTCATAGCGTTCCTTTCTGAGGCAGTCCTCCAGTAGCTCACAGCATTCCAGCATAGGCTGAAAATGGTTTTTAAACAGGATTTTCACTCTCGCCAACTCCTTTACATTACAGATTTTTCAACTGTTTCAGGAATATCATACCAGTAAACACCACGAAAGTAAACAAAGCAAAGGATGCGAAAATTACAGGGAGAGACACATACAGACAGACAACGCTCATTGCAAAGGAGGTCAGCGGAGTAGCAATGGTTGCCGAAGCATTAAAGATGGCACTGACTCTGGCTAGATAGCACTGCTCCACATGCTTCATAAAGGATATCGTAACGATGTTCATCAGAATAGCGATACAGAACCCGAACAGGAAGGCAGCTACTGCATTGTGCAATAAATCACCACGGTACCCTGCAGATGTGCAATCTCGTCAGCGCCAGATAATAAAATCCGGTGGAAACACCGCCAGTTAACAGCAGCGGCCGGTTGCGCATATGCTTGTGCAGATACGGATATACGAAGGATCCGATGCCCATACCGACGGAAAGAGCCAAAGAGGATACGGATAATAAATCCGCCCCCTGATGCAGAATTCCGCTGATATAAGGAGCCTGAAAGGAATTATACGGTACCAGAAGCATATTCATCAGCATTGCACAGGCGCAGATGACGATTAACAGCGCATGCCCTTTACATAACGAAAGCCTTCCTTCAACAGGTATATACTTTGTGGATATCCACTTCTGCTTTCTCTGTTATTTCCTTGCTGTGAATACAGCAGATGATGAGTGCAGAGAGGAAGAAGGAGGCCACATCAAACAGAATTGCACCCGACAGTCCGATTGCCGCAATCAGGATACCGCCCATCCCTGTACCGATGAGTTCACAGATTCGGGATGAGGATTGAGAAAAGGAAAGACCGAAATCATAATATTCACGTTCAAGAATCAGTGGCGTAAAGGCTGTGGATGCCGGATTGCGAAGGATTCCAGTGTGTTGTTCAAAAACGTGATCAGCAGCAGCATCCACGGCTGCAGAGCTGACAGCATATACAATACGGCAATGCCTGCTGTAAGGATTCCCCGTAAAATGTCACAAGCAATCATGATGTTCTTTTTCTCCATACGCTCCACGATCGCTCCTGCGAAGGGCTGAACGAGCACATTTGGTATCATATTCACACCCAGCATAATCGCAGACCAGCTTGCGGAGCCTGTGAGTTCAAATATCAGCCAGGTGAATGCAATCATATCGATGGAGTCACCAAACCGGTTGATAAAATTCGCTCCCGTCATTTTCATAAACTCTCTCTGTTTGAAAATCTGTCGATAACCTTGTTCCATATATATCTATCTCCTTTATTAGATGAATATATAATACAATATAGATAGATAATTGTCAATCAGTATATTAGACATACATCTAATATATAAATATTTACAAGGATGCTCTGCAACAACCAGACTTGCAGATAAACCATATACATATGCGGTATCCGGATGTAGATGCACTAGGCTTTCTATTTGCGGCAGTCTTCCGAAAAAAAAGACCTGATGAACAGGTCCCTATACCATAAACTGCAAAAAATAATCAATTTGTTTTTTCCACCAGTACCAGTCATGGGATACATCATATCCCCAGAAATCGATCCAGACATCAATATGCTTGTCTGCAAATATCGCCTCCATCTGATGCATGCTGTTTTCCATTTCCTGTTCCCAGGCCCCCTGTCCGCAGCATAAGACGATTTCCGAATTGCGATACAGCTCCATATATGGATGATCCTGTGGCATATTCGGCAAATAATCACTCGGTGAATTGCGATAGGTCAGCTCGTCATGATAATCATGAAAGAAATAATCGGCATGATACAAGCCGCTCATTGCCAGCACCCGATTGAATAAATCCGGTCTTCGCAGGAAGAAGTTCAATGCATGAAAGGCTCCCAGACTGCAGCCGCAGGTCATCATATCGTGCGGCTCTTTTCCGCTGTTCGCATAGGTGCTGATTTCCTGAATGCGGGGGATCAGTTCATCGATGATGTAATGATAATAGCGCTCATGCTGCTCCATACGTTCTCTTGGATTTCCGTCGACATTGCTCCATGTTTCATTATCAATGCTGTCACAGCAGAAAAACTGAATTCTGCCGGCATCCACATACTCATGTGCAGCATCAATCATTCCAAAGTTTTCAAAATCATAAAACCGTCCGTTCTGGGCAGGAAATACCAGACAGGGAATGCCTGTGTGTCCATACACCTTAAATTCCATATCCCGATTCAGCTCATGACTCAATTCCTTATAATACTCCACGTTCATAAAGATACCCTCCTTCTTCTTGCGCCATCATCACTTCATTTTTTTTGAGCACTCGCACGCTCCATTTCTTCGCACATTCCATCCGCCCACAGCTGGTAGATATCCGGGTATTCCTTCAGCAATACACATCGATCTGCCCCGCTACGTATGTCCAAAAGCTCCCAATGCCCCTGCCGCTTCCATATCAGCATATGCAGGAAGCCGCAGCTCCACTCATCAGCACACAATTTTGCGCATGCCTCTTGCGCAAACACAGTCAGCTCTTTTTCTTCCTCTTTCGAAATCCGATACTGTTTTCCCCCGGAAAGACGCCCTGCGGCTGTTGCGCGTGAAGCACCTGTATGATCCAGCAAAGCCTCCCATATATAAAGACTTCCCTCCATCTTTGGCACCAGCAGCTGTTGACATCCATACTTCCATGCATCCGCAAGCTTCTTGGCATCCTCGTATGCATACAGCTGTTCCTTCTGTACGTTATACAGTGCGCCATGCTTCTGTGCAGATAACAGCTCCTGTGCCTGCGGAAGAGATAACGCCCGTCTTGCCGGAGTGACTGTACACCACATGCCCGGATCCACGCACGCCGTGTCCCGCTGTCCAGAAATCGCTGAACATTGGAAACCGTACATCCGCTCTCCACATGAAAATTCGTACGCAGCCGTGCATCGAAAAACAGTCATCCTCCTGAAAGGATTCCATACCGTTTAACCGCCCATAGCGATATGTGAAAAACGCTGCTGCCCGCAATGCTGCATCATAGGATTGATATTGTTGTATTTGTATGTAGTCCTGCAACGCATGCCTGACCTCGATCCGCAATTCCTCATACGGTTCATAACCGATTCCCAGGGTATTGATACCGTTCAGCTTCAATCGATCACAAAAGTTCCAGTTTGTCGCAGGAAATTGCGGGGATAGGATAAGAAAATTCATACATTCCCAGCTTTCTCTTTTGATTATTATACCATATAAAAAGCAATTTTGAAAGACATGTATTTTTTTCTTTCTGAAACAGAATGAAAAGAAGGTCAGCTTTTTTCTGATCTTCCTCCTGCCTCCTGCTGATAAGGTGATACAGAAATCGCATCCGCCTATACACAGGGACTGTCGCAGGCACTCATTGATAACTTCTGTAACAGTCCTGTCATCATAACGGCATATGGTTACTGGTTTCCTGATTTTCCCTCCAGCCTGTAGCCGGTGCCTCTCTCTACAGCCCAGCTGTCTACGTAAATAACCGCCGTCATCATACTGCCCATGCATATTTCTCTGCAGCCCTCAGGAATGGCGGATATGCCTGCTGTACGTATACAGATCGGACACGGTCACCAGCTGATACCCCTGCTCCTGCAGCCTTGGCACCAGCTCCTGCACAGCAGAGGCTGTAGAGGCGTATAAATCATGCATCAGGATAATGTCTCCGTCCTGTACCTGCTTGAGAAGCCGTTCCACCACAACCTTTGCATCACGATCATGCCAATCCCTCGTATCCAGTGACCAGGTGACGATACGTTTTCCCTTTGCACATTCCATAACCGTTTTATTCTTACTGCCGTAAGGCGGCCGTATGACATCCGGATAGCGATGTGTGATATCATAAATGGATTCCTGCGTCGCAATGATTTCCTCCTCGATGTTTTCCTTTGACAGCGTCGTCAGCTGCTTGTGTGAATACGTATGATTTCCGATTTCATTCCCCTCCAGCACCATGCGCTGCAGAATATCCGGAAAATTATCCGCATTGCTGCCAAGGACAAAGAAGGTCGCATTTGCACCATACTCCTTTAAAGCATCCAAAATCGCAGGTGTATAGCGCTTGCTCGGTCCGTCGTCAAAGGTGAGGGCGATCATTGGTTTATTCGGATCGATATTCTTGATGGGCTCATTGAGAATATCCTCATAGGGGACGATTGTCTGCTGTGCTTCATTCTTTAAATCTACGGCATCCCCGAGGCTGTCATAGCCGCATTCAAACGTGGCCGCCTCATCAAACAGGGTTTTTTGTGGAAAGTAGAATACCATACGGTCCTTTTTCAATACAAAACGGTCGAAGTTATCCTCTACTGCGGAAATATGGGTGCGAAAACGGTCATTATCGCATTCCTTGGGAAAGCGTTTCTGAAAATAGTCAGATGCTTTTGCGGAAAGGAGCTGTATCCTATCCGCGTCAAAAATATCGTATAGATGAAGAAAATCCTGTTTCTTTGTATCGTATACGATCGTTTCCACATACTCCTGCTTCTGATAAATGCATTGATAGATGGCAAGCTTTACCGAAACATATCGATCATCCTTATAAAAGGATTGCCAGGTTATATTGAATTCCGCCTTGCGTTTTTCCTTATACGGCTTCACCGCCTCCAGAAAATGCTTTTGATAGGTATCCACCGTATCCTTGATTTTCTTGTCCAGCTTTGCAATGTCTGTTTTCGGATACATGATGCTTTCCAAATAGGTATCCTTATATTGGATATCCTGCACGGTCGTTCCAATTTCCTGATTCGGATTCTTATTCTCATCCAGCTTCTCACTTCTGCAGCCGCAAAGCAGCAGCAGACAAAGGAAAGGGCATACAATACGTCTAACATTCATGAATTATCACCTGCTCCTTCAAGTATATGGAAAAACAGGCGAAAATAATGCATTATTCTGCGAAAAAAATTGTAATTCAGGCGATTTCGTATTATCATTATAGTTGGTCTAAAAGGTGGAATTAAATATGAATGAAAAAGAAAAGATTATAAATATCGCGGTCATTGCCCACGTCGATGCAGGAAAGTCTACTCTGGTAGATGCCTTCCTTCGTCAGAGTGATGTATTTCGCAGCAATGAAGAAGTTGTCGACTGTGTTATGGACAGCAATGATCTGGAACGGGAACGTGGTATCACCATCTATTCCAAAAACTGCAGTGTTATCCATGATGGTGTTAAAATCAATATTGTAGATACTCCGGGCCATGCGGATTTCTCCAGTGAAGTAGAGCGTATCATTAAGACCGTTGATGCCGTTATTCTGCTGGTGGATTCCAGTGAGGGCCCGATGCCGCAGACGCGCTTTGTATTAAGCAAGTCTCTGGAGATGGGGCTTCGCCCGATTCTGTTAATCAACAAGATTGACAAAAAGGACGCCCGTCCACAGGAGGTTGTGGATGAGGTGTATGAGTTGTTTTTGGATTTGAATGCAACGGATGCACAGCTTGACTTCCCGATTTTATACGGTGTGGCCAAGCAGGGAATCGTTCAGTATGATATGGATACACCAAGTGATTCCATTGAACCGCTGTTCAAGACGATTCTGAAGCATTGTGAAGCCTATCCGGATTTGGATGAGGAGCCTTTGCAGATGCAGATCAGTGCGCTGGCCTACGATGAGTATATCGGGCGTCTGGGCATCGGACGTATTTATCAGGGTGTGCTGAATGCACAGCAAAGCGTTGTAATCTGTGATTCGTTTGGACATGAGCGTACCAATACAACCTCACAGGTCTTTGTCTACCGTGGATTGAGCCGTGTTTCTGTAAAAGAAGCGAGAAGCGGTGATATCGTTGTGGTAGCCGGTATTCCGGATATCATGATCGGAGAAACCCTGTGTGAAAAGGATCATGTCATGCCGCTGGAAAGCATTCATGTGGAAGAGCCTACCCTGAGCATGAACTTTATCGTCAACAAATCTCCGTTCGCCGGAAAGAGCGGGAAATATGTAACCTCACGTAATCTGAAGGAGCGTCTGGAAAAGGAGCTGGAGGTCAATGTCGGACTGAAGGTGGAGCCGACAGACAGCGGAGACTGCTTCAAGGTCAGCGGCCGCGGAGAATTACATATCTCTGTTTTGCTGGAGCAGATGCGCCGGGAAGGCTATGAGGTAGCCGTAAGCAAGCCAGAGGTTATTCTGCACAAGGATGAAAACGGAAAGACGGTAGAGCCTGTGGAGGAAGTTGTTGCACTGGCTCCGGAAGAATACAGCGGAACAATCATCAATAAGCTGAACCTGCGAAAGGGCGTCATGGTGGACATGGTGGAAGAAAACGGCTATTGCCGTATCACCTATGAGGCACCGACAAGAGGATTACTCGGATACCGCAGCGAGTTCATCAATGATACACGCGGAGAGGGTACCTTGGTTCGCCGTATCAAGGGATATACGCCTTATAAGGGAGAAATCACACAGCGTGCAAACGGTGCCATGATCTCCACAGAAACCGGAGGAGCTATGACCTATGCCCTTTGGAATCTGCAGGAGCGCGGTTCCCTGTTTATTTCTCCACAGACCGAGGTCTATGAGGGAATGATCATCGGCGAATCCGCTAGAAACGTTGACATGGATGTCAATCCGTTGAAAAACAAAAAGCTGACAGCGATTCGTTCCAGTGGAAATGATGAGGCAATGCGTCTGACGCCGCCAAGAGACATGACGCTGGAGGAAGCTCTGGAATGGATCAATGATGATGAGCTGGTGGAAATCACACCGGACAGCATCCGTCTTCGCAAGAAGGGGCTGAAGCCGCATGAGCGCCGTCAGTATTATCGTGAAAGAGTATCCGATGAAGTAAAATAAACAAACAGAAAACGCCAGCATCTGGCGTTTTTTTATGATGCTTTCTGCGGCTTGCGAATACCGGACGATGCATCCAGCCTTATACAGATCCGAACAGTCTGAAAGAGAAACAGCGCTGCTGAACGCGAATACCACCAGAGGAAAGCTGCACGGTTCTTCCTTGGTCATGGGAAATAAAGCCTGAATCATAGGTATGGACCCCGGCTTACTAGGCTTTTTCTGTGCGTTCACTAATAAGAATAAAATTGGAAGAACCATGGAAACTCTGTTGATGTACCTAAAAAGGCTTTATCATAGGTTGAGGGACGCGAGGTAGGCTGGATGTAGAGAGCTCAGACTAATCACGCAGGTGTGAATAAGCAGAGAAATGGCTGTTTCTCCCATGAACAAGAAGCTTCCCTCGGGAATCTGCCTGTATGAAAAAAACTGCCGTGAGTATGTTCCTTCGGCAGTAACTGTTACGTACGCTTGTCAAACTTTGTTTTACATTTCGGGCAGGTAATCGTAATTGTACCCCTCCCCTTCGGAACACGCAAACGCTGCTTACAGTTGGGACAGTTGTAATACTTATGTGTCTTGCGATCCTGAAATTCGCGTTTCTTTGTTCTCCATTTATTCTGAATCGGTAGATCCACCCCATAAATTCGCATTTTCCTGTGAGCGCTTATATGTATTTCTGCTCAAAATACGAAACCAGCACCATACGATCAGCAGCAGCGCCACATAGCCGATATATGGGATACGGAAAGCAGTGCCCAGAATCGTGATTACAAAATACAGAATCAATAACGCAAAAGACAGCTGATCCACACCGTATCTCCCGCGCATAAATTCTGAAACCATTTCATATTTCAAAACTCCCTTCGATTGTGACATATTATATCACGTTCCCTTTCCAATTTCCAGCCTGTCGGAATTTTACGACAATATCACACAAAAAGCCCATGTTTTACCAGCTTCCCGCAGGAATTGCACAGCAATCGGAGATTGCGCCTATAGCCCACTGTGTGGAAGATGATATACAGCGTTGTGTAGTGTGAAAAGTAAACAGATGTATAACAACACAGGATATAACCGTCTTTCTCTCAATTGCTTTTTTTTTACTGAGGGCTCATAAAAAGCTGACAACAGTAAGACGGAAATTACTGACATATAGTTTATGGAGCGTTTGTGTTGACGGAATGAGAAAAGACTGCTATGATATACTCGACAAAAAACTTCAGGGTCGGGTGAAATTCCCAATCGGCGGTATACCCCGCAAGCCATAAGGCAGAACCGTGTGAAACTCCGGTGGCGACAGTATAGTCTGGATGAAAGAAGTTAAGTTTTTTTCGATATGTCCCTAAAGGTTTTTGTTGAAAACCTTTTTTCTTTTGAAAAAAGGCTGACACAGACAGGAGGAATCGTATATGTCAGCATATGTTTCAACAAAAAGCAGGATGAGTGTACAAACCATCGCCAAAATCAGTATTCTGGGAGCACTGGCCTTTCTGGTCATGATGTTTGAAATCCCCCTTCCCTTTGCGCCTGATTTTTATAAGCTTGGCTTCGATGAGGTTATCGTATTGATTGGAGGATTTGCTCTTGGCCCCTGGGCAGCCGTCTGCATTGAAGCTCTGAAAATCGCATTGAATCTGCTCATCGGAGGAACCATTACGATGGGCGTCGGAGAGCTTACCAACTTTCTGATTGGTCTTTCCTTTGTACTTCCGGCCACAATCATCTATCAAAGGGATAAAACGAGAAAGCATGCCCTGTTCGGTCTGATTGCAGGAACGATCTGTATGACGATACTGGGAGGACTTCTGAATTATTTCGTAATGCTGCCGGCTTATTCCTATTTTATGAACCTGCCACTGGATCGCATTATCGAATTTGGCCATGCAGTAAATCCAAACATTAACGGATTGCTTGCACTGGTGCTGATGGCAACCACCCCATTCAATGTGTTAAAGGGTGTCCTGTGCAGCATTGTTGTCTTCTTATCTTATAAAAAGGTATCCCCGGTTATAAAGAAACAGTAACAAGCTTTCGCTCGGTCTGAATTCAGATAAAGCGGAAGCTTTTTTTATTATGCAAGCCATACCCTGATGGAAAGCAGCTGCTATCGATTCATGTATTAAGGGATTACTTCATCCTTCCCAACATACCAAAGGCCTACTCCTCATGCTTTTTGATGATCTTTTTGAAGTTGAGCTGGCGCTTCTCACGCACATAGCCCCTTGCTTCATAAAAGGCATGTGCCCTGTACGTACTCGCCGGAAACAAGACGAATCATACAGACATTCTGATTTTCTGCCCATTGCTCTACCTCCGCAAGCAGCCTGCTTCCAATTCCCTGCTGCTGGTAATCCGGATGTACTGCAATTCCCAAAATATCTATCATTGGCGCTGCATACAGAATATCATAATCCTGTGCATGCACATAGCCGATAAGCTCCCGCTTTCTTTCAGCCACCACAAGGAGATGCTGCGGCATGTGTAACAGACGACGCAGCTGCTTTTGTGTATCTGACAGCGAACAGTCATAGCCTAGCACATCAGCATTCAAACACTGTAATGCAGCCGCATCCTCCTGCCGTGCAGGCCGCAGTTGAATGTGATCCTTCATGATATTTCTCCTTCCCGTTTTTATCATTGCATAGCTTCAATTCCTAAAGAAATATTCTCAAAGCAATTCTTCAGACCTTTTGTCTGCCTGCGAAATGAAGCAGAGCTCCATAAGCAGCAAGATCAGTATAATCCATCCGGTCCATGCAAAGACACCGGTCATATCCGAGGTCAGCCTGCATAAATTCATCTGCCGTCCGATCCCCATCGGTACCTGCCCCATGATTTCCGACATGACACCCACCTTAAAGGTCAGCGAAATCCCGTTGGATAACGATGCCTGTATAGAGGAAGAAAGCAGCGGCAGATAGACACGGCGCAGCAAATACCAGCGACTCTCCGGATATAGCTGAACGACTCGCTTCAGGTTTTCATCCATATGCTGCAGACCACTGTACAGACTGCTGTATATCGTTGGGAAAATGATGAGAAAGCTGACGATTGCCGCACTGCTCTCCGAGCCGAACCATAATAGGATAACGATGATATAGGAAATATTGGGAACACTGCGGGTCAGCAGCAGGATTGGATAAAACAAATCATGAAAGGCAGGAATGCGGTAGGATAGGAATGCACAACCCCCGGCCATTACAAATGCCGCCAATAGTCCGCCCCATGAGCGAAGCAGCGTCACCAGTGTACTCTGATAAAATGCCGCAGACTGCAGCTGCGCTCCCATCAGCTTCAAAACATCGAGGGGATAGGGAATGATAAAATCATTATCCATCCAGACAGCCAGCAGCCACCAGAGAAGAAACAGCAGAAACGCCGATGACAAAATTCTGGCCTGCCTCATCGCTCATCCTCATCAAACAGTGACAGCTGGCTGTTTTTAGCCGGTACAGGTGCTTTCCTGGTATCCACTGCCGTAAATGTCAGTCGTTCGTTATCTACCTGAAATTCCAGTTCGTCCTGCAGATACAGCGGAATCTGATCCTCGAGCATCAGAATGGGAGTACGATCATGGATATCCTTCATTTGTCTAACGGATTCCCCTGTCACAATCACGAATTCCTTATGCTCATTATAAATTCCTGCCAGATAAAACAGAGGAGCATCCTCGCGCTGGATCAGTATTTTCTGCTTCTGCTTTCCTACCTTCACCCATTCATAAAATCCGTTGCAGGGAATCAGACATTTCTTAGAAAGCATGGGGCGAAAGGTCTTTTTCTTTTCAATACCTTCACTTCTTGCATTGATCAGCTTACCATACGGTCCCTCAATTCCCCATTTCATCACATCCAGCGAAAACTCATCCTGTCCGTTGACGAGTACCAGTGCCTGATTGCCGGGAAATAACTTCCTCTCTGGCAAACTCAAACAGCGCCTGCTGCTCGATTTTATGCTTCAGCCTTGCGAATGCAGGCAGCTCTCGTAATTCAAAAAAATATCTTCCGCACATATGCAAGCCTCCTGTCCTTATGCTTTTTCGTTTCGTTCCTCCAGCAGTCCTTCAAGCTGTGTAATCTCTTTTTTTATCCAATTTTCATTATAGCCCTGTTCCAGGGCTTTCTGATAATGCTCCAGAGCCTGCGCATATTTCTGTTTTTCCGTATACAGCTCCCCAAACGCGGAATGCAGCCAGCCGTCATCCCTTCCCAGCTGACGAGCTTCCAAAAGAAATGATAAGGCCGCATCCAGTTGATTCAGCCGCAGATTACACCACCCCAGCATGGAACAGTTTAACGGATTCTTCGGTTCCAGATCATAGGCCTTTTTAAAGCAGCGAATCGCTTCTTTATAGTCTTCCAGCTGTGTATAATTCCAGCCCAGCTCGCTGAAATTCCAGGCTTCACCTCCGAAGCGCTCAATCCGCTTCTTCAAAACAGCAATGGCTTTCTCCCCCTGAGAGCTTCTTCCCAGATTCCACGCATACAGATCCTGCATTTCCCTGCCTTCCTCTCCATGCTGCAGACAGAACTCACAGGCTGCAATAGCCTTAACATGGTCATGCAGATCACTGTAGCATCGGGCATAATGAAACATCAGCCAAAGATCATCCTTTTTTACTTCACTGGCTCGCTCCAGATATTGAAGCTTTTTGTCCAGTCCTGCTGCTTATGCGCAATCCAGACCATTTCCTGATAGATCCAATAGGTATCCGTTTCCTTCTGCAATGCCTTTTCAAAGACTCCAGAGCCGTGTTATACTGCTCATCCGATTCCCTGATACGTTGCAGGGAACGATACACATCTCCCAGCAGCGTTCGCTCGCTTGTATCATCTCTTCCAAGCTCCAAAGCCTTTAAAAGATGCAAAAGTGCCTCCTGCGGTTCATTCTTCTGGAAATAAGCAAATCCAAGCTCAAATTCCCTCCAGTCCTGGTAATGCTCATGTTGAATCTCCTGCAGGATTTGGATCTCCTTATCATATTCCCCACAGGCCTTGTAAAACCTCGCCAGATCAAAGCGTGCATCCTCATCCGGCAGGATAC
>ENA-OQCK01000522-OQCK01000522.1-human-gut-metagenome-genome-assembly--contig:-NODE-522-length-20150-cov-3.353044_pt1 | contig 20150 bp, 20 predicted proteins | sample MGYA00242498_ERZ504578 | MGnify/ENA primary metagenome ERZ504578 (study PRJEB26092, sample SAMD00036229) | human gut metagenome | host: Homo sapiens | study: EMG produced TPA metagenomics assembly of...
TTGAATCCTTCAAAGCCTTATATGTGAGAATAATATATAAGAGAATAGAAAACGTAATAACAAACAATTGAAAATTAGAGAAATGGGAAATTTGGTAAAAGCATTGAAGATCGCCGCAAATGTAGCGGAGATCATCGTGCAGGCTCCGTATTGATCGAGCTTGCCGAGAAGTATGGTGGCAGATTGGGAAAGAAAAAATCCGCCACGGGTAAAGTCGAAGCTGTGGATGCGGCGGTGACTGAGAACTAACATAACGTCTTGAACAGTGGATTATGATAAAGGTCAGGACGTAATAATAACAATCCTTGAAGTTACTACATCAATACTCAAGGGAATTAAGAAGCTAAGAAGTTTATTTATAAAAGCAAAGAAATAAACCTCTTGGCTTTTTTCGTTTATCGGATTATTAACAACTAAAAAATAACAAAGAGTATGGAAACAATGACTAATGAACTTACTGTCATTCCAAGAACAATCGGAATGATGACAAGAATGATGGATGTGATTAATACCGAGGATATCGAAGACGCTGTAATCGTATCTGAAGAAGAGCAGGAAGAACATCCCAATTTCATAGAATCGAATACTTCAGGCATTACACTTGAAGAACTTGAGAGAAACTGCATTGTACCCAGTTTCGGAGATAACCAGCTTACAATCAGCCACCAGACATTCATACACCGGATCGAGGAGGCTGCAAGGAGTTATTTTACGGGTGAGAGCTTTGGAAACACAGAAATCAGGGTATCACATAGAATCCTGGGCAGGGTTCCGGGAGCATTAACCAAAAAGAAAGAGGAACTTAAACCTGAGGACGAGACTATCTATTATCAACGTATGGCTTTCTGTTTTCATATCAGGTCTATGAGCAGAATGATGAACGGAGAAGAAGTACATTTATGTATCGGAGGTGTAAGAAGTCTGAACGAGGAAAACCTATACGCCCGAAAATCACCGGAGAAATTTAAAATCTTTATCGGATGGAGAGTGAAAGTTTGCTCGAACCTTATGTTACTGAACGATGGTCTGACCGGACGACTGGAAGTGATGAGTGATGCAGATATATACAGTTCAGCACTCAGACTATTTCAAGACTTTAACCCCGAACAGAATCTCAGGCTACTTGAAAATCTGGGAAGGACGAATATTTCACAGGAACAGTTTTGTCAGATAATTGGTAGGCTCAGATTATATCAAGCTTTACCCGCTTCACAACTTAAAGAATTGCCCAAGGTGATTTTAGGTGATTCCAATGTCAATGCAGCTACGAAAGGCTATATAGAAAACCCTAATTTCGGGTTACGTGGCAGAGAGAATATCACTTGTTGGGATTTGATGCAGCTCCTTAATGACGCCGCCAAACAATCCTATATTGATAAATTCTTGGAGCGAAATCAGAACTGCACTGATTTTGCGATTGGTGTCCAAAAAGCTTTAAACGGTGAAGATACTGAGAATTACGGATGGTTTTTGAGTTAGACCTGAAAATAAATTGACTCACAAGGGAGAAAGATCTAAATATGACAAACATGATCTTTCTCCCTTTTTTGTTGAACCCTTTAACGGATACTTGATATGGAAATGAATGATATTATGACATGCATAGACAGATTGCCGCAAGGCTGTTCTGATAAAAGATATGCTGGGATCCTGAAGGAATTACCGGATGAATGTCAGTCACGTATAAGAAAGACGTTTACCCCAAATCATTACAACAGGAATAATGTATAATCAATAATGAATATTAGCGATGAAATATGATTTTATAAAAGTTGGTGCACTGTTTGCTGGCATGATCCCGAAGGTATATCAGAGGGTGAATACAAAGTGGCTTCGGTCCCGGATAATTTGGAGGATGACAGTGTGGTCCTTATAACTTCCGATTTTTCCGAGGCTGAGGTTTTCCCTACAGAATTATCTCCGGTTTAATATTATAGGTTATGGAAAGACATGAATTGGAAAACAGCAGGGAATTCAAGCTGCAAAAGAACTTGAACATGCCCTGAACGATTATGGGTGGAATGAGAAAAGGTTCGCTTCAGCGGTGACTACATTCCACAGGACCCTGCAACAGACCTTATTCAGAAGTATGGTTGAAGTGATTAAAACAATGGGAAGTGAAGGTTACGGATATGACCTGAGGAACAAGGCTTCCCATGAGATATGTAAGAAGATAGTGGAATCAGGAGTTCTGGAAGACAAGACGATACCATTCATCTGAAAAGGTTGAAACATACCAAGACTAATATTCCGGGGAGGGATATTTCTGATTAAAAGGAAGTATCTCTTCTTTTTTTATTTACCGACAATTTAAAATTCAGAAGATTATGTTATACTATAATTTTTATGGTTACGAAAGATTCAAGGCCTGTTTCGGACTTGAAAAAAGAGATAACGGTACGGTGGTAAGAAAGAACAGGATACTGCTGGGCCATCTGAAGAATCCTGCACTGCTCAGGTATTGCAGGGAGCATGATGATTATGCCTTGTTACATATATATGATATGGCTGACCTACAGAAAAAAGTAATGGATGCTGTCATTGAATCAGGAAAAGGTGATAAAAAGCTGCCTTATAGGGTGGAACTGATAGGCAAGACATACCACTCTTCCAGATATCAGACTGACGAAAGCAAGGTGTATGTGAGGATCTGGATAAAAGTTCAGTCCGCTATATCAATGTTGAACGTAGCCGAGTCTTCAAGATGAGGGCCGGAAAATTCATGAGAGAGCTTATCCTTGAGACAGAGATAGGAAAGTTGCTCTCTCCAAGTGTCGTAAACTGGCTTGCCGGAGATATTTTTACCCAGCAATGGCATACTTATACACATGGGAAATCACCTGATATGGAACTACATATAAACAATGAGTTCTGGAAGATATATGATAGTGATTATTGCAAAGGTAATTTCGGTTCATGTATGGTGGACGAAGACCGGACCTCATTCTATCGTGATTCGGTAAAAGCCAAGGCGGCTTACATAACAGACAAAACAGGATTGGTTGTAGCAAGATCCATTCTATTTACTGACGTTACGGATCAGGATGGCAATAAATGGAGGCTGCTTGAAAGGCAATACTCTTCAGGAGGCGATGATGTATTGAAACGGTTACTGATTGACAAACTCATTCAAGGTGATTACATAGACGGTTATAAAATCGTGGGTGCATCCTGCCATGAAGCTAACGCATTTGTAGATATTCATGGGAACTCATTATCCGACAGGAAGTTTGAGATTGACTGTGATCTGGAACTGGAAGACACGCTTTCTTATCAGGATTCTTTCAAATGGTACAATTATAACCTGAATAAAGCCTATAACTACGAAAACTCACACTTTTCATATAACCTTGACACCACAGACTTGAACTTATATGGTGATACTGACGACGATGATGACGATCGGGAATGGGACGATTACCACCAGTATCATTGTTCAGTAACCAGATCCTGTTACCGGAACGGAAGGGAGATTTGGGTGGACGTGAACAATCTGGATGATTTTATATGGATAGAATCGAAAGGAGAATATCACCACGAGGACGACTGTGTCTGCTGTGATGAATGTGGAACAAACATTCTTTTGGATGATGCCATGTGTTCGGAAGTGACGGAGGAATATTATTGCTGCAAGGAATGTATGGAGAAAGCGGAGAATGAGTTCAAGCGGAAGAACTGGCATTACTCCGAATATGATGATGAATGGTATGAGGATTACACCGACATTACCCGGATCAATATCTGGAATGAACCGGAAGGTATCTATGAGAATAAAAGCATCGGTACGGATACATTATGCCGGTTATTGAGAAATGAGGAAGCATGGGAGTTTGACAATGAGGTGTTCGACAGGATAAATCCAAGTACCAACCTTCCATACGGCTATAAACTTAAAAAAGAGATAAATCATGAATATACAATTATTGAAGCGGCTGTATAGTATCTACAGCCCGAGTGGGAAGAACAGAAGATGGTAAAGTTCCTCTGTTCCTATATAAGACAGCTTCCCGGAAATATATCCGTGTCAAAGGATAAGTTCGGGAACCTGTATGTAGTCAAGGGTAAAGCGGAAGTTTATTCTTGCTTAGTGAGCCATATCGACCAGGTTTCACACTGCAAGCATTCAAAGGATTTCAAGGCGGTGGAGACAAGGGAAGTCATATTCGGTTATTCGCCAAAGAACAGGAGGTTTGAGAATTTGGGAGCCGATGATAAAAATGGAGTGTTCATCTGTCTTGAATGCCTGAAGAAATATAATTCTATGAAAGTAGTCTTTTTTAGAGAGGAAGAAACAGGCTGCAAGGGAAGTTCTGAGGCGGTGATGTCTTTCTTCGATGATGTGAGATTCGTTATCCAGCCTGACCGTAAAGGCAATTCAGACCTTATTACAAACATAGGTTATTCCGAGTTGTGTTCCGAAGGGTTCATTGAAGCGATAGAACCTGAAAAATGGGGTTACATGGAGGAGAACGGCTTGATGACCGATATTCTGACCTTGAAAGAGAAAGGGCTTGGGGTCTCCTGCATCAACGTCTCATGTGGTTACTACAATGCCCACACCGATGAAGAGATAACGGTAAAGAAAGACCTGCTGAAATGCCTGAGGTTTATAGAACATATCATAGAGGACTGTACAGACACTTATCCCCATACACAAAGTGATTCATATTTCAGTCCCTATGAGTTTGAGGATGAGGTTTATGATATGCTGAACAATGACCCGACTTTAACTCCCGAAGACCTTTATGACATGTATTCCACCAATTTTCCACCCTTCGGATTGGAGGATTACAGAAAGATATATGAAGATTATCGGATGTTCTGGGTTGAGGATGAAGAGGATATGAATGAAAAAACTTTGGATTATGGAAAGAGATAAGAACTACGATTTGGAACTGGCTAAGTATATCTGGTCCATCCTGAAATCCAATCTCCGTCCTTATGTCCTGGGGAGTTGAGATTGAGACAGTGAAAGTAATAACATGTGGTCTTGAATTCAGGGTCAACGGATTCAAGCATACCGGAAAAGTTCAGATTGTATTGAATGAGGGTGCTGACCTGTTTGAAGTCTGTCTGATTGGTGAGGATGGAGAAATCAGGGATAAGAGGGAAGACATCTACTTTGACATGCTTGTTTCTGTGGTGGATGAACTTGTGGAGAAAACCGATGATTATGAAAAGAGAATTTCTGATACATATAATATTATAAAGTATTAGCGGTTCTCTGAAAAATCGGGAAATGTGATAACAGGCTTTCTGTGGGAGAGTAGAATTTATAAGAACTCGAAATCTCATGGAAAGCCTTTTTTATGAACCTGCTTAAAGGTTATTGAACGGACATTCAGTAACCGGGAAGAGCGTTAAACAAGTGTTAATTATGAAACAGAAAAATTATGTTGCCTACCTACGACAATCCACAGTGAAACAGGAAATCTCAGGACTTGGCGTGGAGGCACAGAGAGAAATAATACAGAATTACTTGAAGGATAGAAAAACGATTGCTGAATATATTGAAACGGAAAGCGGCCGTAAATCCAACAGACCTAAACTTACAGAAGCTTTGGAGTTATGCAGGAAAACAAATTCTGTCCTGATTGTAGCAAAATTGGACAGATTAAGTAGAAATGTCGCTTTCACCAGTAAATTGTTGGAAAGTGATGTTGAGATTGTATTCTGTGATTTTCCGGAGGCGAATAAACTTGTACTTCATATCATCAGTAGTATAGCGGAATATGAAGCCGGATTAATCAGCCAGAGAACCAGACAATCCCTGAAAGCCAAGAAAGCAAGGGGATATAAACTGGGTAAATCTGAAAACCTATTGAATAAACTGGATCAAGCGGTAGAGAACAGTAACAGGACCAATCATCAGAAAGCCCTTGACAATCCCAATAACAAGAGAGCGATAGCATTACTGAAAAAACTGGTGAAAGAAGAACGGAGCTTGTCTGAGATGGCCAGAATCCTGAACAGTGAAGGGTTTGTTACAGCTATGGGGAAAGAGTTCAGGGCTTCGCAGGTGAGTATATTATTGAAAAGGTATAACTTAAAAAAGGATTGAAAATCATGGAGTACAACTATCTTATTCTCCTGGATTACAGTATCGGAGAGATCATAAGGATCAAACTGACGGAGGAGCAGAAACGTGACTCGGAGAAGTATGATGATTTTGAGGAGTATCTGATGACCCTGGAGGATGGTTACGGATTCAGGCTTCTTGATTGTAGCAGGATGGCGGTTGAACGTTTGCAGGAGACAGTCTATGGATTCTGACACAGTGAATAAGAGGAACTTAATTAAACAGGTTTCTCTTATTTTTTATTCTCCTTTTACAATCAAAAATTTCTGAGGTCCTATATATAGGCATAATAGAAAAAGAAAAAAGGTTACTATTACTCTCTCTAGGAAAATCAGGATACTATAGGTTAAAAGGGGTTAGTCGGAGACAAGGGTATGAAACGTAGTTGAATGTAATGCATAACTGAAAGACAAAGTGGAATAAAAAAGTGTGCAAATCATGTACAAAAGCTTAAATAATAAGCATTTATGTAGATAAATTATTCCATCCTCCGGTTATGTTGCATATACTACGTCTCACCTCTGTCTCTGACCTACCCCCGATTAAATTACTATGACGGTTGATAAAATATTTCCATGAACGGGAAAGGCAGATGATGGTGTTTATTTATCATTATATTCTTAACCGGATGAATAGTCTCGGCATGGTTTTATACATTTTCTGCCGGCAATCATCTCATCCGGGACTGTGAATGGTGGGATAAAAGAAAAACGATTAGAGTTTTTTTATTCCGGTCTTTATAGTGTTGTCTGAATTTGGGTTGTGAGATTAAGGAAATTTTGTTGATTGATAATAGTTGTCAGGGGTGGTTCGTATCTTTCTTATCCTTAAAAGTCAAAGAGATTATAATTTGGATGATTGGTTCTGTGATTAGATTACTTTTCTTTCCCTGCCTCAAAGGGAAAAGGAGGGGAAATGGGGAAAAGGAGGGGAAATGGGGGTGGAAAAGCCTATTTTTCATAACTTTTTTCAATTTCATCCATTCCAAAATCAGTAAAAAAATAGGTTTTAGAGGTTCCGCTTTCCCCTTTCCCCCTTCTCTCTCTTGAGGACGGAGGAAGAAAGTAATATTAAATAAAAATCTAACTTTTCATCTATTCCGATATAGTTGGATATTAGTGATAATGTTTTCTTCTTTCTTTAATTATAGAATATAAAATCAGTGTTTAAGGATGAAGTAGTATAAATATCCTCTTCTACAATCAGATTTTTTTATTTGATATGTTTTATCGGATTGGTGAAATATAATCAAATTTTCCCTTATATGAAAAAGCAGGAGTATAAAAAGTTAATAATAAATATTTTAAGAAATATCTAAAGGGTGTCATTCGAGTTCTTTTCCTTATTTTTGTAGAAATGAATTAATTGACAGTATATGAATAATCTATTTGATTCTATTGAGAGGAGATATTTAGAAGCCGCAAGACACAACGAAAATGTTTATGATTATTATAACACCAGTGCAAGAGCCGATATGACAATAATCAGAAATACTTTGGAAGGATGGTTTTTAAACTACCCTGAAAATGAGAAGAAAGAATTGAAAAGTAGATTCAAAAAAGACTTTTATTCAGCGTTTTATGAATTGTTTTTATATGAATTGTTTAGTAAATTAGGCTATGAAATAACCATTCATCCGAATTTGCCCTCTTCTCCCAAAAGACCTGATTTTTTAATATGTAGAGACGGTTTGGAAATATATGTTGAAGCCAAGGTGGTGACAAACAAAACAGATGAACAAGAAGCATTTGAACGAAAAAGAAATGAGTTTTATGATAATCTGAATAAATTAGATTCAGGAGATTTTTTATTATATGTTGAACGTTTTGACATTCTTACTAAAAAACAGCCGGGTACAAAAGGCATAATAGCATATATTGAACAGGAACTGAACAAAATAAATCCTGATATGGTGAGTAAAGACATTAAGGAGAGCGGGATTGGAAAATTGCCAGTTATAGAATATAACAATGGAGATATTCACGTTGTTGTAAAGCCTATACCTGTTACTCCATCTGCAAGAAAGGTAAAGAAGCGCCCTATTGGTATATATCCGGTAGAGACATTTCTGGGAGGAGGTGAGGAAGCTCTCAGGAATTCCATTGGGAAAAAGGCTAAAAAATATGGTAAATTGGATAAACCATTTATTATATGTCTGAATTCGTTGGATGTTAGAATGTCAGGGAAAACAGATGTTGATAATGCTATCTGGGGATCACCGGCATTATCATATCCTATAGATTCTGAAATCCTAGAGAATAAATGGAAACGCCAAGCGGATGGAGTGTTTTTTAATAAGAGAGGTGTCCGTTTTAAGAATCTTACAGGCATTTTCGTATCTGAAATATGTCCGCATAATATACCGGTCGCTAATTACTGGTTATATGAACATCCCTTTTCTGAAAACAAAATGGATTTCAACAAGATAGGGTTGAAGTTTAATTATATGCATGAAGATCATATTGTAGATAACACAGGTGATGATATAGGGGATATACTGCATATATCTAAGGATTGGTTGGTGTGAAGGAAGAACAAAAAGTGTGGCTCAGGAAGTAAGTTTAAAATACTTCTGTTTTCTTTTTTGTTAATCAACATTTAGGGGTAAGTCGGAGACGGGAGTATGGAACGTAAGTGGAATGTATGACATAGCTGAAAGACAAAGTGTTATAAAAAAGTGTGCAAATGAGGTACAAATGCTTAAAGAATAAGTGTTTTTGTAGTCTTTTTATAACATCTTCGGGTTATGTACCATACTCATACTCCGTATCACTTCTGTCTCTGACCAATCCCGGTTAAATGGAGTGAAAGGATTACTGTAGACGAACCGGATGAAAGCTCAAAATAAGATCAGAGAGAAAACAGCTGGCTTTATCCGATTATACAGATAAAATACTATCGGATACATGTTTTTTATTTAATAATATTAGTAAGTATCATATATAATGTATAGTTTTGTATATGACAAAATAAGTAATCATGTTTTATGCTGTATCTTGATATATACCTGATTGTTTGTTTTTATATCATGTAGATTATTTGATATGTTGGTACATTATAGTGTAATATACATTAGTGCTTATGTTAGAAACGGGTTGAATGGCGATTCAACTAATATTATTGAAGCAAAATCCAAATGGCGTTGTTCGTGAGAATGGTGCCATTTATATGTTTATCTATTATAATATTGTTGATATGTTTAATTATGCCGATACATTATGCCTTGTGGGAAGCAGTAATGTGTGTCCTTGTTTTAATGAGTAGAAAAAAACATTCAAGCAAGGTCTGGCAAGCGTTTTTATAGCATTACAGATGCTGTATTTTTGGAAATAGTATGTTTAATTACACAGGTACATTATAGTCCGGGAGGATAGTAATGTACGACTTATTCCAGCCGGCTTGAAAAGCGTTTCAGGCAACATGATAAAATATTCGATATGATTCATAATGTTTGTTATATTAGATATGTAGAATTGTATTTTGCATTACGGCCTGTGAAGATAGTAATGCAAGTTTTGTGTTTTTCATTTCAAGACAGGTTTTATTTATGCACTTGTACCTGTTGTATTGTATATTGTGGTTTGTGAAAATAGCAATATATCTTTTATTTTTTCAATGGAAACTGGTACTTGTTTGCTGCCATATTTCCTGTCGTTTCATTAGAATCAGATTTAAAGTTATATGCACTATTGTTTGTGATGAATGGTAGTGCATTTTTTATGGCTGATGGAATAATATGATTGCCGGCCGGAGTTGTTGCTGGGAGAAATGATGTTATGATTATATTGAATAAGAAAAGTATATAAAAATAACTTTCTGATGATTTCTGGTTTGATGGGATGGAGTAATCATTGGACAAAATACTATATGAAAGTGATTGCCCCCCCTTTTTTTTTAGGTAAATATTTCTGTATTCATATTTTGATATAACTAAAACAGACTGATAAGTGGAAATAAACCGCAATGCAGATAAGGTTTATTGGTGGTTTGTTGTTTTGTTTATATAATTAAATAATTTATAAATAATGTAAATAATTTCTTTATAATATTATTATATAAAAATTTCGCATTAAATTTGAAAAAATAAAGGAAATAAGGCTAATTTGTTGACCTGTTAACTTTGAATCTTAAATTATAATAATTTTATCTTGGAGTTAATAAGATGTGATTAGTTGTATTAAATTAATTTTAATATTAATACTATGAAAAAAACAGAAAAGTTAGTAAGTACGGCATTGCTTTTATCAGGTCTTTTTGTTGGATATATTCAGGCTGCACCTTATGTTGTAGCTACGGAGATGCATTCCGTCCAGCAGAATAATGTATGTACAGGTGTTGTTGTGGATGAGGATAACGGAACTGTCATTGGTGCTTCTGTTGTTGTCAAAGGTACAACGAACGGAACGATAACGGGACTGGATGGTGACTTTAGTATTTCCAATGTGGAGAAAGGAGATGTTGTTGTTGTTTCATATGTAGGCTATGTGGACGCTGAAATTGTATGGAGTGGTAAACCTTTAAGGATCGTTTTGAAAGAGGATGCCAAAATTTTGGATGAAGTGGTAGTGGTGGGATACGGAACACAAAAAAAAGTAAATGTGACTGGATCCGTAGGCATGGTTGGCTCTGAAGTGTTGAAAGCCCGTCCAGTTCAGAATGTGTCCCAGGCTCTTCAAGGGGTGATTCCTGGATTAAATGTGAGTACTACAAATAGCGGAGGTGCTCTCGATGGAACAATGAATATAAACATCCGTGGTACAGGTACTATTGGTGAGGGATCAGGCTCTTCCCCTTTGATACTGATTGATGGCATTGAAGGTAACTTGAATACAGTAAATCCCAATGACATTGAATCCGTTTCTGTATTGAAGGATGCCGCGTCTGCGTCTATATATGGTGCGAGAGCCTCATTCGGTGTGATTCTGGTAACAACCAAAAGTGGAAAAAGTGGCAAGGCGAAGGTTAGCTATTCTGGTAATGTGCGCTTCAATGATGCTATAGCTATGCCTGAAATGATGGATTCTTATACTTTTGCACAATATTTCAACAGGGCGGCTTCCAATTCAGGCAGGACGCCGGTTTTTACAGACCCTGTCCTTGAACGGATTAAAGGTTATCAAGATGGTACTTTTACAGCTGCGACTGTTGATGATGGAAACGGTCGGTGGAGTAAGTGGAAGACAGCGAACGGAAACACTGACTGGTTTGCCGAATTTTATAAAAACTGGGTGCCGTCACATGAGCATAACCTGAGTGTCAGCGGAGGAACGGAAAGAATTCAATATTTGGTCAGTGGAAGTCTTTTGGATCAAAATGGTTTGATACGTCATGGCGAGGATCGTTTTCAGAGATATACCCTAAACAGCAAGATCAGCAGTCAGGTGACAGACTGGTTCAGAATAGTCTTGTCAAACAAATGGACCCGTGAAGATTTTGCACGCCCGACTTATCTGACAAAACATTTTTTTCATAATCTGCCACGTCGTTGGCCTGTACAGCCGGCTTACGATCCAACGGCAATCCGATGGAGGAAACAGGAATACAGCAAATGGAGATGGGGGTGAGCAGAATAGCCAGAAGGATTTTATACGAACCAGTTGCGTTTGGTTTTGAGCCGTTTAAAGACTGGCATATTAATTTGGAAGGAAGCATTCGTACTACAACCCATTACCGGCATTGGGCAGTCCTTCCGGTTTATGGATATGACGTGGCGGGTGATCCCTTTGCTATCGCATGGGATATGGGATATAGCACATATGCTCCGGGAGCTTCAAGAGTGGATGAATACTCGTGGAAGGAAAATTATTATACTACCAACATTTATTCGGATTACTTGAAGAGTTTCAGCAGTGGGCATTATTTTAAAGTAATGGTAGGTTTTAATGCAGAGTTGTACAAGACAAGAAATATTAGTGCCCAAAAGAATACGCTGATAACACCTTCTGTTCCTACTTTGAATACAGCTACGGGTGAGGCTAATGCTTCTGGTGCTTATAACCATACAGCTGTCGCTGGTTTTTTCGCACGGGTTAACTGGAGTTATAAAGACCGCTATATGTTCGAGGCTAACGGACGTTATGATGGCTCCTCACGCTTTGTCGGTGATAAAAGATGGGGATTCTTTCCTTCTTTTTCGGCGGGTTGGAATATTGCCCGAGAAGAGTTTTTTGCCGGCATGGCGGATAAGATAGGTCTTGGAAGTTTGAAATTGAGGGCTTCATGGGGGCAACTTGGAAATACAAATACCAAAGATGCCTGGTATCCTTTTTATCAAAGTATGCCTGTTGGAACAAATTATGGTTGGCTGGTCAACGGCACAGTCCCAATTATGCTCAAATGCCTGGACTTGTAAGTACCCAAAAAACCTGGGAAACAATTGAAACTTGGAATATAGGTTTGGACTGGTCATTCTTCAACAACCGCCTGACAGGTTCTTTTGATTGGTTTACGCGATTTACTTACGATATGATTGGTCCGGCTCCTGAACTAGCTTCAGTTTTGGGAACAGGTGTACCTAAAGTAAACAATTGTGACATGAAGTCATATGGATTTGAGTTAGAGATAGGATGGAGGGACAAGATCGGGAATTTCAGTTATGGTATAAAGACGAATTTGGCTGATGATCGACAAAAAATTTTAAAATATCCCAATGATGACTGCACTCTTTCCCGTTATTATAAAGGTAGAATGTTGCATGAAATTTGGGGATATACAACCATTGGAATCGCCCAAAGTCAGGAGGAGATGGATGCTCATTTGGAAAAGGTTGATCAGTCCGCTTTGGGATCAAACTGGGGTGCAGGAGACATTATGTATGCGGACTTGAATGGGGATGGCAAAATAAATTCAGGAGCGAACAAGCATGGGGATAGCGGTGACTATCAGCGAATAGGAAATAGCACTCCCAGATTCAAATTCGGTATTTCATTGGATGCGGAATATAAGGGCTTCGACTTTCGTATGTTCCTTCAAGGTGTGGGTAAACGTGATTTGTGGCTTGATGGAAGTTATTTTTGGGGGGCTACAGGTGGAGGCAACGAATGGCAGTCTACAGGTTTTGTCGAGCATTGGGACTTTTGGAGACCAGAAAATGATCCTTTGGGTGCCAATACGGATGCTATTATCCCCGTGTGGCGTTCAATGGAGGTAAGAATACAAATGTGCAGACGCGTTATTTACAGAACGGGGCTTATTTGCGTTTGAAAAATATTCAGCTTGGATATACGTTGCCAGTACAATGGATACAGAAAGCAGGTATGTCATCTGTACGGGTATATGTTTCCGGAGATAATTTGCTTACGTGGAGCAGCCTTTCTACTATATTTGATCCTGAGCCACGGGCGATATGGCTGGCTCGGGATCGGGAAAGCTCTATCCTTTACAACGTGTTGTTTCAATAGGTATGAATGTTAATTTCTAAAAAAAAACATGAAGATAAAAGATCTGTTACCTCGAGTTTGTCTGCTGATAAGCTCCTCCTTGACAGTAGTTTCCTGTAATGATTTTTTAGACAGGGAACCTCTTGCATCTGTCACACCTCAGGAGTATTTCCAGACTGTTGACCATTTTGCTTCTTATGCTATTTCTCATTATCAAGGACTTTTTCCTACACATGGAGGGTTCGGAATGGGGATTGGCAATGGTGATAGCAATACTGACAATGCCATAACTGGTATGGCTAGTACCCGTTATTTTGTCAAAGGGCTTTGGAAAGTGCCTGGAGAAAGTAATGCGTGGAGTTTTGGAACCATTCGGTCTATTAACTATTTTTTTGAACAGGCCGTTCCCAAATTTGATCAGGGTATGGTTGCCGGTGCTGCGGATGACATTCGACATTATATTGGTGAGATGCATTTTCTGCGAGCTCTTACTTATTTTAATTGCTTGAAAAGTTTTGGTGATTATCCTATCATAACCGAAGTCTTGCCTGACGATGCACAGGTGCTTATAGAGAAATCGAAGAGGGAACCTCGCAACAGGGTTGCCCGTTTTATTCTTTCAGAACTTGATAAGGCAATAGACAAGTTACATCCTCAAGGATTTGAATCAAACAACCGTATCAATAAGGAAACGGCTCTTCTTTTTAAATCTCGTGTGGCACTTTATGAGGCATCCTTTGAAAGGTATCATAAAGGAACGGGACGTGTGCCAGGTGATGCGCAATGGCCCGGAAAAACAGTGCATCCGAAATTCACTTTGAATGTGGAGGAGGAAGTTAATTTCTTTTTGGATGAAGCTTTGAAGGCATCAGAACAGGTTGCGGACAAGATTCATCTTACGAAGAATAATGGTAAGGTAGAACCTGATCCGGGGCAGACTTTGACAGGCAATCCTTATTTTGACATGTTTTCCCAAGTTGATTTAAGTCAGAATGAGGAGGTACTATTGTGGAGAAGTTATAGTAAGAATTCAGACTTTACAATTTCTCATGGAACACCTGCATGGGTGCTGTCAGGAGGGGATAACGGATTATTAAAAACCTATGTGGAAAGTTTTCTTATGAAAGATGGTAGACCCTGGTATGCGGCGTCTGAAAAATTTCCTTATAAAGGGGACAGAACATTGGACGCTGTAAAGACCAACCGGGACAGTCGTTTGGAACTATTTGTGTTTTCTGAAAAGAATATACTTCCCAAACGTTCAACGGAAGGTGCGGAAACTGTTCGATATTTTGTCCCGCATCCTGCCAGTGGCAGATCGGAAATGAGAGATAGAACATGTTATAGACTGCGTAAATATGCCAGTTTCGAACCGTCTCAAAATGTATGGGGCAAGGCAGAATCAACTACTGGATGTATAATTTATAGAGCAGTAGAAGCTTATCTGAATTATATAGAAGCCTATTATATGCGTTATGGCAACATTACAGGAAAAGCTGATAAATATTGGAGAGATGTTCGTCGCCGTGCACATGTTAGTGAAGACTATAATATGACTGTTAACGCTACAGATTTGAATCAGGAAACCGATTGGGCTAAATTTTCTGGAAATGAGCAGGTTGATAAAGTCTTATTTAATATTCGTCGTGAGCGACGTTGCGAGTTCATCGGGGAAGACATGCGTTGGGATGATCTGATCCGGTGGCGTTCGTTTGACCAGTTGATCAGCCGAAAATTTATTCCTGAAGGATGTAATTTTTGGGATAAGATTTATCAATATGCAGATAGGGATGAGAACGGTACCCAGATTAAGCTTATAGATGATGGAAGTACTAAAGCAAACGTGTCTAGTAAGAATCTTTCAAAATATTTTCGCCCAATGTCCATTAACAAGGCCAATAATGAGCTTTTTGATGGATATACATGGGCAAAGGCTAATTACTTGATTCCTGTACCAGTCAGACAGATAGAACTATTGTCACCTGATGGCAGTATTGAGAATTCTGTAATTTATCAGAATCCTTATTGGCCGACAAAAATAGGTGATTCTGCATTGGAATGAGTGTACACTGTCATGTTAATTATGTGACTATGTTATTGATAGAGCGAGAATAAGACGAGTTGTGATTTAGATTAAAAATTAGATTTGGGAGAGGTTGCCGCTAGTGTGATATGCGGTGGCCTTTCTTGATTTTATTTGTTTGTTTTTCAGGTAAAGTAAGAGACGAAATAAATTTTCTTTTTTTCTAGTTCTTATTTATATTACAAAATAAGAAGATACAATGATATAAATATAATAATTAAAAAGCCTATTTTGTTTTTAGACACTGATAAAGCGGCTTGTCTATTTATAATTTTTGAGAAACTAATGAGATCATAGTCAAGGTGTATTTTATCTTTAGAATCACAAATATGATATGTCCGGTAAGAATTGCAGGTAGCAGTTTCCCTATATGAAAGAAAAGGCAACTCTGATCCGTTATAATCAATAGAAACGGATCAGAGTTTTATATACTTTATTATATATCCATGAAATCTTTGGGCCTATGTTGTATTCTTCCCTTTAAAAGGAAGAGATACTCCTAAAATATCCTATCCTTCGAATACTGATTTTGTTAGGAAAATGTCCATTGTACCTTTGTCAAAATAATAATTGTCATGCTTGAAGCTAATAGCATCCTTATGATTGGTAAGGAATAATGCAATGTTTACTAAAAAGGCGAAAAATATATTGGTATAAATGAACGGGAATTTGTGGATAGATGGAAAGAACTGTATGAGGGGAAAAAATGAAAGCCAGGTAGAAAAATAAGGATATTTTTGATTATTTTGTCTGACATCCATGTTTTGGACTTGGAATGCTATGAAGGATATTACTTCTGATGGATTGGAGAAAGAGTCAGGCTATATTATAATTTCAGTATTTATTATGTTAAAAATCTCTGTCCTCTCCCCCAAAAATCAGAAATCCTATATATAAGAAAAAAACATTACTCTGCTTGTCTTTTGGGTAATCAGGGTATTATTGGTTTACGGTGAGAGTTTGAAGTGGTTTAGGAGTTGTTTTTACCCCAATGAACCACTTCTTTTTATCGCTTCTTTTATACCAGTTTAAATCCCTTACCATCAGACTCCAGCTTTCCCTCACGTGCCAGCCATCCTAATCCGAGATATAATGATTGTCCGGAAAGTTTGGTCAGGCTCAATAGCTCTCTTTCCGTCAATGCTTTCTCTGATTCATTAAGTGTGTTCCAAATCTTACCCGCACAGGTTCCTACAATATCAGGAGTAATGATTTCTACAGGTGATTTTGTGGCTGTCTTCTTTGTTGTAGTCTTTTTAGTTGTTGCTGTTTTCTTAGCTGTTGTTTTCTTAGTTGTTGCCATTGTAATATGTTTTGGTTTTGTTTTTTCATGACAAAGATATAACAGTTCCCATGAAAAAGCAATTATATGTTTGGCTTTATTGATCGGGAAATGGTGGTGATCAAGTCTGCCTCTGGTTTTGGCACCTTATATATATAAATAGGTATGGTGAAAGAGAAAGGGTTGGGAAAGTTATTGATGATTAAAGGGTATGGAAATAATGGGATCTGACTTCTTAGTTGTTTAAGTATTACGTCAGCATCATATAATCCTTTCTGTAAAAAGCACTGAAAGCCTTATTAATGAAGAAACAATACTCATAAGAAGAGTGTCTGATATTCATGGTTATAAATCTGATTTGAGGACACTTTTCTTTTATTCTTTCTCCTTCCCAAATCGCTAAAACGCTATTCTCGCCAGCTCAAATCCTTACTTCTGAAATATAAATCGCATTTAATGTTTATCGATTTTATAAGTAGGATATTAGGAGCTGAAAAAGTTTCTGTTTCTAATCGCTTGGAAAATAATGCTGAGCCAAGTGTTATCGTGACAAAAGACAGCAACAGACCTATCCCTGAGAAATACAAAAAAGACGTAGCATCACTCCGAAGCAAGTATGGGGATGATTTAAAAACCGGATTCTGCATTATCCTCACGCTTCAGGAGCTTTATCAATCATGCCGAGAGAAAGAAGAAGAATTGATTCATACAGAGGATTGCAATCTTATCTTAAAAAGGATTGGAATATCACGTTAACCATTAAATCTCAAAAAACTAAATCTAAAGAATTATGAAGAATTATTTTATAGCAAACGGTGAGATGCTGAACACCGATATGAGCATTGAAGAAATTGAATCACGGGTACAGGAATCATTGGACGAATATACTTCCGGAATGGCACAATTCAGAGTCAAGGAAATAAGCGAGAAAGAGATCAGAATGTTTTTTATCAGGGATTTTCGTTGCGACCCTAATAAACTAATAGTGTATGATGCAGATATGGCTTTGATTACAGGAGTGGGAATCGGAGCATTTCAAAGGATGGAAGTCGGTGGTTATCCTCTTCTGTTTCCACTTAATTTTGCCGGGAAAAACTTCTACACGGATATAACAGCTTTCATCAGGTTCTATAAAATGCTGCTGTTTATGGAGATGGGGCAGCAGGTAGAGCATATCGGCCTGAGAACTTATTCGGATAGGATTTTAATGCAAATCATATTCTAGAAAGTATGAATGTCTTGGTAGCATGTGAAGAAAGTCAGGCCGTTTGTCTGGCTTTCAGAAAATTGGGTCATAACGCTTTCAGTTGTGACCTTCAGGAGTGCAGCGGTAGTCATCCTGAATTTCATTTCAAAGGAGATATGTTTGATGTAATAGCCAATCGTGGTGGAACTTTGGAGAATGGTACTAAACATTTTCTTGACGGTAATTGGAATCTAGTCATAGCCCATCCACCTTGTACTTTTCTTGCTGTTTCGGGGGCAAAGTGGTATTATCATCCCGACGATAAAAACCTTCCTATAGAACAGAGAAGACCACATCCGAAATTCCCTGATAGAGCCAAAGACCGTGAAGATGCTGTTCAGTTCTTCATGGATGTTTCAAAGATAGGAGTGAATAAACTGGCTATAGAAAATCCGGTTGGTATCATGAGCAGCCGATGGAGAAAACCCGACCAGATCATAGAACCTTGGCAGTTTGGTCATGAAGCTAGTAAAAAGACCTGTCTATGGTTGAAAAACTTACCTTTCCTGGTTCCGACAAATGTAGTAGGGAAAGGTGAGGTCTATGTTTCAAAAAGTGGAAATAAATCCCCTAAGTGTTCACTGACATATTCTTCTCGGGTGTATCGCCTGAAGAAAGAAGAAAACTGAGGAGTAAGACCTTTCCCGGAATAGCAGATGCGATGGCTCTACAATGGAGGCAGGATTATAGCAGCGTAGAGAATATTTTGATGATATAATTGTGGGATACCTAGGGAAAACGCCACTATTTCTATTGTTCTCCCCCAAAAATCAAGGATCGGCAAGGAAATCTGGTGCTGTCCGGATCAGGGGAATGTCGGTGGATGCTGATTATGAGAGGGTGGTGAAGTTGGTATATTAGTAAGAATCATATTTTCACAGAGAAGTATTGTACGTAATGTATGGTGCTTCTCTTTTTTGTGGATGAGAGATTTCGGAGATTCACCGGATTGTGTTATATTGGTAATATAGTACAGATCCTTTCTATATTTATCAATCCGTCAGGCTATGAAGTTTGATGGAGTTTTTGTGTATTGTTATTAATTTATCCATCAGTCTTTAAACGGCTGGTGGATCTTTTTGTTGTTACAGGAATGTAACTCATTAAATTTATCTGCTTGTCGTCCGCTAATGAAATGCGATTCATATTAAATAAGGTGTATTCGATTTAACTCCACTTCACATAACAGCTTGAAAATAACCTGAAAAACGATTATTTTACGAGATTCTATATTTTTTTATAGGAAAAATGCACAAAGTTTCGATAAAGTATGTATATTTGCACCAAAATAACGTTTCATCCTATAAAAACAGGAAAAACAAATCTGTATACAACATTTGACAATGGTGTGTGGCGGAGGAAATTTAAAGAAACAAAGACAGTATGGAATATCTATTTCTAAAACGTAAGGAGGTCAGTTCCACTTCTCAAAGACAGAAGAATTTGCTCTTCAAAGCTGTTGAAAAACACTGGGAGGAGGAATTTGTCATGAAAGGTAGAAGCAACAGGGAAATAGATAGTCTGATCTACAAGAATCTGCTTTACCAGTTGGAGATAAAGAAGGTGTTTTTGGATTCAGAATTGTCTCTGAAAAAGTTGAGTGCTATGATTGATACGAACCAGACCTATCTTTCCAATGTGGTGAATCGGTATTTTGAATGTAACCTGAAAGGATTGTTGAACAGGTATCGGGTGGAATATGCCAAGGAGTTGTTGAGAGCCGGCTGTAGCATTTTGGAAAATCTTCCGAAGAAATGTGGTTTCGCTTCGAAAAGCCCTTTCTATACAGCTTTTAAAAAAATAACGGGAATGACCCCCATACAATATATGACAAGATTCAGACAAAGCAATTAAGTCCTTTATAATAAATATGAAAACCAATTTTTAGTTTTTTAAATTTATAAATTTAAATTCATTATGAACAAAAAGTTTTTAAGTGCAGTCCTGTTCGGGGCCTTGATGGTTTCTTCGACAGGAACATTTGTGTCTTGTAAGGATTACGATGATGACATTGAAGAACTTTGGGGTGCTGTAAATGGTGGAAAGGAAGATCTTTCCAAGAAAGATGGTCAGCTCTTGAA
>ENA-OQCK01000523-OQCK01000523.1-human-gut-metagenome-genome-assembly--contig:-NODE-523-length-20147-cov-2.685415_pt1 | contig 20147 bp, 24 predicted proteins | sample MGYA00242498_ERZ504578 | MGnify/ENA primary metagenome ERZ504578 (study PRJEB26092, sample SAMD00036229) | human gut metagenome | host: Homo sapiens | study: EMG produced TPA metagenomics assembly of...
TGAATATCGTATTTGATCTGTGCCCCCGGTATGGCTTCATCCGTGACCTCAACCTGATGATCATCGATATATTCACAGTCTGCTGTGTTTATGGAAGACATTTCGATATAGGACGGTATGTCCTCCAGTGGAGTATCTGCGTATTCCGGAACACAGCCCTTCATCACATAGGCGAGAATCTGCTTGTTTGATAATAGCTTTTTACAGTACATGTCATATTTCTTTTTATGATCATAGCAGCCAATCATAGATGCTGCTTCTGTTTTCATTTTTGTTGTCATAATCATATCCTTTCTTTCTCCTATTGCTATCTGTACTTTAAGGATATGATCCGGTGGTGCTCTTGTTCTGCTGTTGTTTTCATTAGCATACAGAGGTACCTGCTGTTTCGTATCATACGCAGGAACAGATGCAACAAAAACAAGGCAGTCCTTACCGCCGACAAGCGGTGTTCAGCTGCTGTAAGCTATTTAATAACTGTAAGGAATGAATGAACGTATAAGAAAAACGCTTCTAGCAGGCGGTTGAGCTACTGAAAGGCCGGGGCTTTTGCGGATGAATTAGATGTGAATGGATTGTACTATTTATATAGTTTCTCATAGACCGACCTCTCCTTTTTTTGTATTTACAGTGTAGCATATATCCTGTTGGAAATACAGAAATCTTAAAATCAGAGTATAGACGAAGTAAAAAAAATTCATTTGGTGAATGATAATACAGTCTTATAACTGTATACCAGATAGCCCTTATGACACGATCGTCAGGATAGATAGCGCTTAGGCGAATACAGGTTGGCACAGCAGACTTCAATAAAAGTGGAAATTGTAACTGATATTCATATCTGATAAACAAAAATAGGATGCGTAGGCTGTAAAACTAACAACAGCTCCGCATCCATTCATACACATTCTCAAATATACCTTTCAGCACTAATCCTTCTTATCCTCTTTCGGCAGCAGGTACTGCACACGCACTGATTTCTTTGCACGCTGCCCCTGTGCATCCTCGACACTCAGCTGGTAGGTTACTGTTTTTGCTTCCACAGGCAGCTCCTCATCCCATCCGGTAATCAATGCACTCAAATCGTTTCCAGATGCATCTGCAGCAGTAACACCAGCATAATCACGTACCTCCTGCATTGTGGAATTGGATTCAATAACAAACTGAAAATCCGCATGTGCCGCCTGTATAACCGGCTTTGCGTTTTCCACAACCTTAATTGCAAAGGATACACGCTCCTTCTGTAAGGATGCAACAGCCTGATAGGTACCCGGTGTTGTAACATCAACCGCAGACAAATCCAGCTTAACCTTTTTTAATACATCGGAATCTGCATTTACATAGGTTTCCGCCTTCTGACTCAGCTTTGCATTCTGCTCAATGATAAAGGTCTCTTTCTTGGCAGCAATCGCATTGACGCTTTGTTGTTCCTCCTTCAACGGCACATAGCTTCCGCTTTTACAAATTTCTGCTTCAGCAGTCCTGCAGTCAAAACAACAGCAATCATCAGAATACCGATTGCCAGTACAGCTTTTTCTTCCTTTTTAAATTGAAAATACTTCTTCACATCATCACTTCCCAACTTACTTCAACGTTTGTATTTTATCATATCCCTTCCTGTAATAAAATGCCTAAAAATACAATTTCAGCCTTTATTTATCACCTTTTTTACCATATGGTCCGGAAAGGTATGTTTGTGGGATTACGCATTCTGCACCTGTGGAAAATATGACATTCCATCGTTTTTCATTTGTATTTTTTTCTGCTTGATATTATAATCATACTACTCATGTTGGAAAGCTATCAGCTACCGTATAGATTATAGATGAAATAACACAGGCAGCGCGCTTCCATTCCATATTTATACAGAGCTTTTTTCATCGCTGTTATGCGGGCAATATGATATGATTATCCTGTAGTAAGCAGCACGCCAAAAATCAAAACAACATTTTCAGGAGGTACAATATGACATTTTTACAGACACTGGGTCCCGGCAGCACCCTCATTGCCCCAGCCTACCTGCACGCAGCTCTGCGCGAGGAGCTTTTAAAAACACGCAGCGGCATGCTGGGACTGAAGCTGAACACTCTGCAGGGATGGCTGCAGCAGCAGGCAAATGTTGCAGTACCGTCCAGACATGTTGCCTTATATCAGTATAAGCAGCGGATACAGACAATCCTTCCGCAACTGAAAATCTATCGTGAGGTGGCGGACTCCCCGGTATTTCTGAACGAATGCAGGTCGTTTCTGGATTCCATTTATTTCTGGAACATCCCCCAGAGTGAACTGCCTCAGGAAAGTGAAGCACAAAAAGAACTGTTTGCAATCCTTTCTCAGCTCACGGATATTGCCGTGCCTTCCAAACAGCAGCGTGCAGCATTAACAAATATAAAAACAAAGCGGCTGGATGATCTGCATATTCTGGATGTGTATCACACGCTGGAGGAAGAACAGCTCATACAGGCGCTGGTTGCGCAGGGGGCACAGCGCTGTACTCCGCCGGTGTATGAGCCAATGCCATTGTTTTTCCATGCTGTAAACAAGCGCCAGGAAATTGAAGCATGTGCACAATATATTATCGAGCACGATCTGGATGCGGATGATATTCATATCACCCTTGCCAATGCAACCTATAAGCCGATTCTTGCACAGATTTTCCAGCGTTATCAAATACCGTATACACTGCTGCAGGATTCCCATGCGAGTATACTGCCACACCGCTTTTCCGCATTGTTCTCTTATTATCTGAAGCCGGATACGGAAAATCTTCTCCGTGTTCTGGATTGCGGTGTCGTACACATGGAACAGCTGCAGAAGCTGAAGGATTATCTGGATGTATTCTCCTGTGATATCGAGGAAGCCTTTGACCATTTACAGCAGATTGAGGATGAGGGACATATTCTCGATGCACTTGAGCTGGCCAAGCTGCAAAAGCTGGAAGAAGAGGCTGAGCTGGTTCGTCAACAGCTGGTGGTCTATCTGCGTCCGCTGAAACAGCCGATATCGATGGAAGCGATGATACAGACCGCTGCTTCCTATGTCAGAGAATCTCTGCGCAGGGACGATGCAGATACCAAAATTCTTCTGGATATTGAGGCGATGCTGAAGGAGCTCCATCCTTATATATTAGAAAAAGAGGATATTGCATTTTTTCTCTATTTCCTTGACGGTATGACACAAAGCAGTGCTCCCACAGAAAGAAGCGGAGCCATCGTCTGTGATCTGCGCCAGTCCCCCTTCTGCCGAAAGCATTTATTTGTTCTGGGATGTACACAAAAAGACTATCCTGCCTTTCAAACAAAAAAAGGCATTTTCGATGAGAACTATCACGCATTGATTTCAGCCTATCCTTCCATGGAACGACGTTATCAGTTTTATCTGAAACAGATATCCGCAATGCTGTACGCAGCACCATCCGTATATGTATCCTATCCGCTCGGCACCTATGAGGGAAAAGGAATGGAGGCTGCCCTGGAAATTGAGGACTATGTCCAGAAGCAGCATGCGAATCCAAAAGCGGGTTCAGTAGCTTATCCGCTGTATAGCAGCTATGAACCTGTTTCCACCAACATTACATTGTCTCCTGAAATGGCACAGGCTCTGTTTGTTAAAGATAAAATGATCCGGGGCTCCATTTCCGCTCTGGAACGCTATGTTAAATGCCCGTTCTCTTACTTTCTGCGCTATGGTCTTTCCTTGCGGGAACCGATGAAGGTCGGCTTTCCGGATTCCTATGCCGGCACTCTCGCACATTACCTTCTGGAGACCTTTACAGGGAAATATGGGAAGGCCTATACAAAGGTGGCAGAGGAAAAAATCGAAGAAGTGCTGATGAAGGAAATTCGGATTATGCAGGATGTGTTTCCATCTCTGGAAAAAAAGCTGGAAAATGTAGCACAGCGGATACTTACCTCTATGACACAGACCTTGGGCTTGCTGGATGACTTTGAACAGCATTCCATATTATCTCCGTATTTGCGTGAGAAGGAGTTTCATTACAGCATTCCCTTAGGGGATGACATCAGCCTCGCATTAAAGGGATATATTGACCGCATCGATGCGTCGGATGAATTCTTATGTATTCTGGATTATAAAAGCTCTGCCAAAATGCTGTCGGAGGCTAACGTATTTGCCGCCTTGCAGCTGCAGCTGCTAACCTATTCCATCGTCTGCAGTAAAGAATTTCATAAACGTGTTATTGGATCCTTCTACGTTTCGTTAAAAAATGAAAATATCCCTTATACGGCAGGCAAGCTGTCCCGGAGAAAACCGGTAACACATCTTCCATCCAGTAAAGAGGAATATGAAGAAATCCGTCACAAGGCACACCGCATGAACGGCTGGGTCATGGACAGTGATATACAGGCACTGGATGACAACGGCGCACACATTGTTGGTGTGAGTCAGAATAAGGAGGGGATCATAAAGCCGCGCAAGTTGTATGATCTCGGCAGTATCGAACGTTATTTTACAAAAATGTATCAAATGATCGGTAACAGAATCATAAACGGGGACATTCGCTGTTTGCCGATGGAAGAGGCCTGTATGTTTTGCAGCTATTATGAAATCTGCCGATTTAAGGGCATATATGCAGAAAAAACACAGCTGGTGGAGGTAGAGGACGATATCTATCAGCAACAGAAAGGACGTGAAGAAGATGCCTGAATGGAATCCCATGCAGCTGAAGGCGATTCAGACAAAGGAACACAACATCCTGGTATCCGCATCTGCAGGAAGCGGGAAGACCACCGTGCTGATTGCACGTCTGATGGATCTGGTCATGAAGGATCATGTCTCCATTGACTCCATTCTTGCCATGACCTTCACGGAAGCTGCCGCAAACGAAATGAAAAAGCGTCTGGCCACAGAGCTGCAGAAGGCGTTGACCGCTGCCCGAACAGAAGAAGAGAAAAGCTATATCACCAGACAGCTGACGGGTATACAGACAGCACATATATCAACCATCCATTCCTTCTGCCTTTCCATCATACAGGAATATTATTACATTCTCGGACTGGATCCGCAGCGTATCAAAAGCATTATGGATAACGGAACGATGGTTCTGTTTCAGCAGCAGTCCCTGGAGGAAGCCTTTGCGAAACAGTATCAGCTGCAGGATGCAAGCTTTCTGCAGCTGTGTCAGATGTTTCAGCAAGAGCGGAAAACGATGAGGCCCTGCGTACCATGATTATGAATCTTGCAGGACTGGCCTCCAGCAAATCCGATCCGGAAGCCTGGCTGGATTCTCTGGCAGAGAATTATCATGAAAAGCATCTGCTGGAGGATTTACCAAAAGAGATTTATGAGAATTTCTTTGAATATCTCGTTGTGCAAACTGCACGTTATGAAGAAACGCTGATCCGTATAGATGAGCTTTACCGGTTAAAATATGATGATCAGGTAAAAAAACACGCTATAGTGGAACAGAAGCTGCTTGCTCTTCAGGACCTGCATCAGCCTTGCAAAATCAGGATTATCAGGCTTACCGTGCTGCCTTTCTCGCCATTGTACACGCCGTTGTACCTCCGAGCCCGGATAAGGAGGATAAGGAATATGCGCGCCTGAGAAAAAGTCTTCTTGCTTTAGAGGATGCACAACTGGAAATCCTGTTCAGCGAGGATGAATTTATGCGGGATATCCGCTACTTGTATCCTTATATAAAAAAGCTGGTGGACATGTGCAGAGATTATCGCAGCGCCTATGCAAGGATAAAGGAAAAGCATAAGGTCATCGACTTTGATGATATGGAGCATTTCGCTCTGGAAATTTTACAGGCGAAGGGTGGCCGTGTTGCTGATATCTATCGTGAAAAATTCGTTGAAATCATGGTGGATGAATTTCAGGACAGCAATGATGTTCAAAACCAGCTGGTAATGCTGATCTGCAGAAAGAACAATGTATTCCGTGTTGGAGACATCAAGCAGTCAATTTATGGATTCCGTCATGCCAAGCCGTCTTTGATGAAGGGACTGATCGATCATCGCGGAGAATTTGATGAGGTTATTTATCTTTCAAATAATTACCGTTCCAAGAAAATGATTGTCGATTTTAATAATGACCTGTTTAAGCTGTTGATGAATATCGATGGATTTTCCTGCAGCTATGCAAAAGAGGATGATGTAGAAACCGGTGTCCCTGCGCAGAACGAGGATAATGTTCCCATCTGTTTCCATGCTGTATACCATAACGAAATTAAGGAAGCAGAGGGGATTATCGTTTCCAAGAATGAATTAAAGGCAAGCTATATTGCCAATCAGATTTGGAAATTAAGGAGCGCGAGCAGCGAAAGTGGAAGGACTTTGTTGTCCTCGTCCGTGGAAATGCCCGCAAGGATGATATGAAGAAGATTTTCGATGAGCTGAATATCCCGTATTTCATTGATATCAAATACGGATTCTATCAATCCAATGCCGTACAGGTGATTCTGTCCGCAATGAAGTGTATTTTGCATCCGCACGATGATATCAGCTTTACTGCCACTATGCTGTCACCGCTTTTTCGTAAATCAACTATGGATTTCGCACAGGCCAAGCTGCAGAAGGAAAAGGGACAATCCTATTATTCCTGGTTCTGTGAGCATCCGTTTCCCGGATTTGAAATATTACAGGAGCTGATTTTCCAACATGGCAGGCTGCGCATCAGTGAGCTCATAAATAAACTGTATGAGATGCAGGATTATTATCGTCTGCATACAAGCATTCAGGAAAAAACCAATCTGGATCTGCTGTTTGAAAAGGCTGTACAGTTTGAGGATCAGTATGCCTCCGGATTATCCTCCTTTCTTTCACAGATCGAACAGATCAAGGATGCTCAGACAGCAGAAGCGATTCCGATTGGCGCTGAGGCGGATGTGGTCCGTGTTATGAGTATCCACCAGTCCAAGGGTCTGCAGTTCCCCGTCGTATTCCTATGGTCTACCGATAAGCAGACACCAATCGAATTTAAGGATTTCTGTATCAGTGACTCCGAGCTCGGGCTGGCAATGAAGGCAATGGACTTACCGCAGCGCTATGTCCGCACAACGATACCGCGAATCGCCATGGAACATAAAAAGGATAAGGAGGAGCTGGAGGAGGAGATGCGCATTCTCTACGTGGCAACCACCCGTGCCCAGACACAGATGCATATCGTTGACTGTATACTTGAGCTTGATGCCTATAAGCATCCGTTGAGCATGTCGCAGGTATACAACCGCAATGGCTATACATCATGGATACTACAAACGTTTCTATGCAACCCAAGTCCACTCTTTACTGTAAAGGAGGTGCACCGCCTCTGGCACAGTGAGGTGCAGCAGGCAGAGGCAGGCGTAGATCATCCTTCCGGGTATATGAAAAGCCATCCAAAAGCATTGAACTGGTAACCGCTTCCGCACAGGAGGCAAGGGAGCTGCCTGCGTTTACATTTGACGATGACATGCAGGGAAGTGATTATGGAACCATGATGCATAAAATGATAGAAGCACTTCAGGCTCCGGTATGGAGTCGTGATGTTATTCTCCAAGTCGCCAATCAGCAGCTGGTGGAGCTGAAGGAATGGGATATTCAGACATTGCTGCAGCTGGGAAAGGACCCGGATTATCTGTCGGCATACAGAGGGGATGTCCATCATGAAATGCCGTTTATGGTTAAGGACGGATCGCAAATTCTACATGGCTATATGACTTTGTCAGCATTCAAAACGACCGTATGATCATCCTTGATTTCAAGACAGATTCTCTCAAAGAGGATGCGGAATTCATACAGCGATATAAGGGACAGCTTGCTATGTATAAAAAGGCTATGCATATCTTATATCCAAAGCATAGTATCACAACCTGCATCTATTCTCTGCATCTGCATAGGATGATTGCCATTTCATAAAAAAGACAGAATCGAAGCCTGAGAACCTTCTCAAGTTCATGATTCTGTCTTTTTTGCTTATACTCGATTCATAACTTGCTTTCCATATTATGAATATTCCCTGTCTGTGATGTATCTGACTGTATACATGCAACAGATATGGTGTTGTTTCTTCTGCTCTATCAACAGTTACAATCGTCAACCTGCAGTATGCCTAAAGCAGGACAGCAGCCCCTTCATTAAAATATCGAGTGTCCTTCCGCACATCCAGCACAAAGCTTCCCTTCATTTACGCTTTCGGCTCTGCAGCAATAAACAGCTTATCTCTTTCCGCTATTCCGTAATTCTTTGAAAAGAAATCATACATCGTCCAATTATAATAAAAACGTTCTGCAGGGTAAATACCATAGCCGTCCTGATTATGGTCTGTTGTATCATAGGAATCCGCCACGATAAGAACATCATCCTGTGTTGTTTCCGTCCCCATGGTATCATATCCGATGATTGCCTGCCAGTGTCCTCCCCAGTCATTCCATGCCACCATAACCGGTATACCTTTTTTTAAAAAATCCTGAATCATGCGCAGATTGATTTTATCGTAATCGCTTTCCCTGTAATCATACGTTGAATGAATCTGAAACCCTCCAACACCTTCGAAAATCTGTATCATGGATTGTAAAGAGGTAGCCTCACTTTTCAGTTTATTTGTGCGAAGCTGCGCAAGTGTTTCCTCATTGTGCTTACCGAGCTTCCCGTAATACTGCAATACCATGAGTGCCGCATCCACACCGCAGCTCCATTCACTCGTCTGCTGCATCGTTTTAAATTTCGGCAGCAAGGTAAGCGTACCGGTAGACTTCATATGATAGAAATCCGGATGCTTGAAATATGGTGATTCCTTTTGATCACCCTCACGCTCCACACTGTCTGCCCCGTCATCTTCTGACAGATCCACTGTATGTGCTATCTTCATTTCATCACTATAATTTTCCTTTTCCTCCGTTTTCACACTGCAGCCGAAAAGCAGTACCGCTGCCATACAAAAAATAATCGTTTTTTTCATCATGTCCTCACTTTCTTAGTGAGTATAATACCTGCATATGCAAACGTGCATACTGATCCTGTTATATCCGCTGTGCTGTATGATTCTATGTTCATAATAATAAAATATACGGGATATCCTGAGTCTATACGACAAACATCTGCCTTTATTACTCTTATTGATCTTACAAGTATCGATACTCATAAAACTGGCTTTAAACCAACAACAAGACTTTACAGTCACAATAATCGGCATTTGACCTGGCTGTCCGTATGGCCTTTTTTCTGGGGTCAAACGAATGCATATTGCATTCCATGCAATTAGGGTGGTGTAGCATAAAGGTTTTCAGGACATCCCTCCACTTCTTCTATGAGCGGAATTATAACGAAAAGGAAGGTATTCCACAATACTAAATATAGGTAATATCAAATACAGGAACAAACATGAAACTGTGTATCGGATGTAAAAACAAAACAGCACAATTTCGTGCTGTTTATAAGATAAGCTCCTGCTGTACTCCTGCAGAGCGTTTTGTCACATATTTTTTTAGAGCCTCCATGATAGAGTAGATGATGTTTTCCAGAACTCCCAGATCCATACTCTGTACAATCAGCTGGAGCAGATAATCTTCCTTTCCCATGTCAAAGTCATTATCAAACATCAGCAGCAGCATTGCCAGAATATAGTTTTCTCTGAGGTATTCCTCATCCTCCTGTAAAAGGTCAGAAGCCTGCAGTATGGTTGTGCGGCAGTCACAATTTTTCATCCAGTCACAGAATTCTCTGGACAACTCGATCCTTCCCTTGCGATAATACAGGCAGTCCCCCTCCTGCCATAAAACAAACCGGCTGGTGAAATCCTGAATTCGCTGTGTAAGTGGCAGACGCCAGTCCTCATAAGGATCGAGCCTTCCGTTATTATCCAGATCTTTAAACGCAAAGCCGTCCTGCTCGATAATCTGAATACCGAGATTGGGATCATAGCTGAGTGTTTTACCGCCTTTATTTTCAATGCACTCATGATTGTGCCTGTGAGTCAATTTCCATTGCATAAACAGAAACCTCCTTGTGTCTTTCTACCTGTAGTATAACAACACTCGCCGCGTATGTTGTCAAACAATCTTGTGAAATTGTGGGTTTACGCATATCTTTCGAAAGCCTTCACATTTTGTACAGAAAAAGAACATACAGCCCTTTATACTATATGTTCTTCTTTCTGCATGATTCCTTATAATGCTTTTTTCTGTGCGAGCATCTTAATAATTTCCACAGTGCCGTCAATACCGAACGTAGAGGAATTGATGCTGATATCATAATTCTCTGCACGACCCCATTTGCGATCCGTATAGTACTCATAATAATTTGCACGGCGCTTGTCGATTTTCTTGATGCTGCCCTCGATATCGCGTTCATCCACCTCATAGGAATGAACCGCACGCTCTTTGCGATCCTCCATATCTGCATGAATATACACATTCAGTACATCACTGCGATCCCGCAGCACATAATCTGCACAGCGTCCGACGATGACACATGATCCCTCACAGGCCACACCCTTGATTACTTCTTCCTGTACCAGATACAAGCGATCATTTAATGATAATTCCGTTATCGTGGACAATGGTCCTCCCAGAGAATATCCCAAGGCACCCAGGAGTCGGAACCCCTTGCTTGTACGGGCATCATCTTCTTCAAAAAGCTCTTTATCCATACCGCTTTCTTTGGCAGCAATCTCAATGAGCTCCTTGTCATAGAACGGTATTCCCAGCTGGTCGGCTATTTTCTTACCGATTTCACGTCCTCCACTTCCAAACTGTCTGCTGATGGTGATAATGGTCTTATTTTCCATAAAAATCGACCTCCTTGTTGTTACTTTTATTATACTATGTTACTTTCACAACATCAATGAATTGACGGCCATTTTCTGAAAACAGTCCCGTTTAAGCTATAACAGAGAAGGAAAGCAGTACGTAGTTAAAAACGGTATGCAATCATCAATTTCCTGCCGCTTTCTCTGCCTCCTCTGCAATGTTTAAAACTGCAACCACCTCCTCCGCCTTCACATAGGGAGCCTTTCCCTGATAAATACATGCGTACAGGTCATCATAAATCTTACCATAATCCGTTACCCTGGAGGGAATGCGGGTCGTAATATCATTCCCATATTCATCCATATATGATAATACTCCCCAGTTATCCTCCGGTTCCTGCAGAAAGGAAGCCTTGATAGGCTCCTGTGCAGATTTTGCGAACAGATGCCCCTGACTGTATTTCATAAAACTGCCATTTGTGCCGTGTACAAGGAATCTGGGATATGGCAGCTTCACAAACAGGCTCGTTTTAACTGAGACCTTAAGCTTACCGTAATAAAGCTTAATATCAAAATAATCATCGGCTCCCTCTTCTTTATTAAGAATGCCTTTTACATCATAATCTGTTCTATCAGGAATACCAAACAGAGCTATCATTTGATCAATCGTATGAATACCCAAATTGAAAATCATATCCTGTGTCACAACGGGACGTGTTTTAAAATAATCATAGTGAGATTCTATTTCAATGAGCGTACCAAGCTTTCCACTTTCTATGATATCCTGCAATATAAGAAAATCCGCATCAAATCGTCGATTCTGATTGGTATATGCAAGGCATCCTTTTTCCTGTGCAAGCGTAAAAACACGTTGTGCATCACTGCTTTTCATTGCAAAGGGCTTTTCCACCAAAATATGCTTTCCGGCCTTCAAAGCCATTTCTGCATAGCTTACATGCGTGTGATTTGGTGAATTAATACAAATGACATCAATTTCAGTATCCTATAAATTAACCTGTTCATATACCTCTTTTTAAGAAACGCAGGAAATCATCAGCGCCTTTAGTACCTGTATCACTTTATTGACCTGCTGTTCCAGATCACTGTTATCTGTCCGTTTTTCTATTTTCAGTGATACGCATCCATTATCGCAGCTGCCGGACGTTAACAAAATATCCCCATATGCATGCTTATCCTCTGCCAAATCATGCCATTCCGCATGCTCTGCTAGTTTCTCATGAAGCCCCTCCAGTATATGCCTGTCAGCAAATCCCTGCAGCTTTCCGACATTCCCGATGGAATCCAGATACACCCGCTGAATACGCTTCTTCCCTATATACTCCTGCAGCATGCGCAGACCATACTCAGAACGTGTGCCCTCATCAATCATAGCAAAGGCTACGTGCTGCTTTTCCTGTTCGGATAGATCCCAGGCCAAAGCAAACAGGGCAATCAGACTTGAAGAATTGCGCACCATTGTATTTCCTGCCGCTATTCCTCCACGCATATGCCGAATCCCATAAAAACCGAACAAACATACGAGTACAAGCACCGCTCCCCATAGACTCACAAATCCGTGCTTCTGAAGACTGGGAATCACTGTAAGGTATAAAAATGCAGCAATCGCAATCATACAGCATAGAAACAGCAAGGTATGGAGAAGGAAATTTCCCCTTGACCAGTTCGCATCAAAGGCTTTCTGCTCTTTTGGGAAAAACTGCCACAGCGGCGTATCATAATACGTGATGAAGACCACATCCGCTTTTTTGAAATCACCAGCGTAAAGATTATACATATTTACAGACTCCCGCCTCATGAGCGAAGCGGATACACAGGTGATATCCACAGGAAATCCGGCCTGCTCCAGCTGTTTCTGAGCCGCTCTCAAAAAATCCGTTTTCTGTCTTTCCGTATTTCTTTTTCCAAGAAGCACGCCATAACGCAGAATTACATCCTTTACGCTTTCCTTCTCCATCTTCGTCACCTCACGTATTCAGTTGTTCCAGCATTGCTCGCACACACGACAGATTTTCAGCGCAGACAACATCCGATGCCGTATCCTCCACATCAATAAAACGATAATCCGGTATCCGCACGGTTTGAATTCCTGCCGCAATCGCCGCCTGCACACCTGTCAGGGAATCCTCAAAGGCTACCGCATGCTCACAGGGAACCTGTGCCCGTCTTAAAACCTCCAGATACAAATCCGGATGAGGCTTCAGCTTTGTTACATCATCTGCAAACACAGGAATGTCAAGATAGGATAGCAGGCCCAGATGTGCGAGTATGGCAGTCGAGCGCTTTTTCAGAGAGGAGGTCGCAAGCCCTGTCCGGTATCCGTATTCCCGAGCTGCCTGCAAAGCATCCCGTGCATAGGGCATAGCAGACAGCGTACCATTCTCCAGACACTGATAGATATACTGTTCCCGATCCTTACGAATCCTTGCGCACAATGCTTCCTCATGGCATACCTGCATCAGATATGCATGTGTATCATGAAAGCTTTTTCCCACCCAGCTTTTCACCACGGCTTCCGCAATAGCAACCTGCTGCTTGTTCAAGCATACAGCCAGCCCTCCAGATAGACGCGCTCTGTATCCACAAGCAGACCATCCATATCAAAAATAAGAAGCTCTGTTTTATCGCTGATCATATGCACGGACAATATTCACCAGCTTTTCCGCCTCCAGCGTACAGCTTCAAAATCTCCTGCTTTAGCTCCCTTCGTGAGGCTTCCACCGGTTCCAACCGCAACTGCCCCGTTGTCCAGCCACTCCGTCAGATTGGCAGCACTCACCCCTCCGGTCGGCATGAAATCCGCCTGTGGAAGAGGTCCCTTAAAGGCTCTGACAGCCTTCGGACCAAAGGTATCACCCGGGAACAGCTTGATCACATCTGCCCCATAGCGCAGACATTCCAGCATATCCTTTACATTGGCAGCCCCAGGAAAACAGGGCACACGATAGCTGTTGCACAGCTTCATGACCTCTGTATCCAGATGCGGACAGACCACAAACTGTGCGCCCGCAGAAATTGCCATGCGTGCAGATACGATATCCAGACAGGTACCTGCTCCGATAATGATATCATCACAATGCTCATATGCCTTGCATAAATGCGCAATCACCTGTTCTGCCTGTGGTATTGTATATGTGATTTCCATGAAATGTATTCCACCGCGATATACAGCATCCACAATGTTTGTTACTTCCTCTTCATCCTTACCGCGAATGACTGCTACCAGCCTCTGTTTTTTTAGCTCAGCCAGCAAAGTTGTCTTATCCATATGCTCCTCCTTATCCTGTAATTGATACGTATCTCTATGCCTCCAGCGAACAAATCAGATTTTCCACCGCCATACGGCTCATGGCGTTAATAGCCTCCTGTGTGGAAGCGGCCGTATGCGAACTCACAATCACATTGGGAAGTGTCAGGAGTTTGGAGTTCTGCGGCGGCTCCTGCTCAAAAACATCCAGCCCCAGTCCGTAAAGCTTCCTTTCCTTCAACAGCTCATACAGCGCATCCTCATCCAGCAGTCCTCCTCTGGCCGTATTGACAATAATCAGATTACTTTTCGCACGCTTCAGATTTTCTTTATTCAGGATATGACGTGTTTCCTGCGTCAGTGGAAGGTGTAGAGAAATGAAGTCACATTCCCGTATGATTGTATCCACATCTGTAAAGCATACATTATATTTATTCAAGAAGGCATCATCCCTCATGATGTCATATCCATAGATATGCATGTCAAAGCCGCTGGCACGCTGCACGACCCCCTTCCCTATAGCCCCCAGTCCGAGTACACCGATCGTTTTTCCATAGATATCCAATGCTTCCTTTTTGGACCAGTCATTGTGATGACAGCCTCATCAATTTCCACAACACGCCGTGCCACACTCATCAACAGAGTCATGGCGTAATCCGCAACCGCATTGGCATTCGCATTCACAGTGCGGCTTATGGCGATGTCGTTTTCTTGCGCATATGCACAGGCGATGTTATCGATACCGACTCCGTACTTTGCGATAGCCCGCAGTCTGGGTGCCTGCCTCAGAGCCTCCTCACTCACCGGATCAACACCGACAATCAGTCCGTCCATATCCTGAAGTGCACTGCGCATCTGCTGCTCATTCATAATTGTGCCGTAAGGATTGAAGACAGGTTCAATTCCATGCTGTCGAAGCTTTTCTATCAGCTCCTCGCGATTATATTTTCCAAAGGAACGCGGAGTAATCAAAACCTTTTTCATCAGTAGTCCTCCCCGTTTTCTTCTTCCTTCACCACAAACGGCTCACTGATGCCATCCCGACCAGCCGCCTCCGCAATCGCAACAAGCTCCTGCAGGGAGGAGGATGCCCGCATTGCCGCGGTTTCCAGCAGCATTGCCAGATTCATACCGGCAAGCACACGGACACTTATTCCCTCCTGCGCCATTCGGGCCGCTGCATATACAGACGCATTAAACGGAGAAGCTCCGTAAAGATCGACAAATACCAGTACACCATCTCCACTGTCCAGCTGTCGTATAGCCTCCATGACCTTTGCACGAAAGCTTTCAAAATCCTCTCCTGCGCAAAGAGAAACCGTGTGCATCCGGTCACAGCTTCCCATAATCAGCTCCAGGCTGTCCAGCATTCCTTCCGCCATTCTTCCATGGCTGACCAGCAGCATCCCAATCATGCGGAATGCTCCTCAAACAGGCGTGCAGCCTCTTTTAAAGATACACGGCGTGAGGATGGAATCGCCTGAAAATATACATCAATGCCATAGTCTTTTCCAGCTCCTGCAAAATCTTTAGCTGTTCTTTGTTGATTGCGACCTCCTTAATGATTGAGGTCAGTCCCGGCTTCTGTGGAATACCGCCAAGATTCAGCTCTTTCATCGGCACTCCTCCCCGTATGATATCTGCCATCACCTCGATGCTCTTGGTCAGCAGAATGACATGATAGTCATCGTACTGCCGGTCATTCCAGTATCGTACAGCACCGTCCTCCTTCAAAACCCGTACTTTCAGGCCGGTGCGTGAGCCTGCACCGAGAATGATGTTCTTTGTAAACGGATCGTGTGCCGCTGGATCATCTGCGACAAATATCGCAGTTGCCCCAGCGGATTTTGACAGACTCGTCATAACCTGTCCGTGAATCAGTCTTGCATCTACACGTGCCAACACTACCTTACCCATAACGGTTCCTCCTTAATGTTACAGAATGCCAAAGCCGGCCAGTACGCCGAGGATAATCGTCAGACCGATCAGTGCCTTCGTGACATTCAAACCCTTTTTAGTGAAATAGAAATATACCAGCCCCACAGTCAACAGCGGCAAAATCCCCGGCATCACACCGTCAAGGATTTCCTGAATTACGAATTTCTTACCGGACAGGGTAAAGGCCAGCGTAGAGGATACCTTGACATAGTTGGCTGCCAGAATTCCCATCATGAACAGTCCCAGAATCGAGAGTGCTTCAATAATAATCTGCATCTTCGTACCGACGACCTCAGTGGCAGCTGTGCGCCCCAGCTTGAAGCCCAGCTGCGCGAAGTAATAGCCGATAACCAGCTGATACAAGGAGAACATGACGAACGGAAACAAGGCGCCGATTGCGTTTCCCTGCTGTGCCCACGGTAATGCGATGGCGATAAAGATATATTGAATCGTACCGGAGTCAATGGAATCCCCGATACCAGCCAGTGCTCCCATCAAACCGGCCTCGTGTTGTAAATCAGATCATCGTCAATTGTGACGGGTGTATCCATATACACCTCCTGCGCACGAGCTGCCTCCAGGGAAGCCATGATTCCTGTTATGGTACCTCCACCCCACGATATCTGTGTATTGAAGAACAGCAGATGACGCTGGTAGGCCTCAGATAAATCCTTTTTGTCCTTATACAGCTTTTTCAGAATCGGCATCAGCGCCCACATCAGAGACGGTGCAATATATTTATCAAAGGAATGCGGAATCTCATTGGCGAAATAGAAGCGCAGCCATGCAAGGCTGACATCCCTTTTCGTTATTGCTTCCGGTTCCAGATTCACGCTTTTCTGCAGCATTTCACTCATAATTGTATCCACCTTTCCATAACTTCATCCTAATAGTCATCCTCTTCCTCGTTGTCTGCAGTATTGATTCCGGAAGCGGAGAACATGCTCACAGCCTCTGTTTTAGACAGAACGAAGATAAAGGCGATGATGGTACCAATGATTGCATACGTAATCATTGTGATATTCAGACTCTTTAATACGACAGCGACAAAGTAGGCAAGCAGGAAGAAAGCAATATAATTCTTTTTTCCGATTACATAAATCGTAACAGCGATACCGATGGATGCCAGTCCGCCTCCGATTACCTCCAGAATATGGAAGAGGATGCTTCCGGATGTGGATTGTACGATATCCGCGATAACCGGTGCTCCATAATACAGAGATACGAACATGAAAGGAACAAAAATCAGAAAGGCCACCAGGATCGGAATGAAAATGATAGATATTGTAAGCATTTTATCGTTGGCACTTTTTGCGTATTTATCCGTGAATTTCTGCATAACGAAGGTGTTGACGAAAAAGCGGAACTGATACAGATAGGAACCGAGCAGTCCAACCGGTACAGCAACGGCGATAGCTGCCTCCGGCTTCATATCTCCAAGCAATGCCACCGGTACAGCAATGGCTGCGGCAATGGCAGGCTCGGAGGGCATCTGACCTCCCGGAGAAAAGACCCCCATATAAATCAGCTGAATCGCTGCGGTGATAATCATCGCTTCAGCGACACGGCCGAATACGAGACCGACGATCAGTCCGGTCATCATTGGGGTAAAGCGCAGTGTCGTTGTGGCACCTCCCAAAAATGAACGTGACATAACCAGACCGATCCAGATGGAAATAACTACTGCCTGTACAATCGTGATTTGCATATTTCTGCCTCCTTGAACGTGTACATCATTCTGCGGTTTTGTGACCGCCAAATCCCTTTCTCAGTGATGCGACGACTTTCCCTGTGAAGGTATCCTCATACAACGAGCGATAGCGCATCATCAGGGCTGTGGAAATTACCGGAACGCTGACATTACAGCGCATTGCCTCCTCCACTGTCCATTGTCCTTCTCCGGATGCATACATGATTCCCTTCACGGCATCCAGCTTTTCATCCTCTCTGAATGCCTCCTCAGCCAGCTCCATGAGCCAGCTTCGAATGACAGAGCCGTGATTCCACAATCCTGCGACCTGTGCATTATCATAGGGATAGGGGCTGTGCTGTAATAGCTCAAAGCCCTCTCCTATGGCCTGCATCATGCCATATTCGATTCCATTGTGCACCATTTTCAGATAATGACCGCTTCCCGCATCACCGGCATACAGATACCCCTGATCCGAAGCAATGCGTTGAAATAGCTCTTCAATAACTGCAAAGTGCTCACGTTCACCCCCAATCATAAAGTTGGCTCCCTCAAGGGCACCGCGAATACCGCCGGAGGTCCTGCATCATAGAAATGTATCTTTTTCTTTTTTAGAAATTCATAATTACGTAGCGAATCTCTGTAAAATGAATTTCCCCCGTCGATCACGTAATCCCCTTCCTCCAGCAACTCTGCAAGTTGGTGTACCATGCTTTCGGTTATGTCCCCTGCCGGAAGCATCAGCCAGATTATACGCGGTTTCTGCAGAACAGCAATCAGCTCCTGCAGCGTTTGTACAACCGGAATTCCCTTCGCTTTTGCCTGCTTTCGGGGCCCTGTCTGTATGTCATACCCATAGGCGCAAATTCCACTGCTCTGCATGTTCATAGCAATATGAAGACCCATTTTCCCCAAACCGATTAAACCTGCTTCCATTCTTCATCTCCTTTCCGTGCACTCAATCCGCATCAGCAGATAGCGCTTACACCATCTATTATAAAAATAATTTCCATATTGTCAATCATATTTTGCAAATAATTTCCAATGCATGAAATGTTTATATCCGTGTAAACACAAGTTGGGATGCGTTGGTGACAGCTTGGGGATAAAGCTTCATATATCCCATTATATTCAGGTTTATTTTCATTTATGTTGAAAAAAATCATATCGTTTATTTTCACATTTCATTCGTAATCCGGGATAATCCACTGTTAATCAGACAGGTAATATTTTCATATTTGGATTTAATATATAAAATAATTTTTCAATATCTGAAAATAATTTCCAATATAACACCACATTTCGCAATATCTGTTATAATATAAGTATCAGAAACGGGGTGTATGTATGAGTATGGAATTTGCAGGACGGGTGAAGGGTCATTATTACGGTTTGAGTAAAACGGAGAAAAAAATTGCCGATTATCTGCTGGAGCATGCAACGACCGCCAGACACTTATCCATTCAGGAACTGGCAGAGGATATTGATGTATCCATGTCTGCTATCTCCCGATTCACCAAAAAGGTCGGCTATAGCAACTATCAGGAAATGCGGCTGCAGCTGAGTGAACCATTTGATCATCTGAGCGAATCGTTTTTTGCGTCCCTTGATGAGAACGACACAGCAATGAATATCGCAAAGGCTACCTTTCAAAGCGGTATTACCTCGCTTTCCTCAACAATGGCGGTATTGAATCAGGATTCTCTTGAACAGGCCGTACATCTGCTTGGAAGAGCAAAAACCTGCGGACTGTTTGGAATGGGAGCTTCCTCCGTCATTGTACACAGTGCCTATCAGCGGTTTCTGCGAACCTCCTTAAACTGCCAGTTTTCACTGGATTACCATATGCAACTGATGTATGCAGGAAGGCTGAGTGAAAAGGACTGTGCCCTAATCGTATCGCATACCGGAAGAAACAAGGATGTTCTGCGTATTGTGGATATCCTGAAGGAGCACGGTGTCCCAATCATATCTGTCACCAGCAACGCCGCATCCCCTCTTGCCCGGAAAAGTGATGTTTTTCTATTTTCCATTTCAGAGGAGACAAAATTTCGTCCGGAGGCGATTTCCTCCAGTGTTTCCCAACTGATGCTGATGGATACCCTCTTCACACTGTACGCCATCAAAGAGGATAATGATCCGGAATACTTCAACAGAATTCGCCGAATCGTAAACACGACCAGAATTCCATAAGAATATGCTGGAATAAACATCTTTCATATGCCTTGATGCTGGAAACATAATAGAAAGAAGCTCTTATACGTTTATCTAAAAAGCAGGCAAAATACCCCCACCTCAGTGGTCGATGAACAGGTGGGGGATGAATGCAGCCATATTTCTTTTCATCCTTGTTTTCTTTCTGCTTTTCACGAAGCTTTCCTTAAATTTCTCTCATATTCGTGGTATAATAATGTCAACAAAAGGAGGTTTTCCATCATGAAATCATATCGCACATATTCTAGTATCCTATCTGCTAATCACCCGCAAAACCCCCGGCTTTTCTGCTCTTACGCATCGTGCTAAAAATCTGTACAACGTTGCTTCGTTCTATATAAGAAATGC
>ENA-OQCK01000524-OQCK01000524.1-human-gut-metagenome-genome-assembly--contig:-NODE-524-length-20106-cov-2.018319_pt1 | contig 20106 bp, 24 predicted proteins | sample MGYA00242498_ERZ504578 | MGnify/ENA primary metagenome ERZ504578 (study PRJEB26092, sample SAMD00036229) | human gut metagenome | host: Homo sapiens | study: EMG produced TPA metagenomics assembly of...
AATAATCCCCTCTGTCTGCTTCTTCAGAATACCGGCAAGCTCATAGCCGTAACAATCCCCTTGTTTTAATATAAGGAGAATCAGCATTTCCATTTTAAAAAAATTATGTTCCTTAGCCATAACAGCACCTCTTTTGTTCATTTGATATATCCTATACATAGCACCAACCAGTATCCGTTTATTTGCTTCAACAGATAGAGAAGCCGGCAGAATGTGTAAGTAGCATAAGGCTCTCAGCTTTTCATTTCGACGTGTCTTTGTGCCTTCATTGTGAAAAGAGGTTGCATGACAACCTCCTTTTGAGTGACAATGGGACAAGTATCGTCTCCTCGCATGAATTATAACACCTAATATTATGTTTATCAACTGTTTTTATATTATATATATAGATTAACATAATATTTAAGGGGAATAAGAAAACCGACTCTTATATTTCCTATAAGATATCGGTTATTCCGGTTATTGCACCTGAAGCCGTTTTAGCATAGCTTCCTTTGCTTTCTGTTCCAGTGTGTCATCCAATTGTATGAGATCCTCCAGCTGAACATCCGGATGATTCTTTTTCAGGCTCTTATAGATAACAAAGTCGACAATTTCTGGGTTTTTCGGGAAAAGCGGGCCGTGCATATAGGTGCCAAGTACACTTCCGTTATAAAAGCCCTCATATCCACTATCAAAGCTGTTTCCATAGCCACTGATGACTTTCCCCAGCGGTGTTGCTACATTGCAGGTCTGGCCACCGTGGTTCTCAAAGCCAACAGCAGTGATTTCATGACCATCCAGATTGCAGCGTATGGCGATATTGCCGATACAGCGTGTTCCATTGCTGCCGGTAGTCGTATAATAATCGAAAAATTTCAGCCCCTCAATTTTTTCGTTATCTGCACTGATATAATATTGTCCAAACAGCTGATAACCGCCGCAAATCAATAGAACGAAGGTCCCCTGCTCCATCGCCTCACGAATATTTTCCCTTCTGGAAAGCAAATCATCGATCAGCATCATCTGTTCCTTGTCGGCGCCCCACCAGAAAGAAGGTCATACACGCGAAGGTCCCTTTGATCTCCAATGGACAGGGTATCAATGGTGATGCTGATACCGCGCTCCTCACAGCGTTTCTGTAAAACCATCATGTTTCCCTTATCACCATAGAGATCCATAATATCATGGTACATCCAGCATACATTCAGCTCCATATCATGCGCCTCCTTTTCGTTCCTGCACACCCTGAGTCAGCAGCAGATTGCGTACCGGCTGCAAGGCGGTATAGGTCGCTATCGCATACATGGTTTCATTTGATTTCAGAAGAGCTGTTACAGCCTCCTTCATCTGTTCCTGAACCTCCAGCGCTCCTGTATAGCCTCCGTATTTTAAACGCAGTGCCATGTCATAGCAGCGACTGCCCGAAACAATGATACGCTTTGTAGTATTCTTCATGAGCTTCTCGAAAAAGGTGTCATAGATCCAGGATACGTCCGTTCCATCCTGTGCATTATCGTTTAATACAATGAGGATGCTTTTTTCGGTTTCGTCCTCTTCGATCACCTTCATGACCTCATTGGCTCCCGTCGGGTTTTTTACCAGATTCAGCACACAGGTGTGGTTCTTATATGTAAATGCTTCATTTCGTCCATCCGGTACCTTGATGTGAGTAAAAGCCGCTGCAGCATGCCTTGTATCCACTTTCAAAAGCTTTGCGACTGCCAGAACAGCCATGCAGTTATACATGGTATACAATCCACCCTGCGGTGCGCTGAATGCTTTGCCTTCATAGCGGAAACTGCGTTTTGGAATGCTTTCCACCACTCCTGCCGCATCCAGATTCGGTGTTTGGAAATCACAGCCGCTGCAGTGAAATACGCCGATATGGGAATACTGATAAAATGCATACTCCAGTCTTTTTCCACATCGTGGACAGAACTTGCCTTCACTTGCTTCCCCTGTTGTTTCACTGCTGAAGGAGCAGCGCTCCATACCGAATGCAAGCATGGATGCTTTCGGTGCCGCATCGTGCAGCCGTACTACATTGGGGTCATTGCCATTTAAAATAAGAGTTCCCTCGAAATCGGAAATCGCCTGCTCCATCTTAACAATCAGCTGCTCCATCTCCCGGGCACGTCCAGCTGATCCCGGAAGAAGTTTGTCACAACCAGAGCATCTGCTTTCAGGTTCTTCATAATGAAAGGAATGTTGAGCTCATCCACTTCCAAAACAATAGCATCCCCCTGTACCCGTTTTCTTAGCGTTGTGTGCATCAGTAAAGCCGTCGTAATTCCCTCTTTCAGATTGTCGCCCTTCCGATTGTTTACGACAGTGCGACCCTCCTGCTCCAGCATAGCGGCTATCATATTGCTGGTAGAAGTCTTGCCGTTGGTTCCTGTTACCAGAATCAGAGGACAGTCAATGCGCAGCTTTTTCAGTATATCCGGACACAGCTTCAGCCCGATCTGTCCGGGCAGCGAGCCGCCGCGATGAATCAGCTGCAGCATAGCACCGGCCAGTTTTGTTATCAGTATTGCAAACATCGTCATAAATCAGCCTCCTGTATATACCCCGCAGGGAAAATCAATCCATAGTATCTATTTATAGGATGTCCACCCTGCATATGTTTAAAACACCTCTCTATTATACAGGAAAAAAGCTGTTTTGGTGAAGTTTTTCTATTGGAGCGTAAGAATTTACAAGGCATGCTGTCTGGGCTTGAAAAATGTTTTCAAATGTCCTGCGCATTCTTGACTTGCATGAGGGGCTGACCTATAATAATATGGTAAGAAAAAAAGGCAGAATCTGCCCATTCTTGCGCTGAAGTTAATGTTAACTAGCAGGAGGAAAAGAACAAAATGAAAGAGTTAGAAATGCTGTACGAAGGTAAAGCAAAAAAAGTATTCGCAACAGAAAATCCGGATCAGGTCATCGTAGATTACAAGGATGATGCGACGGCATTCAACGGTCAGAAAAAAGGTACGATTCTCGGAAAAGGCGTTGTTAATAACAAAATGACGAACTTCCTGTTTAAAAAGCTGGAGGATAAAGGGATTCCTACACACCTGATCGAGGAGCTGGATGATCGCAGAACACTCGTTAAAAAAGTGGAAATCGTTCCTTTGGAGGTTATTATCCGAAACAAGGTTGCCGGAAGCTTTGCAAAGCGTATGGGACTGAAGGAAGGTATGGAGCTGAAATGCCCGATTCTGGAATTCAGCTATAAGGATGATGATCTGGGGGATCCTATGATCAATGATTACATGGCACTTGCTGTCGGTATTTCCACACAGGAGGAAATTGATGAGATTACAAGGCTGGCGTTTGCTGTAAACAAAGAGCTGAAGAGTATCTTTGCAGCGGTTGATATCGAGCTGATTGACTTCAAGCTGGAGTTTGGACGTTTTAAGGGCGGCATTGTGTTAGCTGATGAGATTTCACCGGATACCTGCCGCTTCTGGGATATTCATACGCATGATCACCTGGATAAGGATCGTTTCAGAAGAAACCTCGGAAATGTTGAGGATGCATATCAGGAAGTATACAGAAGACTGGGAATTAAATAATTGAACAACAAACGAATACATAGAAAGGATGTTTTCAGATGAACGACAGATACATAAGCCTCTGGGACAGCGCTATGCCAGTGAAGAGATGCAGCGCATTTTCTCCAATGACAAGAAATTCCGTACATGGAGAAGGCTGTGGATTGCCCTGGCGGAAAGCGAAAAGGAGCTGGGTCTTGCTATCACACAGGAACAGATCGATGAATTAAAGGCACATGCAGAGGACATTAACTATGATGTCGCAAGGGAGCGGGAGAAAATTGTCCGTCACGATGTCATGAGCCATGTATACGCCTATGGACAGCAGTGTCCAAATGCGAAAGGAATCATTCATCTGGGCGCAACCTCCTGCTTCGTTGGTGACAATACGGATTTAATTGTCATGTATGAGGCGCTGGAGCTGGTGAAGAAAAAGCTGGTAAACGTCCTTGCGGAGCTGAAAAAGTTTGCTTTGGATTACAAGGACCTGCCGGTGCTGGCATTTACACATTTTCAGCCTGCACAGCCCACAACACTGGGAAAGCGTGCTGCTATCTGGGCACAGGACCTGCTACTGGATTATGAAGAGCTGTGCTTCCTTCTGGAAAATAAAAAGCTGCGCGGCTGCAAAGGGACAACCGGTACACAGGCGAGCTTTATGGAGCTGTTTGATAATGATGAAGCGAAGGTGAAGCAGCTGGATCAGATGGTCGCTCACAGAATGGGCTATGAAAAATCCTTTGCTGTTTCCACACAGACATATTCCCGTAAGGTGGATTCCCGAATTCTGAATGCACTGGGCTCCATAGCGCAGAGTGCACATAAGTTTTCCAATGATATCCGTCTGCTTCAGAATCTGAAGGAAGTGGAGGAGCCGTTTGAAAAGGGACAGATCGGCTCCAGTGCGATGGCCTATAAGCGCAATCCGATGCGCAGTGAGCGGATGGCTTCTCTGGCAAACTATGTTATCGCAGATACCCTGAATCCTGCAATAACTGCTGCTACCCAGTGGTTTGAGCGTACGCTGGATGATTCTGCAAACAAGCGTATCAGTATTCCGGAGGCATTTTTGGCAGTGGATGGTATTCTGGATTTATACCTCAATATCACCGATGGCTTGGTTGTATATCCGAAGGTCATCGAATCCCACCTGATGAAGGAGCTGCCGTTTATGGCGACGGAAATGATTCTGATGGATGCTGTCAAGGCAGGCGGTGACCGTCAGGAGCTGCATGAGCGTATCCGTGTTCACTCCATGGCTGCCGGTAAGGTTGTCAAGGAGGAGGGGCTGGAAAATGATTTGCTGAAGCGTATTGCAGAGGATGCAATGTTCCCTATGAATATGGAACAGCTGAAGGCTATTATGTCCCCGATCAATTTTGTTGGACGTGCGCCAAGTCAGACCGTGGAATTTTTCGAAGAATGCATTGATCCGGTTCTGGAAACAGAAAAGGATGCGCTGGGTCTGCATGCGGAGATCAATGTGTAGGCTAAGCTATTCTGCATAAAAATAAAAAAAGACTTTGATTGTATAGGTAAATCAGAGTCTTTTTCTATTCTTACGGCGGTAATGCGCAGCACCGTAGTCAGCTACTTTCTGTTAGCCTTGGAGTAGGCAATGAAATCGGTAAACAGCGGATGCGGACGATTTGGCCTGCTTTTGAATTCCGGATGAAACTGCACCCCGACATAGAAATCATTGTTGACACACTCCACAGTTTCCACCAGAGAACCGTCCTGTGAGGTTGCTGTGATATCCATGCCGTTTTGTATAAATTCCTCACGGAACTGATTATTAAATTCATAGCGGTGACGGTGACGCTCTGAAATTTCCGTTGTCCGGTAGGCGCGATACAGCTGCGTCCCTTCCTTGATTCTGGATGGATATGCGCCTAAACGCATGGTTCCTCCCATATCCTGTTCATCGCTTTGATCTGCCATATAATGAATGATCAAAATGGCTGCTTTCCGGCTGAAATTCATAGGAGTTGGCGTCGCTGTAGCCCAGTACGCTTCGTGCAAAGGCGATTGCGGCTATCTGCATTCCCAGACAGATACCCAGATAAGGTATATTGTGCTCTCTGGCATAGGTGGCTGCCCGTATTTTTCCTTCAATTCCGCGCGTACCAAAGCCTCCCGGTATCAGAATGCCACTGCAATCCTGCAGCAGCTCCCGGATACTGCCTTCCGTAATATTCTCTGAATCGATCCATTTGATATGTACCTTTATATTGTTTTTCAATCCCGCATGATACAGCGCTTCTACCACAGACAGATAGGCATCATGCAGGCGAACATATTTTCCAATCAGAGCAATTGTCACTGTTTCTGTCACATCCCCTGCATGCTCCATGAGCATACTCCAGGAGCGCAGATCCGCCTGTGGTGCATCGATATGGAATTTTCTACAAACGACATCATCCAGCCCCTGCTTTTGCAGCATGTAGGGTACCTCGTACAGAGAAGGCATCGTTCTGTTTTCGAATACACACTCCTTTGGTATATTGCAAAACAGGGAAAGCTTATCACGAATCCCCTCCTCCAACGGGCGGCTGCAGCGCGCTATGATGATATCCGGAAAGATACCATAGGATTGCAGCTGGTTGACAGAGTGCTGAGCCGGCTTTGACTTATGTTCCCCGCTGCTTTCGAGATAGGGAATCAGTGTTACATGAAGAAAGAGACAGTTTTCTCTTCCCTTATCCTGTGCAACCTGACGGATTGCTTCCAGAAAAGGCAGACTCTCAATATCCCCGGTGGTACCTCCGATTTCACAAATCATGATATCCGCACCGCTTTCCTCCTGTGCCTTATAGATAAAATCCTTGATTTCATTGGTGATATGCGGAATAACCTGCACGGTTTCCCCCAGATATTTCCCTTCCCGCTCCTTGTTTAAGACGTTCCAGTATACTTTTCCGGTGGTCACATTCGAGTAGCGATTCAGATTCTCATCAATGAAACGCTCATAATGACCGAGATCAAGATCGGTTTCACTTCCATCCTCCGTCACAAATACCTCGCCATGCTGGTAGGGACTCATCGTCCCCGGGTCGATATTGATATAGGGGTCCAGCTTCATTGCACTGACCTTCAGACCTCTTGCTTTCAGCAGTCGTCCCAGGGATGCTGCACTGATGCCCTTCCCCAGACCGGACACAACACCGCCGCTTACAAATATAAATTTACTCATATATGACCTTCCTTTTTCTATTGTTTCCTTTCATTCCAATACTGCAGCTTCCCTGCATATGCAGAAACGTAAGGCAGCTCTTGCATCACTTTCCTTACAGTCAGGGCAGCTGATATTTTTTCAACAGCTGCTCCGCCACCTGCAGTCGGCTCATCTGCGAATCCATAGCTCGCTTTTCCAGATACCGGTGTGCCTGTGCTTCACTTAGCTGCTCATGTTCCATAAGCAGGCATTTTGCCCGATCGATAACTTTAATTTCACTCAGTCTGTCCTTCAGTGAGCGATTTCTCATACGCATGGCGCGGATGCGCTTCTGCGTGACAATGGCAAAGCGTAAGACGCAGAGCAGTACTGTTTTATTAACCGGCTTTAACAACACATAAATACCGGCTTTTTCCATGCGATCCGCAATGATATCATAGACCTCAGCCGGTACCATAAGCATGATAGAGGCATCACTTTTTTCTGCCAGATCCTGCGGCAGCTCATATTCACGTTCATCCGCAAGCGGGTAATTGATGATGATCATGTCGAAGGCTGTTTCCAGAGCCGTTCTACGTGCCCTGGAGGCCGTTTTACAGGCTGTGATATTCATACAGTCCTCCATATTCAGATATTCCTTTAGAATTCCTGTGGTTTTCTCACTCGTACTGACGAGAAGCACATGTAACATGACCAGTCCCCCTTTCTTACATGCGTAGCTGTTTGATCTTCGCGTTTAGAAAGCCCTGCAGCAGTTCCTCTCCCAAAACACGCTTTGTGAAGCTGCTGTTTTGAGCTAGCTGCAGAGCCTCCTGCAGTGAACTGGGCAGTTCCTGTAGACCCTCATGATGCAGATAGACATTTCCATGAAACTCTTTCGCCGTTAATCCATCCTCGATGCCCTCCATACCTGCGGCAATAAGCAGTGTCAGTGCCAAATAGGGATTGCAGGAGGGATCGGGACTGCGTACCTCAATGCGTGTGCGATGCTCATTGGCTGCCGGTATCCGAATCAGTGCGGAACGGTTGCTGCGGGAATAGCAAATATATTTGGGAGCCTTATCCTCTCCCAGACGCAGATAGGATTCTGTTTCCGGATTTAAGAACAGGGTAATTTCCCGGATACGACGAAGTATCCCGGACAGAAAAGCCTCCATGTAGCGGCCCTGCTCCTGTGCAAACAGATTTTCGCCGTTTCGAAACAGGGACAGATTGATATGCAGACCGTTTCCCGGCTGCTGCTGCAGCGGTTTTGGGTGAAAATTTGCTTTCAGACCGCTGGAGAGAGCAACCATGTCCACGACATTGCGAAAGGTCATCAGATTATCAGCACAGGGCATAACCTCGTCAAAACGGAAGTCGATTTCATTTTGCCCGGGTCCCTGCTCATGATGCGAGCTTTCGGGATGAATGCCCATCTCCTCCAGATCAAGGCAGATTTCCCGTCGGACATTCTCACCCTTATCCAGTGGCGCAATATCACAATATCTAGCCTCATCATAGGGAATCGTTGTCGGCTTTCCGTTTTCATCTCGCTCAAACAGGTAAAACTCGCATTCCGTGCCTGCCATAATCTGCATTCCCTTCCCGCCTACCTGCTTTCTCATACGGTTCAGCAGAGAGCGTGTATCCAGAGCATATGCACTCCCATCAGGATAACGTATCTCACAATACATTCGGACAACACGCCCAATCTGCGGACGCCATGGAAGAATGGTCAGTGTGGAGATATCCGGAAACAGAAACAGATCGGAGGTATGCTCCTCTGTAAATTGTGATTCCTGAGAAAATCCGCTAACTGCACTTGCATCAAAGCTCAAGCCATGGGCAAATACCTGCTTCAGCTCCCGGGGCATGATGGATATATTTTTTTGGTTGCCAAACAAATCGAAAAAAGCCAGACGAATAAACTTCACATCATATTCCTCGATGAATTCCATAATTTCACGTTCACTTGTCACCATATGCATCCTCCTTACTATCCTGTGTGGCATTTGGCCGCTTATACGAAAAAGGCGTCTACAAATCTGGAAAAGCTACGTTTTCCGCCTGTAGAACGCCTTTGTTCCGATACCAGTATTATATTACAAAAGTGATGTGCTGTTGTCAACTATTTCAGCATTTCATGAAGATAAATGTTGCAGTTGCGTTCCGGACCGACAGAAATCATAGAAATTCGCGTATTGCACAGATCTTCGATACGACGCAGATAGATTTTGCAGTTTTCAGGCAGCTCCTCGTAGGTCTTCATCGTAGAAATATCCTCCTGCCAGCCGTCAAACTCTTCATAAATCGGTTTTGCCTCTGTAGCTCTTCCATGCTGCTCGGGATATAATCATAGCGTACACCGTCAATATCGTAAGCTACACACATGCGTATTTTCTTCAGGCCGCTCAGAATATCCAGCTTGGTGATAACCAGATCGCTCAATCCGTTGATCATAGCCGCATGACGCACCACATTCACATCCAGCCAGCCACAGCGTCTCGGACGTCCGGTGGTTGCCCCGAACTCATGTCCCTGTTCACGCAGCCACGCACCCATATCGTCGAACAGCTCACTCACAAACGGTCCCTCTCCGACTCTTGTGGAATATGCTTTCGCGATACCGATGATGACATCCAGCTTCTTTGGTGAAACGCCGGCACCGGTACAAACACCGGCGGAGGTTGGAGAGGAGCTTGTCACATACGGATAGTTCCCGTAATTGATATCCAGCATGGCGGCCTGTGCACCCTCAAATAAAACCTGCTTCTGTGCATCCAGTGCCTGGTTGATTACAATCTGTGCATTGATGATACGCGGCAGTAATGCCTTGCGAATCTGCGCAAACTGCGCAACCAGCTCCTCATAGGAAAAGCCCGGATCCTCATACACCTTCTGAAAGGTGATATTTTTCATATCCACTGCAAGCTTCAGCTTTTTCTTAAAGCTTTCAAAATCCTGCAAATCTCCGATACGCAGTCCCTGACGGGAATATTTATCCGCATAGCAGGGGCCGATTCCCCGCTTGGTTGTTCCGATTTTATGATCCTTCAGACTTGCTTCAATCAAAGCATCCAGCCGTACATGGTAGGGCATGATGATGTGTGAGCAGTCACTGAGCAATACATGATCTGTATTGAAACCGCGCTCCTCCAGCTGATTGATTTCCTCCAGAAAGACAAACGGATCCACAACAACCCTGGTCCGATGATGCAGGAAGCCTTCTGCAGCACACCGCTTGGCAGAAGATGAAGCACCACCTGCTGGTTCTGTCCTGTGTGTTTATCCTGTACAACGACGGTATGACCCGCATTGTTTCCTCCCTGAAATCGCACAACGGCATCCATGCGTGATCCCAGATAATCTACAACCTTGCCTTTTCCTTCGTCTCCCCACTGGTTCCGACAACTACATATCCTGGCATAAAAATTCCTCCTTACGGGTATTTTCAAAGCAGATTGATACTTTTAAAAAATCCTTTACTAATATAGCACACTTCATGTAAAAAATAAACATCTTTTTTTGAAAATTGTTTCATCCAAGAAGGGTGAAAGGATTTCCAGCATTTTTATCTAAATATCCCCTGTAAAGGAGCTTTGCTGTTGTAGTAAGACTACGCAAAAAAAGAGGAAGATGCAGTCCGATATCCAATAAAGGTTATCGTGCTGTTTAACATTCCTCTTTATGTATTTATTTGCCCATTTTTTCAATCAGCTGATCTGCCGCAGGTGAAATCCAGGCATACATCTGCTGTGCTGTTTCCGTATCGAAATCATCATCCTTGTAAATTCTGGAAATGCTGTCCATCATCGGCAGCTCTGCCCATAAAGGCACCTCATTTTCCCTGACAAAATCCTCCACATTGCGGTGCTGGAAGATTTCGATCCGTTTACCGCAATCCGGACAAACGACATAGCTCATATTTTCAATAATCCCCAGTACCTCGACCTTGACCTGCTTGCACATATTGATTGCCTTGGATACGATCATGGATACCATCGGCTGCGGAGTGGATACCATAATAACTCCGCTGACAGGCAGACTCTGCAGTACCGTCAGCGCGACATCACCAGTTCCCGGAGGCATATCGATGAACAGATAGTCCAGCTCCTCCCATACGACATCAGTCCAGAACTGCTTAACTGCATTTGCTACGATCGGACCGCGCCATACAACCGGCTGGTTTCATCCTCCATCAGAAATTCAAAGACATGACCTTGATGCCATCCTTATCCACGACCGGCTCAATGGCGTCGTTTGTACCGAATGCCTGTGCATGCTCCAGTCCCATCAGACGTGGAATACTTGGTCCTGTGATATCCGCATCCATGATACCGACACGAAAGCCTCTTCTGGCCATTTCCTTTGCCATCAGTACACTCATACTGGATTTTCCTACACCGCCCTTGCCACTCATCACACCGATGACATGACGGATTTTATTGCGTTCATTATTCTGGATGCCGCAGCTGTCAGCCTGCTTGCCGCAGGTTCTTGCTGGGGCATGAATTACAGTTACTCATATTCAGCTCTCCTTATATTATCTGTATAACCTATCTTATTTTACATCTTTTCGCATCGTTTTCCAATGCTCTTCGATTCACTTTTTCGCGAATGGATGGTAGGGCTCGTATAGCAAACGGAAGGTGCGTTTCCTGTCTGCGATAAATGACTCTTTGCCAGCACGATGAAGGCTATGCGCTGTTCGTGCAGAAACCTTCTATAATTTTAACTAGAACTGCCTTCCTCCTGTATGTTATCTTAGACAGCACTCCATGCAGCAGAGGCAGTGAGGTGGTATATGACTAAGCTTATGATGTGCGCTTTCCTCGTTGTCATTTCTCCTTTTTAACGGAGCGGGGATGATACTGATCGATGGCTTCCTTCAGCCTCCGGTTCTGCACATGAGTATAAATCTGTGTTGTTGCGATATCGCTGTGTCCCAGCAGCTCCTGCACAACCCGTAAATCTGCACCGCCGTCCAACAGATGTGTCGCAAAGCTGTGACGGAAGCTGTGCGCTGAAAGACGCTCATCCAGCCCCAGTGCCTGCAGGCGCTGCTTAATCAGCGTATGAACATACTGCCGTGTCAGAACATTTCCTCTGCTGTTCAGGAAAACACGTGTACTTTTCCGCTTTTCCCATGTTGGACGGATTTGTGTCAGATACGTACGCAGGACACGCATACAGCTTCATGCATCGGCACCATGCGTTCCTTATCCCCTTTTCCGATCACCCGCAGATAGCCCTGCTCCAGGTGTACCTGATTTATGCGCAGCTCGCACACCTCACTGACACGAAGACCGCAGCCATACAGCAGCTCCAGAATGGCTTTCTGATACAGTCCCTGCGCATCCTGTCCAAAGCTGTCCAGCAGCAGCTCGATATCATGCGGATTGAAATACAGGGGCAGCTTCTGTTCCTTCTTCCCTCCCCGCAGATGGATCGAGGGATCCAGAATCGAGGGATGGTTCATTGAGATAAAGCGGTGAAACATATGAATGCTGCTCAGCATATGATTGACACTGCTGCGCTTATAGCACAGGCCGTCCTCCTGTATGTCCCCCTGCTCCATATCAGATAAAAAGCTTTGGATATCCCGGGGCAGAATATCCTCCATCTCCGTTTTTCCCTGCATCTGCAGCCAGCTGAGGTATTCCTGCAAATCCTGTGTATAGGAATGAATGGTTGCCAGTGATTTCTGATCAACCGCCTGTATGTAATGCAGATAGTCCTGCAGAGCCTCCTGCAGATTCATCGCTCTATGATCTGCGGTAACAGTACGTGGGCGTTTACCCTGCCATCCTTTACCGCCTCCACCAATACACTGACTGCTTCCTCTCTGTTGGCATCATAGACAAACTGGAGGGTACGAATTTCCAGACGATGCTGCTTCAGGGTATAGGCGATTTCCGATATACGGGAAGCCCGGTGCACCATATAGAAGCGTCCCTTTTCATCCAGCAGCTCACTGACCCGCTGACACAGGGTCCTTAGTGTGAGGAAGCGTTCATGCGCGCCATCTGAAGACTTTGCGATTCATTGAGATTGCTTTCCTGATCCACCTTGAAATATGGCGGATTACAGACAATAACATCCACCTTTTCCAAAGCGGCATCGCATATATCCTGTGCCATGAGCACCACATTCGTTATATGGTGATGCTCCATATTCTTTTCCGCAACCGCTATGGCCTCCGGCTGGATATCGATGCCATACAGATATGACGGAGCATAGCGGTGTGCCGCAAGAAGCAACGCTCCGTTGTTCGTGCCGATATCCAGTACCCGTTCCCCTTTTTTGACCTTCATGAACTGCGCCAGAAGCGCCGTGTCTGTGTTGATGCGAAACATCTTTTTATGCTGATACAGATAAATATCCGTCCCGTTGATATAATCATACGTGTAATTTTCCATGCTGCAACCTCCCTGTCTCTATTATTATAGCGGAAGATCACATCAAATTAAACAGTTTTATGAATTCGATCACCAGTGTCGATTTCAGATAGCTGCCTGCCAGAATGATCACAAAGCAGATAAAGATATCAGTTCAGTACATTGTTGCCCAGCTGCTTGAAATTGAGCCGCTCCCGATTCGTTGTGGAATAGATGATATACATGGACAGCTGAATGGCGCTGGCGGAGATCAGAAAGGTCGCAATCAGATCCATTGCCACCTGTGGAAGCAGGGTCATGATAATGCCTGCAATTCCCTTTAAATGATATGTATACACAAACAGCGCACAGGAAAAGCCGATCTGCATACCCTTCGTAAAGGCGATAAAGCTGATAATGGGAATTCCAATCAGGGAGGTTCCCAGCAAAAACACAAACAGAATAAACACGATACCGCTGAAAAACTGCGATACGAAGTAATCGTATTTATCAACACCGGAATCAATGGTCGTCAGATAGCTGGATAAGCTCTTTATATCCGATACATCAATATAATTGGATACAATGATACCCATCAGTATCCCGCAGCCGACAAGAATCGCTATAAACAGATATACGTTATGGTATTTCTTGAGAAACCCATGATAACCCTGCCTCTTTTTTAGGGGAATATTTTTCATATTGTCACCTCACTACACTATATGAAAAAAAGAAGCAGTCTTGCTGCCAACTTATCGACAAACTTCTCATAAGCTTTTATGAGGCTCTTTCGTTTATTTCTGTCCCTTGGACGCATGAATATCACTGGCTCGTATCAGATGCGCTCCCGGCAGCTGCGCATTCAGCTCCTTCAACACATCCTCGACATCGTTCAGCGGCTGAATCTCATGCTGAAACAAATCGATTTGATCGATCGTATGCTCTGCGGAATACAGAGAGCCCAGACCGATTCCCAGATGACGGATTTCCCTGCCGTTGTAGTGACGGTCAAATAAGAGCAGTGCATGCTCCAGCAGCACGTTTGCATCATCGGTATAGGAATGAATGTTGGTGGAACGAACGGCATTGGTGAAGTCAAAATAGCGGATACTGATGGATATTAAAGAACCCTTGATATGATCTTCCCTTGCCCGTCTGCTCAATGTGGCCGCAAGACGCTTCAAAACGGTTTTAACCTCCTCATAATCCGTAATATCACGATCCAGAGTTGTGGACTGCGATATGGACTGCACACTGGTATTGAAGGAAAGCTGTGCACTTCCGTTACCACGTGCATTCTGAATATATGTATAGGCATGCTTGCCAAGCAGCGTCATGATTTTGGATTCATTTTCTGCATCCGCAAGGTCGCCAATCGTTGTGATTCCATGCTTGATCAGCAGTGGTACCGTCTTCTTTCCAATTCCCCACATATCACTGATGGGAAGCGGCCACAGCTTTTGGGAACCTCCTGCTTGCGCAATATCGTGATTCCCATCGGCTTACGCATGTCGCTTGCCATTTTTGCCAGAAATTTGTTCGGTGCCACACCGATACTGCAGGGCAGCTTCAAATCTTTTTGCACACTCTTTTGTATCTGCCAGGCAAGGTCCAGCGGTCGCTTATAGTCCTTGATGACATCGGTGACATCCATATAGCATTCGTCGATACTGGCCGGCTCGATCAGACTTGAAAAACGACGCAGATATTTAAAAAACGATTACTCAATTCCTCATACCAGCCGTAATCGCCCTGAACAACAACAAGATTTGGACACTTCTCCATTGCCATATGCAATGGCATCGCGCTGTGTACCCCGTACTTGCGGGCTTCATAGCTTGCCGTTGATACCACACTTCGCCTGTGCAGTCCCGCCACAACGACCGGCTGCCCCTCCAGTGCAGAGTTTTTCAATATCTCCGCACTTGCAAGTAGATTTAGATCAATATGTAAGATAACTCTTCCTGCCATAAAACAACTCCCTTGTCTTACAGTATAGTATACTGGATTTACAGGGGAAAAGCTAGCGGAATGTCTTGATCACATTGTTTTTGTTGCGCAGTCTGTGCTCTAAGCGCAGCTTGTCGGAAATCATGGCGATGAATTCGGAATTGGTTGGCTTTGCCTTGCTGGCAGATATCGTATATCCGAAGATATCATCAATTGCATCAATGTTCCCTCTGTTCCATGCTACCTCGATTGCGTGTCGAATGGCTCTTTCCACACGGGATGCCGTGGTTGCATATTTCTTGGCGATTTCCGGATACAGCACCTTTGTGATCTGTCCCAGAAAATCAACATTTAGATAGGTTTCTAGAATTGCTGTACGCAGATACATGTAGCCCTTGATATGTGCAGGAATCCCGATTTCATGCAACAGCTCTGTAATCTCACTTTCCAGCTCCAGCTTCTGCAGACGCTCCTTCTCATCATCATCCAGATTGACCTTCACCACATTGCTGGATATATGCTCCTTCCGTGTGTAGCCGACAATGAAGTTCAGCTTATCACACAGCTGTTCTATCTCAAAGGGCTTCATCAGAATATAATCGATACGGTAATTCTGAACACCTGCCACGATGAGATCGTTCACAAACGGTGTTGTACAGATGATGTGATCCACCTGTATATGGTTTTTCTTCAAATCGTGCAGAACGCTGATGCCGTCCTTCTTCGGCATAATCAGATCCAGCACAAGGACATCCAGATGCTTGCCGCGCAGCTCATTGACACACTGCTCGCCATTGGTGGCACTTCCGATGACCTGATACCCGTCGCTCTTTGTGAGCGCTTCCTTCATACTGTGGATCATCTCCATGCTATCATCCACCAGATATACATTCATTTTGTTATTCATACATTTCCTCTCTCCTTACTGACATCCATTATACGAACCTCCGTATGCAGAAATTCAGATAAAATGTCGAATGAAGAAAAGAATTTCACAAAAACTTCCAAAAAATGAAAAAGAGCGACGAAAACGCCGTTCCTTTTGTTTCAAAGCATAACATTTGCTCAAAATATGTCGGTTTATGCGGATTTTAAGCCATATTTCTGGATTTTTCAAGCATCCATTCGACAAAGACTCCATACCCGTTGGAAGGGTGGGAGGTGATGACATGCGTGACAGCACCAATGATTTTTCCATCCTGCACAATCGGTGATCCACTCATTCCCTGTACGATTCCATTCGACGCAGAAGCTAGACGCTCATCCGCAATCGTAAATTCGATACCCTTGACATCGGATGTATTCTGCCGGTGTACCTTCGTGATGTTAATCGTAAAGGGCTCAATCGTATTTCCCTGTAAGACAGTATACATGACGGCTTTTCCCGTATGTACCTCATCATGCTTTGCCCATGGCAGAGCTTCGACATTTCGCAGCATGGAATCGTAATGACCATAAATACCGATATTGGTATTAGCAAGTACATTGGCGAAGGCGGAGGAGAAATCTATTTCCGCATGCTTTTCACCCGGAATGTTATCCTGTGCCTTCGTTATAGATATGACATTGGCCGGATACAGGCTTCCGGAAGGTACCTCTGCAATCTGCTTTAAATCAGAATCCATAATTTCATGACCTAAGGCTCCGTAGGTATTGTTGGAGGGATCATAATAGGTCAATGTTCCAACACCGACAATTTTATCCTTTACATACAAGCCGCTTTTAAACGAACGTGTGGAGGCATCATACGTGGTTTTCAGGGTAACCGGTATGGTGTTCGAACCGCGTCGTATTTCGACAGGAATCTCATTGACAGATTCCTGAAAGGCGGACAGCTGCTGATACAATTCATCCATGGAGGATATCGGTACCTGATTCACCTTTACCAGGATATCACTGGGCTGGATGGTACCGCCGGGATCATAGGTTTCACCCTGTACGACGAACGGATATGTTCCCGTAATCATCACACCGTTGTAATCCAGCTGAATACCGATGCTGTCACCGCCCAGATACAGGTCATCGCTGGCGTGAATGCCGATGGGAAGCAGTAGGGACAGTGCGCATAAAAAAGCAACTATTTTTTTGTACAAATCGTTCACCTCCTGAAGATAGTGTGGTTCCTCGGGAGATGGTCATGTCAGTTAATTATTACCTGTTTCCTTTTTTGCAAGCTCATACAGCTCTTTTGCTGCCTGCAGAGCACTTTCACTGGTGCTGCCCTGTGATATCACAGCCATTTCCTGTATGCGCTCTTTATCGTTCAGCAGGCGGATCGTAGTTTCTGTATGTCCGCCTTCCTGATGCTTTTCCACTACATAATGCTGCATGGCACAGGCCGCAACACTTGCAAGATGAGTCACGCAGAACACCTGAGTCCTTTGCGCAAGCTGACGCATTTTCTTTCCGATGGAAAACGCAACACTGCCGCTGACACCGGTATCGATTTCATCGAAGATAATGGTATCAATACCCGTCAGCCGTGTAAAGACGGTCTTCAATCCCAGCATAAAACGGGAAAGCTCCCCGCCGCTGGCTGTAGCCTGCAGCGGACGCAGCCGCTCTCCGGCATTCATGGATACCAGAAAGGTGATTTTGTCACTGCCCTGCGCATTCCCCTCAAAAGGCTCCAGTTCAACGTGGAAACGTGCATTGGGCAGCTGCAAATCCTTTAGCTGCTGCAGAATCAGCTGCTCCAGCTCCCTTGCCTTTTTTTCGCGCAGCACATGCAGCTGCATACAATCTTCTTCATATACCTTTCTGGCCTTCTCCAGCTCCTTCTCGGATTTTGCGATAAAATCCTGGCGGTGCAGGATGCTGTCGATCTTTTTTTTCCAGAAAGCTGCGTTTCTCCATGACAGCCGCATAGCTGCCGCCGTATTTCCGCTGTATCTTGTGTATCAGGAAAATTCTTTCCTGAAGTTCATGGAAACGGCCCTCATCGAATTCGAGCTCCTCCAGATGGGTGCGGACGCGGGAGCACTGCTCATCCAGCGCATAGTACAGATCCAGCAGCTGTGCAGCCGCATCCGTAAAGGTTTCATCCTCATGCAGCGCATGCAGCAGGCGATAGCTTCATAGATGGAAGAAACGCTTCCCTCATCCAAAAGGGCAACCGCCTGTGATGCGGAGGAGCTCAGCTTTTCATATGCCATCATACGTTTTTGTTCCTGCTCCAGCGCCTCCAGTTCTTCTTCCTGCAGCTGTGCCTCGTCGATTTCATTCAGCTGAAAGGTTAGAAATTCCAGATCGTCCTCATTGTAATCACTGTGGAGCGCTTCCTCCAGGGCATCCTTCATGGAACGGTAGCTGTGATAGCTCTGCTTCGTCTTTGCCAGCAGATCTTCATCGCGTGCAAATCGGTCCAGCAGAAGCTGGTGAGATGCCGCATTACGCAGATACTGTGTGTCATGCTGGGAATGAATATCGACCAGCTGGGAAACGATCTGCTTTACAAAGGAAACCGTTGTCGTGCGCTGATTGATCCGCGCAATGCTTCTTCTCCCGGGTTACCTCACGTGTAACAATCAGCAGGCCGTCCTCACATTCATGGCCTGCATCCTGCAGCTGCTGCAGCACGCTGTGCTGTGGTGCAAGTTCAAAAACGCCTTCAATGACAGCCTTGTCACAGCCCTCCTTGATCATGTCGCTGTTAACACGATCTCCCTTCAGAATACCGATGGCATCCATTAACAGGGATTTTCCGGCACCGGTTTCTCCGGTAAAGGCTGACATGTTGTCATGCAGCTCCAGCTGCACCTCATCCATCAGGATGAAATTTTTCACATAGATCTGTGTAAGCATATTCTCACCTCTTTACTGTATAATTTTTAACAATATCCCGAATGGAAAAACCTTATGCGTCTGTGTATGCTTCAAATGCATGACGAATTCCTTATTGCCATCCCTGCCCAGCACACTGCTGGCACACAGTGATGGACATATAGGCCGAGGGTTTCACATTAGTCGCACATGGACTGCAAAACCTCGATGTGTACCTTTTCATTTTTCACGATGCCATGCTTGCCGACCTTTGCTCTGCCAGCTTCAAACTGCGGCTTTACCAGGGCGACGATTTCCATATCGGCAAACTGCTCTGCCAGCACCGGAAGAATCTGCCGTATGGAGATAAAGGATACATCCATGCAGGCAAAATCCGGACGCGGATCAAACATATCCCACTCAGATAGCGGCAGTTGACACCCTCCATATTGATAATGCGCGGATCGTTTTCAATTCGCTCCGAGCAGCTGATCCTTTCCGACATCCACTGCGTAGACAAGGCGTGCTTTGTTTTGCAGACAGACATCGCTGAAGCCTCCGGTGCTAGCACCGACATCCAAAACGACGCGTCCCTCCAAATCGATTTCAAAGGGCTTTAGCACATCATACAGCTTATAGCCTGCGCGGGAGGCAAATGCTGTTTCCGCCTCCTCCAGCTTGATATCCATGGAATCATCCACCGGCATACTGCTTTTCTTCGCAATCCTTCCATTTACAGTCACTCTGCCCTCCTGTATGGCATCCTGTGCTCTTGCACGGCTGTCACACAGTCCCTGCGTGCTTAAATATACATCCAGTCTCATTTCTTTTCCGGCCTCAGGTAGCTTGTGATGATTTCAAACAGCGTGTTCATATCCAGATGCTCCAGCTTTCGCAGCTGCGGCAGCGAGCCGTGCTCCACGAATGATCATCGATTCCCATACGGACAAAATGTGTCGCATAGCGTGGTCATTGGCAAATTCTGTAATAGCGCTGGACAAGCCGCCGCACAGCATATCCGGTTCAAAGATGATCGTCGGCTTATCCTCCTCACAGACGGAGGTCAAAAGCTCCTCATCAATCGGTTTGAAGAAGCGTGCATTGATTACCCGGATCGGCAGCTGATTCACCCTCGCCTTGGAAATGATACGATCCACATCCGGTCCGTAGGTGATGATATTGAGCGCATAATCCTCACGGATCACCGTCTGTGTCCAGGTTCCCGGTGGTATGTAGGTGTACTGCTCCACCGCCTGATAGGACACGTTACCTCTTGGATAGCGTATCGCATAGGGCTGATTGTTCTGCGCAAGGCGGAGTACAGCAGATTCTG
>ENA-OQCK01000525-OQCK01000525.1-human-gut-metagenome-genome-assembly--contig:-NODE-525-length-20102-cov-2.243254_pt1 | contig 20102 bp, 32 predicted proteins | sample MGYA00242498_ERZ504578 | MGnify/ENA primary metagenome ERZ504578 (study PRJEB26092, sample SAMD00036229) | human gut metagenome | host: Homo sapiens | study: EMG produced TPA metagenomics assembly of...
GAAGATTGTTCTGATCATGGTTATGTATTTTACCATGATCAACGATTAGAATTATGCAGCCTTCTTTGACTGAGTCGGATAATTAAAACTGCGTAATTTGGACTGTCTATAATAAGATAAACAAATAAAGAAATGAGAGCAATCTCATTTTTATTTTACTAAAAAATCATTGTGAGGTAAGCAGATGTGCATAGCGGGTAAACATAGCCCCTTTCCTCATGATAAACATGGGAAAATAGTATCCATGTTCATCAGGTAAGCTGTTATATCCAGTATTCAGTCCTATAAGGAGCTTGCAAATGCTAACTCTTGTATTGACAATCCTGTTAAGTGTATTATAATGTATATGTACAATAAGTACATTTAAGTACAACGGAGGTGGCCTTGTGCAAATACTGATCAGTAATCATACCACAAAACCGATTTATGAGCAGATAACCTCACAGATCAAGCATGCCATTATGAACGGAGAATTAAAGAGCGGCGATCCGCTTCCATCCATGCGTGCATTGGCAAAGGATCTGCATATCAGCGTTATTACGACACAAAAAGCGTATGAGGATCTGCAGCGGGATGGCTTTATCGAAAGTGCTGCGGGCCGTGGAACCTTCGTATCCTCACAAAACAAGGAATTCATCTGTGAGGAACAACTGCGTCTGGCGGAAGCAAAGCTGCAGGAAGCCGCAGAAATCGGACGGTTAAATGGAATATCGCTTGAAACATTAACGAAGCTGCTTACGATGTTTTATGATGAAGGATAGGGAAGGAGTATCACTATGGATGCACTCATGCTAAAAAATGTATCAAAAGCATATGAGAATTTTCAGCTGAAGGATATCAGCTTTACACTGCCGGAAGGAACCATTATGGGACTTATTGGTGAAAACGGCGCAGGCAAATCAACCATTATCAACTGCATTATGGATTTGGTAAAGCGGGACAGCGGGGAGATTACGGTTCTTGGACAGCAAATGAATGAAGACAATCTGGCACTGCGCGAAGATATCGGAATCGTTTTCGATGTCAGTGATTTCTATGACAGCTTCAGTATTGAGCATACGGAAAAAATTTTACAGATGTTTATAAAAACTGGGATCATGAAACCTTTCAAAGATACAAACAACAGTTTGCATTACCTGATAAAAAGCGTATGAAAGAATTCAGTCGTGGTATGAAAATGAAAACAGCGATTGCTATTGCATTATCCCACAAGCCGCGGCTTCTCATACTTGATGAGGCAACAAGCGGTCTGGATCCGTCATGCGGGATGAAATCCTGGAAGTATTCATGGAATTTGTTCAGGATGAGCATCATTCTATCCTCATATCTTCCCATATCTCTACCGATTTGGAAAAGGTGGCTGATTACATTACATTTGTTCATAATGGAGAGCTTGTACTGTCTGCTCTTAAGGATGATTGATTTATCAATATGGTATCATGAAATGCCGTGAAGAAGATTTTAAACAGCTAAACCCGGATGATATTATTCGCTACCGCAAACAGCCTTATGAAACAGTAGTGCTTGTCGAAGATCGCGAGGCGGCTGCACATAACTATCCAAATTGCATTGTTGAGCGTGCAACACTGGATGATATCATGCTGCTGTATGTGAAAGGAGAACGGATATGATCGGGTTGATACGAAAGGATTTGTATTATTTAGCCTCCAGCTGGAAGCCGTTGCTGCTGTCTGTCTTCATCATTGGCGGATTTTCTTCATGGAAAGGCTTTGGAGCGATTCTAATCATGATTTTGCCAACCTTTTTCGGATTGAGCATTATGGGATGTATTCAGATGGATGCACAGAACAAATGGTATGACTATTACCGGGTTCTTCCCATTTCCTTTCGAAATGTTGTGGCAGCTCGTTATTTCGCATATCTGGCTTTTACGGGCATTGGTTTTCTGATAACCGTTGTATATGGTTATGTGATTCAATTTACAATGGGAATTACCGCTCTTGGAACCGGTTTGCTATGTGGCAGGGATTCTCAATGGGCATTGCACTGGCATTGAGCTTTGCGGCTGTCTTTATTCCTGCCACCTATTACAACAAGGGCGAGAAAATGGAGGTATCCATGATGATGAGCGGTTTTGTATCCTTTGGAGCTGTATATCTTGCCAGCAAGCTGCTGATGCTGTTTGGTATTCAGCTGATGGATTATGCAGATATGTTTCTTCAGATTCTATTAGGTTCGTCTTTGCTGCTGTTTGCAATCTCATGGACTGCATCAAATATCATAGTTCAAAAGCGTGCCTCATAACCAGCACACTGCAAGTAATAGAGCAGGAACCGGATAAAATCCATAGCTAAAAGCAATAAGGAGAAGAGAATGAGGAACATTACAAAGGAGCAGCTGGAATCTGCGCATAAGGAAATCGTGGCGATTATCAGAAAATGTGAGCATATGGAAGGGAAATCCGCAGCAGGGACCTCGCAGCATACCTTACTGAAAAATCGGCTGTTTTCCATGCGTGTGGCAAAGCAGCTGATCGAAGAAAAGCTGACAGCACTGCAAATGAATGCTGCGATAGAAAACGCAAATATAGTTTCCCTTCAGGAATTGGCTTTAGCCATAGAACCGGTTCGCTCCATCATCAGAAAATGCAGAAAGGCACAAAGTAAATATGAAAAGGAAAACCGCCCATTATAATCGCCACGAGCCAATGATTCATGCGATGCAGATTGCAGAGCAGCTGCTTGAGGAACAGCACCAGTTGCAGCAGGAGGCAGAAGCTCGCTAAAAAGACATACACCTATTATATAACGAAGCACATAAAGCGAAAAGAGGATTCGAGGTTAGGAGTTCTTAGCAGCTATATGTGTTTTTCTGTCTTTTCATAGGAAAAAAATCCTGATAAAATTTTGTTGACTCTCCCCCTACAGGAGCATGTAAGCTGAAGGTGAAAGGAGGAATTGCAATGAAAAGTATTGAAGTTCCGGATATAACGAAGACATATAACGGAAGAACAGTCGTAGACAGACTGAGCTTCTCCGTTGACAAAGGAGAGGTGTTCGGACTGCTGGGACATAACGGTGCCGGCAAGAGTACGACGATTGACTGTTTACTGGGTCTTACAAAGCCGGACAGCGGCAGTGCACGTATCTTAGGACAGAATGCAGCCAAACACAGAAAAACGTTGTTTGAGCATGTCGGTGTCCAGCTGCAGCATGCGGCACACGCAAACAATATTCGCGTTTGTGAGGTATGTGAGGAAACCGCGGCACTTTACCATGAGCCTGCGGACTATCATGCGCTTTTAAAGCAGTTTCAGCTGGAAGCGTTCACCAATCAAAAGGTGGAACAGCTGTCGGGAGGTGAGCGGCAAAAGCTGTCCGTAGTCGTGGCACTGATTCCAAATCCACAGGTGATTTTTCTGGATGAGCTGACGACCGGACTGGATGTGGCAGCCCGTCGCGAGGTATGGCATATTCTGAAATCACTGAAGCAAAAGGGAATGACAATTTTCCTGACAACGCATTATATGGAGGAGCTGAGAATTTATGTGATCGCCTACTTATTTTGAAACAGGGCAGAAAGCTGTGTGAGGGAAGCGTTGAAGAACTTATCGAAAACAGTCCCTATGAAAATCTGGAAGAGGCATATCTATGGTACAGTGAGGAGGAAGTGAGCATATGAAACGATTTCTGACATTTTTAAAGGTGGAAGGGAAGCTGAGTCTGCGCAGTCCGGACGGCATCATTTTCGGAATCGGTATGCCGGTCGGTGTCCTGCTTCTGATTGCAGTCGTAGCCGGTTCGCAATCCGCAGGAGGTGCTGATTATTCCTTTTTACAGAGTGCATTTGCGTCGCTGTTGACGGTCGGAATCTGTGCGACTGCTTTATGGGACTGCCGCTGACGATCGCAGATACCGTGACAAGAAATCCTGAAGCACTTCTTTGCGACACCGATTCGCCCGTTTATGATTCTGTCCGTTCAGGTGGTGATTGGCATGCTGACGTCATTCTTCTCAGCAGCGTTTGGTTACCGTTTTGGCTGTGTTTGGATTCGGATACCGCATGGAAGGGGATCCGTTCCTTTTCATCGGTGCATTTCTGCTTGTCATGTTGTCCATGTACAGCATCGGCATGATTCTGGCAAGCTTGTGCAAGACGGTGAATTGCGAATGTCGTTACAACCTTCGTCTATTTTCCCATGCTGTTTTTATCGGGGGCAACCATCCCCTTCGAGCTGTTTCCGGACACTGTGCAAAAGGTATGCAATGTCCTGCCGCTGACACATGGTATCAAGCTGTTAAAGGCGGTTTCTTTAAACATGTGGAGTCAGGAGATATGGATATCTGTCGCCCTTTTGATTGTATTCGCAGTTGTCGGCTGTATCCTTTCTGTTGTATCATTTAAATGGGATTAAGAAAGGTGGAAACCACTATGAACAAAGATTTTTTCTGTCATCAGGATGAACCTGAAAAGCTGTATCGGATCGGGGTATTTTCACAAATGAACCATATAACAGTGAAAACACTACGCCATTATGATGAAATCGGTTTACTGAAGCCTGCTTATGTAGATGAGGACAGCGGGTATCGCTACTATACCTCGAATCAGCTGCTGCCGCTGCATAAGATACTGGCTCTTCGGGATATGGGATTCTCTCTGGAGGAAATACGGCAGGTGTGTAATGGCGCTTCGCAGGAACAGCTGTTGAAGAAAAGAAAACAGCAGCTGCTGAAAATCATGGCGGAAACAGGCGAAAAGCTGGCGCGTGTGGAGGGCTATCTGAGTGGTGGACATCTGGATGATGAATATCGTGTCATTCTGAAATCACTGCCAGCGGTTACCATTGCCTCTATGCGGGTACATCTCGACAGCTATGCGGATCTGTTTTATAAAATGCCGGATATGGGGCTGGAAATGGAGAAGGCAGGCTGTGAATGTAAGGAGCCGGAATACTGCTTTACCATGTATTACGATGATGAGTACCGTGAGCAGGATGTGGATGCGGAAATCTGCGAGGCGGTTACTGAAATGAAAGCGGATCGCGGTGATTTGAAATTTCGTGAGCTGCCGGCTGTTGAACTTGCTGCATGCGTCATGCATAAGGGGGCGTATCGTAACACTGCCGCTGGCATATCGTGCCATCGTTTCCTTTATTGAGGACAACGGCTACGAGATGATCGGACATCAAAGAGAAGCCTATATTGACGGTATCTGGAACAAGGACAGTGAGGACGACTGGCTCACAGAAATCCAGTTTCCTGTACGCAAAATTCAGCGAACCTAACGCATAGAACAGGATACAAAAAAGCATGGAATCTTTTCTAGAAATCCATGCCTTTTTGTATGGCGCTCTTTTTCAGTCAGGCTCTGCAACATCATAGCAGCCTGCACGTAAGGCAAGCAGCTTCCAGATATCCTGATATACGCTGCCTTCATCCTCCACGTCAATCATCAGCCAGCGCTGTCCATTCCCTTCTGCTGTTTCCTGAATGATTTCCTGCATTGCATCACCGAGGTGCGGCAGCAGTGCTTCCAAATACGGCGCTTCTTTCTTGCCGATGACGATCAGCAGGGTGAAATACTGCTCCCGTGCATACAGGTACAAAGATTTCTGCCTCTTTTTTTGAACTTCATATTCCATCCGTATTCCCATGTGCATCTGCTGAATTCCATTTGCGGTTCACAGGAAAAGATGTCCTTCATTGCCTGCAGAAATTTTTCAAACAGCTTGTTATGGATGACGGCGTAAAAATCCTCAATCTGCGGGATGTGTGTGCTGTCCTGCTGTATATCCATATAGTACCTCCTCATGCTTCATGTTTACAGTATACTAGGATTTCTTGCGTTTGTCTTGTCACAGAATGCGCAGGTTACAAGATTCGTACCGGATATGCAAGCAGGACTACATAGATGAATGTACGGTTTTATTCAGGGTATGGGCATGGTATAATGGGGGTAGAGATTTATGACGCACTATATTTCAATATATTGTAACGGGTGTTAGTAAGCTATTATGGAAATCGGCACAGAATTTCCTGTCATAGAGAGAAGGCGCTATGAGCTTTGATTATTTGTGATTCTGATGATGGCTGTAGGCTGTAAAGGAAGCGGCAATTGGTAATCGAAAGGAGTATAGGATGAAATATTTTGGTGAAGGCTTAAGTGAACAGCATAAAAAGCTGCAGCATAGGATTCAAAAGGAGCAGGAGCTGGAGGCAGCGAAGGAGCTGTTTCTTTCCCTTCATGCGGCATTGCATGCGTCCGCGGTTTCCGAAATGCCCTGCAATGAGGTGGATGCTCTTTTACAGGATTTACAGGAATATGAGTATGCAATCATGCCGACAAGGGAAGCGGAAACAATTGCCTGGGTTATCTGGCATATCGCACGCATTGAGGATCTGACAATGAATATGCTGGTGGCAAGGCAGGAGCAGGTATGGAATCCCGATTGGAAGCAGCGATTGCAGATCATGCTGGACGATACAGGTAATGCGTTAACGGATGATGAAATCATGGATTTTAGTAAAACGGTTTGTATTCCCGAGCTGCTGGCATATCGAAATGCAGTCGGACGCAGAAGCAGACAGCTTGTACAGGAGCTTACCTTTGCGGATATGAAGCGTCACGTTTCACAGCAGGACCTCGCACGGATTCGTTTATGCGGGGGCGTAAGTGAGCATCCGGATTCCTTATGGCTTTTGGAATTCTGGGGCAAAAAAGGACGTTGCCGGTATTCTTCTCATGCCGCCGACCCGTCATATGCTGCTGCATCTGAATGACTGCTGTCGCTGGAAGCTGGAAATCAGAAACAGAAAGCACCTGTATCGCAGCTGAGGAATCTGTTTCCGTATACAAGGCAAGCGGAGTGCATAGAAAAAGCGGATAGCGAAAGGATACGGTGCTTATTCGATTTCGGGGGATAAATAATAAGAGAATTCAAGCCTGTTGTATTTTTCAATGGAAATGGAATTTTGTACTCTGAAGGAAGAATGAGTCAAGGATAGCTGCTATCGTTTGTGATAAACAAAATCCGGGTAATCCATATCCATGTTATGGACAACATGATGCAGGGCTGCTGGTTACATGAAGAATGATGTGTGCTTCTACTTTCGTATAGGATTCAAAATGCCTTTACAGCGTGTTTTCTGTATGACGAACCGTACCGCTCAGAAGGCTGTAAAGGTTGCTGTGGGACTGCTTCTGTATGCATGAACTGGAATGGAAAAAACGGAAGGGTCTTTGTCATGTCCCATAAAGTATCGCGGTTTACGAGGCTTACTCGAAGAGGACATATATTTTTTAGCGGGTGTCTGCCTGCCTTTTTCGTTACTTATGGAAGGAAAATAGTATAGAAAACCTTCCATGATATTGTAAGGATTTCCATGATATGAAGAATTGCAGAGAGCTGATTCGATCCGATTTTCCAATACAGCAGCTTTAGAAACAGCAAGCAGAGCTATAGCATCAAGTGCATTCAATTATGCTGCTTTTAAAGACTCACTTAGCGGTGACCATAGCATAAAGGATGATTGAGCATGCGCTTTAGAACGAGGAACATGAGGATCAGCACTACATTCCCTGGGCTTGTCCGGATTCTGATATCCCGATGCCGCAAGGCTGTAAAAAATGGAATAGAAAATCTGTACAGCAGGTCAGATTGTGACAGTTTTGTCACAGACATAGACAGGGTGATATTTATTTTTTATAATACAGAAAAGGAAAGGTAGCGGATGCTTATGAAATTGCTGTTTGTTGAGGATGATCAGGCCATTGCGATGGGTCTTGTGTATACATTGAAAAAGGAAGGCTATGAGGTGGTGTGGTGCGACCATAAACGTTCGGCACTGCAGCAGCTGGATCAGCAGACGTTTGATTTGCTGCTGCTGGATGTCGGTCTTCCTGATGGAAGTGGCTATGATATCTGTACGTATGCAAAAAGCCGGCAGGATGTGCCGGTGCTGTTTTTGACTGCGCTGGATGATGAGGGGAATGTAGTGATGGGGCTGGACATGGGCGGTGACGATTACATTACAAAGCCGTTTCGAATCAATGAGCTGCTCAGCCGGATGCGAAGCGTACAGCGCCGCTATCACCGTCAGGAGGAGGATATTGTTCAGATACAATATCTAAGCATCTATCCTAAACAGGGAAAGGTATACAGGGAACAGGAGGAGGTGCTGCTTACTGCACTGGAATATCGTCTGCTCATGGTGTTTATCAATCATCCTCAGCAGGTGCTCAGCCGCTCTCAGCTGCTGGAGGGAATCTGGGATGCTGCCGGTGATTTTGTCAATGATAATACACTTACCGTTTATATTAAACGTCTTCGTGAAAAGCTGGAGCGCGATCCGCAGAATCCGTCGATCATTGTGACGGTGCGGGGGCTGGGCTACCGTCTGGAGCTTCATCATGCTGCGTAATACAGAGCTGCGTATCGCAATTTGGGCCAGCCTTGCGCTCATGCTGGTTACCGCCTGTCTTTTGCAGCCGATTTCAACCGCCGCCATGCTGATTACTTTTATTACACAGGGGATGCTTCTTACAATATATCTGCTGCTCAGCCGGTACCGCTATGCACAGCTGAAAAAGCTGTCAATGTATTTACAGCAAGTATATCAGGGCGATGGAGCATTTGATATTCCCCAATACAGGGAAGGAGAGCTCAGCATACTGCACAGTGATCTCTATAAAATCACGCGCACGCTGCAGCTGCAAAAGGAGAGTCTGCAGAAGGATAAGCTGTTTCTGGCAGATTCTCTTTCCGATATTTCCCATCAGCTGAAAACACCGCTGACTCCATGATGATTATGAGTGAGCTGCTTCAGGATGAGGAATTACCCAGAAAGCAGCACAATCAGTTTGCGGATGCTTTGCGCCAGCAGCTGAAACGCATGGAGTGGCTGGTTTCCACACTGCTGAAGCTATCCCGCATTGATGCGCAGGTTTTACAGTTTCACCCGCAGCAGCTATCGGTGTATCAGCTTTTGCAGGAAAGTCTGGAGCCTCTGCATATCATGATGGAGCTGAAGGAGCAGACCTGTACACTCGTCTGTGATGAGGGGCTGGAGGTTACACTGGATATGAAATGGAGTGTGGAGGCATTGGGAAATATACTGAAAAACTGTGTGGAGCATACGCCGCAGCAGGGCAGTATTCATATTTCTGTACAGGATAATCCGCTGCATACCTGTATTCGAATCCAGGATAGCGGAAAGGGGATCCCGGCAGAGGAGCTGCCGCATATTTTTGAACGCTTTTACAGGGGAAGGAATGCCTCGATAGACAGCGCGGGAATCGGTCTTGCCATGAGTAAGGCGGTTTTTCAGCAGCAGAACGGCGATGTGGAGGCGATTGCCAGCGAACAGGGAGCCTGCTTTCTCATTCGCATTTACAAGGATGTGACAATTTTGTAAGCACGCCGTCACGAGGGTGTCATACCGATGCGGTATGCTGTAGAGGAGGAGGTAGCTTATGGAATTTTTAACAAATAACAGGCAGAATTCCCCCATCTCTGCGACGATAAGCAGATGGTGGGATGAATGCAGCCATTTTCCTTTATCCTTCACACAGGATAAATACGATTAAATTTCTTAGATTCAAAAAAAGCAAAAACATTTGAGAAATTTTGCTAATGCTTTTTTATGCATGTTGAGTGAAAAAATCAAGAGATGAGCACAATTACATATATGTGATATGACTTTGTTAAATAAGGAATTCCTGAATAATCTTCCATCTATATCTTAAGTCAAATAAATGCGTAAGTCCTGTCCTTTTTCTTTATGAATATGGTAAATCAGACCGCCTTGTGGTATACTATGAGTATAAAAATAGTTTCGGTCGATATTATGAGATGAGGTGTATTTATGCTAGATTTAGACAGTAATGCTCATTCAGTATTTGCTCTCCATTATCATTTGATCATAACAACTAAATATCGGCGTCGTGTGTTCGATGATGTCATCAGTGATCGTGCAAAAGATATCTTTCTTCATATTGCCAGATCCTATAACATTTCTCTTCAAGAATGGAATCATGATGTCGATCATATTCATATCCTGTTCTCTGCTCACCCTAACTCTTGTCTTACGAAATTCATCAATGCGTATAAGAGTGCCAGTTCACGTTTATTGAAGAAGGAGTTCCTGAAATTCGTGAAAAGCTTTGGAAAGAAGCATTTTGGAGTCAGAGCTTCTGTTTGATCAGTACAGGAGGTGTCACCACCGACATCATCAAAGCTTATATCGTAAGTCAAGGTGAGAAGAATGGTGTCAAGAAAAGGGTATCAGTTTAGAATCTATCCAAACAGGGAGCAAGAGATTTTCTTTACCAAACATTTGGTTGTGTCCGTTTTTTGTATAATCATATGTTAGATGACAAAATCAAATATTATGAAGAAACTAAGAAAATGAAGCAAACGACACCTGCATCCTATAAGAAGGATCATCCATTTCTCAAGGAAGTAGATTCTTTGGCATTAGCAAACGCTCAACTACATTTAGAAGCTGCTTTCAAAAAGTTCTTCAAAGAAACAGATATCGGTTTTCCAAAATGGAAATCAAAGCATCAGGCGAAACAAAATTACACGACGAATATGGTCAATGGAAATATCAGATTATTTAGTGCGATACAAAACCAAACGACCTATCTACGTTTACCAAAGGCAGGTAATATAAGGATCCATATGCATCGCATACCACAGGGGGTCTTAAAAGCAGTGACGATAAGCAAACAGCAGGACCGTTATATTGCGACATGTCTGTTTGAATATGAAAATAAAGTAGAAAGTAAAGAAGTGGTACATGTGTTAGGTCTTGATTATTCGCAAAAATATTTATATGTAGATAGTGAAGGTCAGGTATGTGACTATCCCCATTTTTATCGTGCGAGTGAGAAGCGATTAGCAAGAGAACAGCGCAAACTTTCCAAGATGGTCAAAGGAAGTAATAACTATAAGAAGCAAAGAAACAAGGTAGCCAAGCTGCATGCCCATGTAGCACAGCAAAGAAAAGATTTTCTACATAAAGAAAGCAGGAAGATAGCCAATTCCTGGGATATGGTAGTTGTAGAAGATATCGACATGAAAGCTATGAGCCAAGGATTACAGCTAGGAAAGAATCTTATGGATAATGGCTTTGGCACCTTGAGAAATTATTTGAAGTACAAGTTGGAAGATGTGGGAAAACGGTTTATAAAAATCGATAAATGGTATGCCAGCACACAGATATGTAACCACTGTGGAGCAAAGAGAAAGATAGGACTGAATGAAAGAATCTATCAATGTCCGAAATGTGGTCATATAGAAGATCGTGATATCAATGCAGCGAAGAATATACGTGATGAAGGTATACGATTACATAGAGGTTAGAAAATAAGGATTACAAAGAACCGCTGGACGAGCGGGGATAGCTTGCTTATGCTTAGGACATTGGTTCTATCGAACAAGAAGCTCCCACTTCTATGCTAGTCATAGCATAAGTGGTGAGAGTACGTCACCAAAAGAAATATTGCATTCTGCATTTCCAATGAATCTCATTGGCTTATATTACAATTGCATTGGTTTGGGGATTGGGCGAAGGAATGTTTTACGTTGTGCTATCAAAAAAATAAATACACTTACACAACCTAAAAAATTTTGGAATGTGGTAGCGTTTATATGTGCATGTATAGCAATTGCTATACATGGAATGATTGGCTTTGACATAAAGACAGTCATTGAAGCAATGACGACATTTGTATTAATGTATGGTTCAATTCTTGTTTATGATAAAACAGACAACGCGTGGGGGAATATACTGATATTTTTTTTGATATGGAATGCATTATAGTAGGTGGATAAATTTCAGCTTATTAGTTATTGTATGAAAACTGAGGTGAGAAAATGATTACCAGATACTATTGTACCAATATATTTTCTGAGCAAGCAAAGGAGCTTATTGAATTCTATAGAGATATATTAGAAATACCGGTTATGAAAACTGAAATGGATGAATTCAACGGGGTTTACTTTGGCTTTCCAGAAAGCGAACCCACGCTGTGCATATGGATAGTAAGTATTTGGCGTACAGCTGACAGGATATCAGTCCTTCGTTTTTCAAACAGATAATCTGGATATAACGATGGAATGCTTAATGAAAAAAAGTGTGGTAATGGGTGAAGCTGTTCGATACGATTGGGGAACATACGAAGCTCGTCTGCAGGATCCTGATGGAAATGAAATAGTGATATTTGAGACTGTATAAAATAGTAGCCGGGTAGAGAAAGGATAGAGAGATGGTGGAAAATACTTTTCTGAATATACTGTGCGATATAAAACAATCAAAAAAAGCAGTGGCAGTCCTTCCAAGCGAAGAAAGCATAAAGGACGCAGTAAGGAACACATATAAAATCAATAGCAAAAGCCTGTTGGCAGTCCTGCTTGAACATACCGGCGGAATCATCATCGACCACTGGATAAGGCTTTATGGGACAGGTGAGGTGAATTTTATTTCCAGAAACAGCTTGTGTCCCTTTGATAATATACTCATTGGCGAGGATATATTAGGCGGTTTATTCATGTTCCTGGAAAACGGAAACATCGGTTACTTCGCACCTGACTGTTTAGAGCTGGAAGACATGGGAATAAGCTTTTCTCAATTTTTATACTGGTGCTTTCATGGCGATACGGTTACTTTCTATAAGGACTATTTCTGGAAAGGCTGGCAAAAAGATGTTTTAAATATAAAAAATGATGAGGGAGTTGCTTTTTATCCTTTCCTATGGGCGAAAGCAGATAGCTTTGAGAGCAGAATTCGTGAAATAGTGCCGATTGATGAAATTATCAGATTGGAATTTGATTTCTTGAAACAACTGTATGGGCAGTGAACCGTTTTGCAGCATCAGCTTTCAAACAAATATCAGAAATTATGGAGGATATCGTCATGGAGAATGAAGAAATATCACAAAAAACCATCACGTTTGGGGATTGTAAGGTTGTGATTCAGCTTCCTGATGGTGCAAATGCAAGTGATTCAGTCATCAATAATATTGTTTGCTTTAAGTCAGGAAAAGTGTTTTGGGAAATAAAGCAGTTACTGGAATGCTATGCAAGGAAAAATCATATAAACTACTTTAATGAACTGTATTTTGATATTTCTAAAAAGAATGACCAAATCTTAACATGCATAGGCTTTTATAATCACTGTGTTATTGATGTATTTCAGAAAAAGATACTTTCCATTATAAACAATCGCTAATTTGGTATATTGGTGTGTGGAAATTTAAGATGAAAGGATAGAGGGATGGAAAAATAATAAAATTCATTGAAGAGAATGTGGATGGTAAGACGTTGTATACGAAAGAGCTGGTATATGAGCTGGAGAACGGTGCGCTGCAAGGTGTTTACTCCGATCAGATTTCCTTTTCTAATCTAAAATATTCTCAAAGCGGCTTTCAGCTTGATATGTTCATTGTAGCGAATGAAAAGCTTTGGCTTATGGGAGATGATGGTCAACGCAAAAAGCTGCGGAAGGACTTCAGCGCAGTATCCTTATTTCGCTTTGAATTGGCAAAGCGAAGAAGCACGGGGGCGGTAACAGGAAGCTTCCGGCTGATATCTGCTTCCGGAAAGCAGGTGACGGCAGAGGCTGTGGTGAGTGGAATTTATGATATTCGTCTTGAAAATGATGTATTGAAGCTGCTGGAGGAGCAGGCATTATACCGGGATCAGGCGATACAGAATGACTGCTATAAGCCTGTAGCATTTCAGGCAGAGCATTGCCTGTATTGTGCCGATGGCAAATTACATTATGAATATAATGGAAGATGTTTTGATATGGATACAAATGCGATGCAGCGTATGCATAGTCCGGATCAGTTTCCTTCCTTTATTTCCGTAGAGGAGTAATGAGGAGCTTATATGCAAGGAGATGCATCATTCGGGGAGGACGTAAGGAAGCTTATTGCTATTGAAGTATATATATGTAATACACAGGTATGAAGAAACAAGCTGTGCTTACGGAGGTAATTATCAATGATGATGAAGGAAAGCGATATAGAAACGATTATGTTTGCCCCATGCGGTATGAACTGCAAGGTTTGTTATAGCATTGCTATCATAAAAACCATGTGATGGCTGCCTGAAAAGTGATCGGGGTAAACCTGAACACTGCCGTAGGTGTAAAATTAAGGACTGTGTTAAAGCAAGAGATTTGTCCTATTGCTATGCCTGTTCGGATTATCCCTGTAAGCTTATAAAAAACCTTGAGAAAAGCTATAAAAAAGATATCAGGCTAGTCTCTGGAAAATAGTGAGATTGTGAAAAATCGAGGGGTAGAGGATAGTTTATGGAGCAGCAGAAAAAGAAATATACCTGTTCTACCTGCGGTGGCGTTATTTCCATTCATGATAAAGAGTGCAGTGAATGTCAGGAAAAGGCATTTACTACGGAAAAAGGGTAGGTATAGAAGCTGATGGAGGGAATATGATGTTTAATGAAATCTGCATATATAAGCAATGGTGAATAAGCAGGAGGAAATCGAAGCGCCGATGAAGGAAGTGGCTGAATTTTATTTGAAGCAGGACGGTGTCCTTGCTGTACACTACATAAAACGTACACACCGGCAAAAGGATTTCAATGCGGTCAAGGAAGGGACTTGCCAATCCGTCTTACAAGGATTGTGTGAAACGTAACCTATGTCCTATATTGGGAATTGGTGAAATGAAGATGCGCATGCAAGTGTATCGAGGCTTGGGCTGAAGAAATATTATAAACGCTGGAATCGCTGTTTCATCACAATGCCTAAGATTATTTTGGGTGAGAATATTGTTTGACAGTCCTGCTTCAGTCGAGCAATGAAAGCTTTCGCCCTGTTTCTAAACTTCACCATGCTTGATAAGGTATGTGTACTATATGAAAAGAGCCCGAAGCTTAACGGGTTCTTTTTCATATGTTTAACAGCGTCAGTATAGATCAATGGTTGCCTTTCGCATGGCTGCACGCTCCAGGATTCGAAACATCAGGTAGCAGCGCCAGCATAGATCACCATACAAAGCACCTCCTGCAGCATCAGAAAAGTGACCTGCGTATTCCATGTTCCATGGATAAGCAGCTGCATTGCCTGCAGCCCATGTGTCAATGGCAGAACAGAGGCAAGCCACTGCAGGGGGAGTGGCAGCAGATGAATGGATATATTGGCACCACATAGGAAAAACAGCAGGGTGATAAATAAATTATATACAAAATTGATATCCGGCAGGATTATGCCGAAGGAGCCAAGCAAAAATCCGATGCTGATACAGGATGCACAACAGAGAATGATGCATACTATCATACCACCCGTAAGGATGGAAAACGGCAGATCAAAGATCAGAATACCGATCACAATGATAATACCGAAGGAAATCAGAGAATCCAGCAATAAGAAAAAATGCGAACATTCGCATTTTCTTATGGAATAAGCCTGTGCATACACACCCTTTTTGATTTGGAGTTGCTTGCGGCTATTCATGAATACAATGAACTATATTCTACTATATTGCAGGAATCAATGGTCAGCTGTATCAGGATTCACGATATGAGGATCAATGGAATTATGCGGCTCATGCATGGTATGCAGCCTTTGCGTGGCAGGACCTTGATGATTTCCCCGGTATAGGAAAACCGTGAACCGTGACACGGGCAGTCCCCAGTCTTTTCATCTGCATTGAAGCGCAGTGTACAGCCAAGATGACGGGCAGACGGATATCAACGATATACAGCTCATCGTTCGTCATCCCGTATACACTGCCCATTAGCGGTGATCATCCAGCTCCATAATGGTACCTTCTCCGATATGCGGATACGCCGTGGTGCTTTTTTGCAGCTTGCTTTTCAGAAAGGCGCCGACCACATTCAGATTTTCTTTGACAAACTGCAGCGAAAATATGCTGGAAAGACGCTGTGGAGAGAACATCATGCGATAGGGGGAGCCGCGATGCAGTGCGTAGGAGCATAACAGCTTGCCTGCGATACAGCTTGTGGTGTTGCCCCATTTGTTATAGCCGCTCGCAAACAATACGCGATCCTCATGCTTATCCAGCTTACCGATCAGAGGCAGCTGATCAAAGGTCATATAATCCTGTGAGCTCCATGCAGAGGTGATTTCCTGTACGATGAAATCCTCACGTAATGTATTTTCAAATTCCTGCAGATTCATAGCCTTATCCTGTCCGCTTTTATAGGTGTTGCCGGCATACAGCAGTGTATCCTCGCATGTGTTGTAGGACTGTACACGATCGTCTATGGATAGCATCATATCCTTTGGCAGTGGATTCTTTACACGGGCACTGATTATGCTTTCCTGATCACAATACATACGCGTAAAATAAAAGTGTCCCTGATCGATAAACGGAAACTGCGTTGCGAAGATTACGATATCCGCATGTACGCACGTACCGTTGACTATCAGACGATAGCCCTGCTCCTCCTCCTGCATGTCTGTGACAGGAGAATGCTCATAAATATCAATGCCTCCCTCTCTGGCAATTTCGGCAAGCGCACAGCCGTAGGCATAGGGATCAAAGCGTGCCTGATACTGCATGCGCAGTCCTGCCTCCATGGGGAACGGTGCATCATTTTTTTCGATATAGGTACACGGGATATGCAGATCCAGATAGGCTTGGTATTCCTCCTGCAGTTTGGCTACCTGTACGGCATCACGGGTAAACAGCATGGAATCGCATCGTTCAAAGCTGCATGCTATATGGTGCTCCTGAATAATTGCTTCTATGGAATTCAACGCTTCCTCATTTGCTTCATAATACTGCCGGGCAAGGATACGGTCATAATGCTCAATCAGATTTGCATACAGCAGGCCGTGCTGCATGGTAAGCTTTCCGGTATTTCTTCCGCTGGCACCAAAGCATAGAGAATCAGCTTCGAGAAGAATGGCATCCTCCTCTGCCTGTGCGAGATAATAGGCTGTTGTTATACCGGTAAGACCGCCGCCGATAATGGCGATATGGGCATCCGTCTCCTTTTGTAAAGTCGGATAGTTCGTCGTTTTTGTGTTTCGTTTCATCCAGAATGATTCTGTCATGTTCTTCACCTCTTCTACAGACTACCCAGAAACCGGCATTTCTTTCTCATAAAATAGAAAGACCTGCAGAAAACTTTGTCGAACGTTGGGTCTATCACTCCACAAGCATCATATACTTGAAGGAGGAGGAACAACATGATTACCATTCAAAATATAAAAGTAAATGTTACACGCGCAGGGAATAACGAGTCTGCCGTGGTACTGTTGCACGGATGGGGACAGAATCAATACATGATGAAGTTTCTGCAGGACCATCTCTGCGACACCTTTACGGTTATCAATCTGGATCTGCCGGGGTTTGGAGAGAGTGAGGAGCCGCCGCGTGTCTGGAGTGTAGACGATTACGTGGATTTTCTGCAGGAGCTTCTGGACCATCTGCAGATTACTCATGTGAGCTTTATCGCTCATTCCTTCGGAGCACGCATTGCACTGCGCTATGCATACCGCTTTCCGGTGGAGAAAATGGTTCTGACCGGTGCTGCCGGCATTCAGGCAAAGCGCGGGCTGGGCTATCATATCCGCGTGAAAACATATAAGCTGCTGAAAAAACTGCATGCTGCCCCTGCCATGGGAAGCAGTGATTATCAGAGTGCTTCAGCAATCATGAAGGGGGTTCTCGTTGCCAGCGTTGAGGATGATCTTTCGGGTATACTGAAGGATATATCCACGGAGACGCTGCTGGTCTGGGGAGAAAAGGATACGGCTACACCGCTGTGGATGGGTCGTGTCATGGAGGAGGAACTGCCAAATGCCGCCCTGGTTGTCTGCCGAAGGAGGATCATTTTGCCTACTTCCACCTCAGTATACAGTTCTGCCGCATCGTGGATGCCTTTTTAAGACCATGATGCTGTTCTGTTTTCTGGCGGTGTATCTTTTTTTTCTTTATGTTCCTTTGAAGCAGTCTATGCATATGTTCCAGCAGAACCGTTACAACAAAGGGCGGTATCGGACATGGCTGGTGTCCTATATCCGCTTATCCTGGAAGCTGATTGTGAAAATACTGCTGACGCTGATGCTGAGCTACAGCCTTCTTTTGCTGCAGCCGACTTCCATGCAGGAGGTTCTGCTGCTGATGCTGGTTGCTATCTTTGCCTACATCAGCTGTAAAATGGAGGAGGAGCGTGTCTATCGCAAGCCGCTGGTGAAAACAGCGCGAATTCACCGCCTTGCGATCCTGCTGTATACGTTATACGGCATTTTGCTGTGCCTGCTGCATTGTTTCCTGTCTGCCGCAGCGCTCATTCTTGTGACACCGTTTCTTTTTCTTTCCGCATGGCTCATGGTGCTGCCTGCCGCATGGATTTCAGAGCCGCTGGAAATGGCGATTCGCAATCATTATGCAGCGGATGCCGCAAAGCTGTTAAGAAGCAACAGCGCGCTGTCCATTGTCGGCATCACCGGAAGCTATGGGAAAACGAGTGTGAAAACCATTCTGAATGAGCTCTTGTCAGATGTTTACTATACCTGATGACGCCAGGCTCCTATAATAATCAGATGGGAATCACTCTCACCATACGCAATAAGCTGGAACGGCTGCATGAGGTGTTTTTATGTGAAATGGGAGCGGATCATGTGAAGGAAATTCATGACCTGATGCAGTTTGTAAAGCCGCAGTATGGTGTTGTGACCTCTGTCGGCGCACAGCATTTGGCAACGTTTGGCTCCATGGAAAATATACTCCATGAGAAAATGCAGATGATAGAATGTCTTCCTGCCGACGGTATCGGTTCGTGAATCGGGACAATGCTATATTCGTACCTACAGTATTAAAAACACCTGCCGAATCGTATGGTTCGGGATGAGCGAGGATGCGGATTATCGCTGCTGTGATATCCGTTACAGTGAGGAAGGCACATCGTTTACGGTGATACAGGAGGGAGAGTCCCACCGGTTTCACACAAAGCTTTTAGGAAAACACAATGTCGTGAACATCACCTGTGCCATCGCAGTTGCGCACACACTTGGTGTTTCCTGGGAAATAATGGCGTTAGCTGTCGAAAAGCTGCCTATGTCGAGCATCGGCTGCAGGTACGGAAAAGCTTTTGCACCCTGCTGGATGACGCTATAATTCCAATCCGGAAGGAGCGCGCTGTGCACTGGAGGTTTTAAAGCAGATGAAGCATCAGCGGTTTATCATCACACCCGGTTTTCTGGAGCTGGGAGAACAGCAGGAGGAAGAACAGTACAAGCTGGGTGAGGAGATTGCGGATAGCGTGGATACGGCGGTATTGGTAGGTGCTGTCCAGACGAAAAGCATCGCCGCAGGATTGGCAGACAGCGGATTTCCAAAAGAAAGGGTCCATGTTTGCGACAGCTTTCAGGAGGCACTGGCAATCGTACAAAAGCAGGCACAGCTGCAGGACTGCGTGCTGCTGGAAAATGATTTGCCGGATGCATTCAACCACTGAGCAGCCCGTACTCACATGAACACGTTTTAGGCATTCGCATACACTGATAATGTGTAAGGAAGGAAGAATGCTATGAAACTTAAAATTGCCGTGGCATTTGGCGGCAGAAGTGTAGAACATGAAATCAGTGTCCTGTCGGCTCAGCAGGTAATGGCTGCTCTGGATGAGGAGCGCTATGAAATACTGCCGTTGTATATTGCCAAGATGGCAGAATGTTTTGTGAGGAGGAATTACGGGAGCTGGAAACCTTTCAGCATATTGAAGAATTCATAGCGGATCATACCAGTGTAGCTCTGATTCGAAGAGATGCGCATACCTACTTGATTCCATCGCGTCGTAAATTATTTGCCAGGGATAAGGAGGTTGATCTGGTGTTCCCGGTTCTGCATGGAACAAACGGAGAAGACGGCACCTTTCAGGGATATCTGAAAACGATCGGGATACCCTATGTCGGCTGCAGTGTTCTGGCAGGCGCAATCGGACAGGATAAGGTGATTATGAAGCAGGTATTGCAGGATAGCGGGCTTTCGGTTGTACCGTGGTTTTTCTGGACATTGCATCAGCCGATGGAGCAGTCCTTTTTCAAAAAAGCGCAGCGTCTTGGTTATCCGCTCATCATTAAGCCTGCGAATCTGGCAGCAGTGTCGGCATCGCCGTTGCCCACAATGATGTGGAGCTG